>Ga0256828_1002127_pt1 | contig 11992 bp, 19 predicted proteins | sample CV88metaG_FD_185993 | JGI IMG/M metagenome (GOLD analysis project Ga0256828, IMG submission 185993) | Hydrothermal vent microbial communities from East Pacific Rise, Pacific Ocean - CV88 | ecosystem: Environmental > Aquatic > Marine > Hydrothermal vents | place: Pacific Ocean: East Pacific Rise... | reverse complement strand
GATCCTTTTAATACTAAAGTTAAAGTACTCATTACAAGTATTAATGGTATTCAAGTACCTAAAAATATAGCTAATAAAGCTATACTTACTATAGATAAAAGTAGACTACAATCTACACATAATGTAGATCAATATAAAGCTACTATAATTATTGCAAAACAGCATATATTAACTACTAAAGAGTGTTTAGATATATTAAATAAGCTATACTTTTTAGTTAGTAAAAAGGAGTAAAATGAAAACAATAACAAAAGATCTATATGAACATTTTCTAAACAAAGAAAATGTACCAGAAGATCTTAAAAAGGAGTTAACCAATAAAGCCCATGAAACACAGTGGGTCTTTATAGGTTCTGATTTTTCGGGTTGATTTGGCCCGAGTAAAATAAATCTAATTGCTGGGACATCTTGTTAGGCTTTAGATAGGATACTACATCGTAAGATAGTAGCGAACCCTAAAAATTCTAAAGATAGAGACAATCAGCAGCAAATGTAGGTACTAATATATTTTAGCCTACTGTGTTCAGAGACTATCCCATAGGAGAATAAAATCTCAATAGGAGTACGGCTCAAGTTATTGGAGTAGGTGAAAACCCTTTAAATGGAAACGGTTTATGCATAAATACGTGTAATGATATAGTCCGAACTATATGGAGACATATAGAAGTTCATAGGAGAACTGGATAGTTATAACGAAACTATTTGAACATATTTGCAAGAAAATATTAATCTAGCCCACTATCTAAAACCAATAGATAAGGGTAATTTACAAAAAGTAATTGAAGAAGGTTCTAAAGATGATGGAACAGATCTTCATTCACTTAATGCTAAAGTATGTGGAATCTCAAGAGGAGATGGTAAAGCTGTTTGGTTTAACATAACGGACCCTTTATACAGTAATGTATATCGAATAATTCATTGAATTGCTGGAACCTTTGCAATAAAGCAAACAATCAGCAGCGAAGACTCTATATTAAGAGTAACGTTCAAAGACTATCCCGAAAGGGAGTACAGTACAAGCTAATGGTACTGGAAGCGGTGAACATCCTAACAAGGATGATGATATAGTCTACTCTATATGGTGACATATAGCAGAGTTAAAAGCTCGGTATACATAGTTGCGTATGTATATGAATACAACAGCGGTAAGCTTTACGGTTCCTCAGCAACCTTAACAGGTTTCACAATACTAGGTGATAAACCATACAATGATTATACACAAGAAGAGTATGATCGTATGTACAAGAAGTTAGAAAAAAGAGCAATAGAGATAGAAGATAACCCTGGTGTTAAATACTATCCTATTAAAAAAGGACAATTAGTTCTATTTAATGAAAAACTTATCATACAAGCTATATTTGGACAACATATCCAAACAAAGCTAACTGATAACACAATAGGATTAAAAGAACTAGAAGACAAGTTTAAAAAGTTTGCTAAAGAGAATGGGTATGTAGAATTACCATATGGGAGAAAGATATACATAGACTCTGACCATAAAGCATTAAACTATTATAACCAAGGGCTAGGTGGATTAGCTTTCAAAGTGTACTTTAGAATCTTCTATAACACACTAAAAGAAAAAGGTATTAACATTGGAGAGCATTATAGAATACAAGCAGTAATCTATGATGAGATTGATGTTATAGCACATCCAGATTATGTAGACACTATAGTAGAAGTAATGAATAACACTTATCCTAAAACTTCACAAGAGCTAGGCTTAGAAGTAGACTACACGGGAGAAACACTAACGGGCCCAAGTTGGCTCGAATGTCACTAAGCTATATTTAAACTATATTTAGATTAATACTATAAGGATTAAAACAATGAATACACTAGTACAAAAAGATATACCAACAATATGTAAAGAGTTAATAGATTTATTAAAATTTACATCTATTGATCAAACTATATTTGGCAGTGTAGCTATTGAGAACTCCTTAGATGTAAGAGATCTAGATGTAGCTATCCTATTAAAAAATAAAAATACTAAAGAAGTTCAAAAGTATGTAGATAATTTAAAAACTAAACTATCTACTACTAATGACTACGCAGAACTTAGCATAGGTTATAAGCTAGGTGATGTAAAAGAGTATTTTAAAGTAATACCAACAAAACAAGCTTATTTAGTACAACTACGGCTAGCTTATTATAGTTTTAAAATAGATCTACTAATAATTACAAATAGAGAAGATTTTGATGTTATTGGTAAAGCAGTAGAGTACACTAACAATAATCTAAAAGACTACATAGTAGTAGATAAGCTTACAAGAGTAAAAGTTTATCAAGAAGCACTGCTACACTATGGATGGAAAGAACAAAAATGAATAAGACAGTTAAAGTACGTATTAGGCAATGGAATGATATGGTAGAAGAATTCGGATATACAAGCTATGCGTATACTACTTCTGCAATAGACTGCCCTGCTGCATTTACAAGAGATATGGAGCATCTATGTGGTAAAACTATAGAAGTTATAACTATTAATACAGAAGATAGCTTTAACTCTTTAACACTACATAATCCAGATATAGCTAGTTATTTTACTATAACAATAGATATGATAGAAAAAGAAGATAGAGGTAAATTAGTAGAATTACAATTTAGCCAAAATAAAAAGATAAATTAATTACAAGGTGTAAAGAATAATGACAACATATGAACAATTACAACAAGACTTAGAGGAATACAAATGTTTCTCAACATCAGAACAACATCCAGCATTACAATATGCAGTTAAATGTATATCACAACAAGCATCATATAAAATGAAGCTTATGATGGCAGCATCAGAGTTAGTATTGTTTACATCCCATCTTAGAAAACCTATCTTAAACTCAGAAGGCACTACGATACCTGTAAACATATTCTCATTTATACTAGCTAAGTCAGGAGCTAGTAAAGATAGCTCATTACATCAAATTAGAGCCGCATTATCAGATGCTTATGAACTACTAGAAACTAAGCGTAAAGAAGCTGCTAGGAAGAAAGCAGAGTATAAAGCTACAGTTAATGATGGTGAAGCTAACAAATGGAGAGACTACTATGTAGAACCTAATGCATTATTCGTAGGTATTGGTACAGTAGAAGGTCAAATGGCACATTGGGACAACTTACAACAAAACTCTTATGGTGGAGGCTTTGTAATAGAGTCAGAACTAGGTTCAGCACTTATTAACAATAAGAATATGCCAGAGAATCTAGAAGCTTTATCTAAAGTATATGATCTAGGTAACATTGTTCCAAAGATTGTAAAAGATAAACAATTCCAAACTAAAGCAATACATCAACTACCAATATCAGCAATTATGTTTGGTACAGATGAGCAAATACTCTACAACAACACAGCTAAACATAAATTCAAAGAAGAGTTTATATCAAAACTGTCTAGGAGATCATTTGTAAACTTTAACACAGAAGAAGTGCCATTACCCGAATACCCATCTAGAGTTGAAAGACTAGCTGCTAAGAAGCAAATACTAGCAGAAGCTAAAGATGCTAGAGAAACAATATCAGATGTATTTGTAGAGATAGTTAAAACAACATCTACATTACCACTAGAACTCTCAGCAGAAGCAGAAGATGCATACTTATTATACATGGACTATAACGAGTATGCAGCTAAAGAAGTACCGCATACACATCCTATTACAGCTCTACACATTAGACATAGACATTGGAAAGCTCAAAAGCTAGCAGGAGCATTAGCTATACTAGGACAAAAAGAGCAAATAGAACTTAGTGATATGGTGTATGCAATTAGATTTACGGAACTATTTACAGAAGATATGTTCAACTTTGAAACAGAACTTGATAAACAACCATATGAACTCTTCTCAGACTACATTAGAAGTTTAACAACAGATGAACAACCTAAAGAGTACATGTCTATCCATCAACTTCGTAAATTAGGGTACATCAAATCATCTAACTCTAAAGTTCAACTACAAGAGCTAGTAACTAATGCTAGTGCATATGATCTACAAGGTATCTATACAGTATGTGATAATGGTATCTGTTATGAACGTATTGTTAAAACACCTGTATCTGGAGTATCATATGTTAAGGTACATGGTACTAAAGAACAACGGGCTAAACAATGCTCTAAAGGTTTTAAATATCAAGAATCTTCATTTGATAAACTAGAGATGATTCTCAAAGGAGACTTTGCATATTCACCATTTGAATTTAAAGATGGAGTGAGATCTAAAGACAATATTATAGGAGCAGCTAAATGGGTAGCCTTAGACGTTGACTACGGCAAAATAACTGCTTCAGAGATGCATGAGTTACTTCAAGATTATAATCATCACATCGCTCTTACAAGTGATGCTAGTAATGACTTTAAGTATAGAATACTACTAGAACTAGACCAATTTGTAGACCTAGATGACAAAACATGGAAATACTTCACTAAGTCCATAGCAGATGAGTTCTTTATTAAATTAGATAACTTACCTAAATCTCAGATCTTCTTTTCATACTCAGCAGAAGAAGTACTATCAGTAACACAGAAACAGCCCTTAGAGACACGAGATCATATTATCTATGCATTATCTCAAGTTAACAATAATAAGCCTCAGAAAGAGCTTACAGACAAGCAACGTAAAGCATTACTATCTAATGCAATGGATACATTTGATTATGCTTATAACTTACCATTTGATGGGCCAGGTGTTAGAACTCTAATATCAGTAGCTTTTAAAGCTCATGAGCTAGGAGCTACTAAAGACGAGATTAAAACATTACTAGATGATATCAATAACTATTGGGTAGACCCTTTACCAAAAGATAGAATGGAACAACAAGTATACACAATACTAGAAAGGTTATGAATTACTAGCTATAGTTCTTTATAATTTAAAAGAAGATATTACTAGTAAAAGGAATAAAATATGAAAAGCAGTAGTTCTCTATACCAATTTTATTTACATTCAGAACAATGGAAAGCAAAAGCAACAGAGTGTAAAAAACTTGCTAATAGCAAATGTAGTAAATGTAGTGCTACTACTAATCTACAAGCCCACCATATAAGATATGACAATGTTGGCAATGAACCACAAAAAGATTTAGTATGCCTATGCTATAAATGCCATGCTAAAGAACATAATACTGCTCCAGCAATAAATGGTTTATACTGGGGTCCTAAAAAGTATTGGAGAGTCATGGAGTTATATGATAAAGCACAATTATTATTAAGTTCTAAAGTTGGTATACATATAATGATCTACTTAAAAACACAGGTTAATACAGAAAATTATAGAATACATATAAACCAAAGTTGGTTAGCTGCAGATTTAGGAACAACACCTGCTGTTATAAACAGAAACTTAAAAAAGTTAATAGATAATAATTATATTAAAAAAGAAAAAAGAGGTAAGTATTTTGTAAATCCTAAAATGTTTTGGATAGCTAATATGAAACCAGACAATTGGCAAAAGTTAGTACAAGAGTATAATGATGCACAATACTAGAAAGGTTATGAATGTCTAAACAAGCAAAAGACTTTATAAACAAACTAGAGTTCTTAGGTTATCTATCTAATGATGAAAAGTACTACATAGATGATATGCATAAGTCTGTAGGGATAATACCTAATAAGAGAATAGAAATAGTATTCTATTCGCTAGATAGATTTAATAAGTTTATAGAATATACAGAAACAAATAATCTTACTAACAGCTATCAATGTAGAGAAGGTAAAGCTACAAATACAAAAGTAACATTTCTACCTAACTCATTTGTAGAAGTTAAAGTAAGTATAGAAGGGAAACAAATATGAGAGTAAGATTAGATATACCAGAGTTAGTATGGAACAGTTATGATTGGGAAGTAGACACAGAACTACTAGCTGAAGAATTTGATGGTAGAGATCTACAAGATATCCTAAAAAATGATTTCGATAACAATCCTTGGAAATTAGCTGATGCCACAAATGCTGTCAAATATCCAGAACTTAATGAAGCTTGTTATGAATTTATAGATATTGATTTTGATAAACTAGAATTAGACTATTAAAAGATAATATAATGAAGAATAAAAAACCAAGATTTAAATATTATATAAATACATACTTACCAAACATAGTAGCATTTAGAAAAGCTCTAACAGACTTAAGTGAGATTATGAATAATGAGAACAATTCACCACATGTAAGAGCTAGAGCAGCTAGTAACTACTTTGATATGGTACCACTATTGGATACTGTAAAAAGAGTTAAAAGAGGTAGGTAGCTACTTGCTAGGCACTACTTACATTATGAGTTTTTATAATTACTAGTATGTGTTTGCAGGATCTATATCGTTTCATCATACATAAATCTATTACTGCATAGCAAAGTTCCTTACATTCGCTACGCTCATACGGAACTTTCTATTTGAAATAATTTAGTATTCTGAAGCCAACATACCTCTGTAGCAAACTAGAATCTGGAAGAGCTTTTATAAACTATCTATAATGACTAGCATAACTGCTCTTTCCACGAGATCCCGTTGCGGTAGTAAATATTGGCTTTAGAAGATAGATTATTGTAAATGAAAAGTTAGTAGTACTTATCATTATGTTGTGCTTTGCACAATACTAATGATGAGTAATGCTCAACTTCTGAATGCAACAAATATATCTATTCTGATAAAACGATATTTATAGCAACACTCAATGTTATTTTATATGCTTTAATGATGGATAGAATATGGTTAGTATTTAAGTTTAATTTAAGAATCCGTATAACATATAGTACTACCTAAATCATAGAGAATTTTTAAACACCCTTTATGCAATAATCCGCATAAATGCGCATTATTCTGTTGAAATACTGAAAAAATACTATACTTTACTTGACTTATTCCGTATAAAATGAGTACAATACTACTAATAAATCAAATTCAAAAGGTTCACAATGATAAATACAGTAAAAGTAAGGCAAATTAAATCAAAAGATGATTTTTTTGAGATAAATGAGAAATTAGCAGGAGTAGTTCCTATGGCTTTGCCTAATGAACAAATAGCATTAAATAGGGATATAGCTGAAAATGGTCAACGTGAACCAATAGTTTTATACAAAGGTAAAATAGTTGATGGTAGATGTAGACAAACAGCTATACAAACTGTTGGATTATCAAATATACTTTATAAAGAATTAGACGATGAACTTACTGAAGATGAAGTAAAGATATTTGTAAAGTCTATAAACACTCGTAGAAATCTAACATATACTCAAAAGCTAATGGTTGCTTGTAGGGAAAGTTTAAAGCCTAATAGCAAAAACGTTAAAAGCATAGCAGAAGATTGGGGGGTAAGTAAAAAAGCTTTAGAAAATGCTAGATACATAGCAAAAAAACGTCCTGAGTTTATTGAGATACTATTTAATGGTGGATCTGTAAAGATAGCAGATAAAGATGGTAATGAAAAAGATAGTAATAAAGTATCTACTATTTATGCTCATATAAAACGCGAGGAAGAAAATACTGGTCCTGCTAATGATTTTTATGGGTGGTCTGAAAATTCAATGATCAAAACACAAGCAGCTAAAGAATGGTACTACGACAAGTTAAAAAATTTAAAAGCAAATGGATTTAAAGACGATGATAGTTATGTAGCAATACAAGTAAAAATATCTATGGCGGAACTAGCTAATTTTAAATTCGATAAAACACTAGCTAAAGCTATACAAGAAAAACAAGGACAAATAACATGACATTAAAAGAAGAAGTAGAATACCTAAAACAAAAAGCATTAGATAGAATGTATGAAAAAGAGAGTCTTAAAATTAGTATAGCTAGTACTATAAAACAAATAGAAGACTATCTAGATACTCATTATCTAGAGTATATAGCTAGTAAACATTTTGGTAAAGATAGTACATATTGTGCTAAAAACCTAATAGAGACTGGTGAACATAAAACACATAGTAATAATATTCACTTACTACATGATGATTTTTTAAAAGATAAAATAGATACATTATATAAACATCTAAAAGCTCTTAATGATAAAGATGTACATTTATATACACTAACTAATTACATTGAAGAAGACAGTATACATACTGTTGTATTAACAGAGTATTACCTTACTAGTAAGTTACTACCATATCTAAGAGATGCTGGACTACTAGTTAGATTAGTGGATTCACATATTATAGAAGTTAAACTACCAATAACAAAGGATTAAAAAATAATATGAAAATACAAAAACAAAAAAAGAGGTGTTTACAAAGGTTACACTACTTTGGAGAATGGCATGCTGGAGTAAGAGATACTGGTAGCAAATCTCGTAAAAGATTTCAAAAGTTAATTAATAGTGGTAATTTAGATATATGGAAGCCATTAGCAGCTTATAAATAAAAGGTTAACAAAATATGACATATGGACAAGATCTTACTAGACAACGTAATTACAATATAATGAGGCTTAGAGGTATCTTACCATCACTTGTAAGACTTATACCTTATGAAGTTAAAGATAGTATGAGTACTAAAGATTTAGAACACCTAGAGAGAATATCTAAGCATATAATGAGTGAACTAGATAAAATAAAAGTAAAACACTACACATGTGAACAATGTAATAAAGAACATGGTAAGCTTACCAAAAGTAAAAGAGCCTACAAATGCGATTACTGTGGAGCATGGGGTTGTGATTTGTATATAGTTAAGAAGGAAAATAAATGATTAGGCTAATACAATTAGGAAATGGTGGAGGTTTAGATGTAAATCAAACTAACAGTAGTTTCCTTATAGAAGTTGCTACAAATGAATACCTATTATTTGATTGTGGTTTTAATATAATGCAGAGACTTACAAAATTAGAGCAACAAGATAAAGATTTTAATATAAGCCAAATAAAGCATGTATTTATATCACATACACATATGGACCATGTAGGTGGACTAGAAACATTAATATTTCATAATTACTTTATGCATACTGTACAAATGAGTATTTATGCTGCAAATACAGTAACTTTTAACTTTGTAGCAATGGTAATACCTACAACTTATTTTACAGGTAGTAAAGAACACGAAATAAGCTACATAGAAAGATTTATAGATTTATCTGACAACTCTAGTAGAATAATAGGAAAATCTGATTTAACACTACTCAAAAATACATACCACCCTTGTTCTACAAGTAATGGTATAGCATTAATAAAAGATAATAAACTACTTGTAATTACTGGAGATACTAAAGCTTCACAACTACTAGAAAAAGAAGTGTTAGACAAAGAAGAAGACTGGCAAACCATTGATACTATTATATTCCATGACTACAGTCTATGGAATTGCCCTAGTAAAAATGTACATGCATGTAAAACAGACTTTGAAGCAGAGTACACAGAAGAGTTTAAAAACAAGATTATAAAATACCACACTGGTCAAAAATTCAATGAAGATTGGATAGAATTTTAAAATAACTGCCTTTCCTATTTATAGGTTGAACTACCTTGGTAAGTAGTTTGTAAAACACACTAACATATTAAATACCTCCTTAATAAATAATATGATTCTATAGTTACTATACACTATTGCCGAATATGTGTATAGTAACTACTTTATATTTTCTAGTTTAGTATAATTACTAAATTACAAAGTATAACAAGGAATTACAATGAACTTAGATAAGACATTCTGTGGACAGAGACATCAGATAGAGTTATGTGCTACATGTGCTAGAAACTATAAATTATTACTAGATATTGATAAAGTATACAAGCCAGTAGCCATGACAATATTTAAACCAAAACTACTACCAAAACAACAATGTGAAGGATATATTAATGCAGGAGATAAAACTTAATAAAGGACAACAAGCAGTCTTTGATAGAGTTGTAAAAGATAGGGCTAAGATAACATACCTAGCTGCAGAACCAGGATTTGGGAAGACGTATGTTACAGCAGAAATAATTAAACACTCTATGAATGTAGAAGTAACAGCTACTACACACAAAGCTAAGTCAGTACTATCTAAGTTACTTGGAAGACCTACTACAACTATTCATAAATATATGAGATACACAATAGCTAATGTAAATTATAAACAACAACTTGTAAAAGTTAAAGGTGAAATAGAACCTTGTAGCTTATTGGTGTGTGACGAGATAGGAATGATTCCTAATAGAATATTAAAAGATATACTTTATGAAGTAGAAAAAGGTGAGCTATTTGAACAAGTGTTATTTGTAGGAGATCCTTTACAATTACCAGCAGTTGCTGATAAACCAAATCTAAAGTTATTAGAACCATATAGAGTAGGCTTAACAGAACAAATGAGACAATCAGGATGTTCTATACTCTCTAACTATTTAAGCTCTTTAAGAGCAGCTATTGAAGCTAAAAAGATACCATCGTCACTACTTACTGCAGCACCTGCTATTACTATCTATGATAACCATAAAAAGTTTTGTAGAGACTATCTTAAATGTACAACTAATAAGAGAATACTAGCCTATAGAAACAATGTTGTAGATAAGTATAATAAATATATCAATGATCCTGATAATACATTTAACATTGGAGATATTGTAGTTATTGATAAACCTATCAAATCTATTGGAGCTCATAATAAAGATATACTCACTATCGTAGACATTAGAGAAGAAGAAGATTATTACAATGTTAGGTTAGTAACTGACAATGGTAATCAAGCTACTGTGAGACATTATAAAAAAGTATCAGAACTTAGTAGACAGTTAGAAGAACTTAAGACTCTTAATAAAGAGAATGAGTATTGGATATTGTTTAATCAATCATTTAGACTTAAACATATATTTGCTTCTACTGTACATGCTGCACAAGGTGAGACATTAGATACTGTATATATTGATGCTTATGACATCATAGCTGCTCACCAGCAAACGAAAACACGTTACAACAAACCAATATCAGCAGAGATGATGTTAAGGCTTCTATACGTAGCTATAAGTCGTATGCAGACTAGATGTGTAATATATACTGGTGTAGAACCTAGAGACTATAGTGAACTACAAAAAGACCCAAGTAGAAAGATTAGAACTACTAAGAAAAAAGTAAAAGAAGAAAAAGTGAGGTTTACATTAGATGGCTAAAAAACTAGCAAAGAGCTCATATGATTACTATGAGTTATGTAAAGAATGGTTAAGTCAACAGTATGATGAAAATAGCACAGCTCAGAATAGGATGCATTATTATAAAACTAGACTATATAGCTTTCAGACACTATTAGCAGAAATACAAGATGACGGTGTAGTATTAATAGACAACTATTGTGCTAAATACTCTAATACTAGTAAAAAACATACAAGTAATTTATTAGAAGCTTTATATAATGAAGATATACAATTCTATGTTGTAAATGATATATATGACATAACAAATATAGAAGACAGTGTAGATATTGTTAAAGAGTATATTACTAAGTATAAAAGAGCTAGATTAGACTATACTCGTGATAATTGGAGAATACAAGCTAAAGGTAAAGTAGCAGAACTTAAAGATTATATAGCTTACTTAGCTTCTAGAAACCTAGCTACTAAAGAACATACTAAGCAAGTAACAGAGTTATTTGAATTACTATTTAAAGAAAAGATGTTGTAATGAGTAAACAAACAATAGAATCAGAATTAAAAATACTATTAGAAAGTAGTATCTACTTTGATGTGGTAGAGATAGTTAATAATATTATAACTGTAGGAAAAGAACAAAGTAATTACTATTCAACAATGAGTAATAACTTAGGACTACTAGTTATTAAGAATGTACCAAATAAAGAACTAGAAGCTGTACAAATAGCTTTATATAAGAAGTTTGGTATGAATAAACATTTTATAAAATATACTAGAGTAGAGACTATTACATTAAAACTTGGTGATCAAACGTTAGAAAGGTTATGCGATGTGGATATATAAAGGTAAAGAGATTAACTCTCATGAAGACTTATATCCAGAATGTACAGATATTGTATACCATATTAAATATGAGTCTGGTAAAGAGTACTTCGGTAAAAAGACTGTAA
>Ga0256828_1002126_pt1 | contig 11994 bp, 9 predicted proteins | sample CV88metaG_FD_185993 | JGI IMG/M metagenome (GOLD analysis project Ga0256828, IMG submission 185993) | Hydrothermal vent microbial communities from East Pacific Rise, Pacific Ocean - CV88 | ecosystem: Environmental > Aquatic > Marine > Hydrothermal vents | place: Pacific Ocean: East Pacific Rise... | reverse complement strand
TCTAATGAATATATTAGAATCCGTATGGGTATAGGGAAGCCTCAGTATAAAGGGGAAGTTATCTCCCATGTTTTGAGTGATTTTAATGATAACGAAGAGAAACACCTTGGCATTTGGATATCTCATGTTTGTGATGCAGTGGAATTTTTGTTGAGAAATTCGTTAGAAGATACCAGCTCTAAATATAGTATTAAAAAATTTCAGTTACAATAGCACTATGTTAGTTTTTAAATATATATCTTTGCACTATATAAAATATTTTTTAATCATATTGATAGCATTGGTTTTGTTTCTGGTTGGTTTTGACTATATGGATAATGCTGCAAAATTATCAAAATCTGCCAATTTGATTGTTATATATTTGGTATATAAAACTTTTTTTGCTATTGATATGCTATTGCCTTTATCACTTGTATTTGGGATGATATCTACTAAAATTTTCCTTATTCGTTCAAATGCACTTGTGTCTTTTTTTTCGCTTGGGTACTCAAGAGTTGATATTTTAAAACCTTTTGTTGCAGTTTCAACGACAGTTATTGTAATATTTATATATCTGCATTCACTCTCCAGTTTTTCCAGAGCAGATGAATTTTCAAACAATATTCGTAACAATGCAGAATACCTGAGTCCCACCAGAGACCTCTTTTTTGTTTATCAAGATAAATATGTTTACTTTTCAAAGATGTTGCCACTTCAGCAAAGAGCGGAAGGTATTAGAGTTTTTTTGATCAAAAACAACTCTTTAAAAGAAGTTTTAATGGCAAAAGAGGCTGTTTATGGAAATAAGTACTGGCATATAAAAGATGCAGATATTATTACCAAACCTGATAGTATTGATTTTGATTCTTTGGGGATTAAAGTTGAAAATAAAAAAGATTTAAAAATCTTAAAAGGTTTTCGCCCTAAGATGCTTGACCAGGTTTATGAAGGTAAAGTGAATTTTACCATCACAAATGCTATAGATGCAATTTTGCTGTTGAAAAAACAAAACATAGATATAAGCAGTATCAAGGGTGCTTTGTATAGAATATTTATATATCCTTTCTTTGTACCGTGTTTGGTTGTGATTATCTTCTTTTTTGTACCGGTAAGTGCAAGGTTTTTAAATGTTTCACTCTTTAGTTTTGGAGCTATCCTCTCTACACTTTTGGTATGGGGGATTTTATTTATGCTTATAGAATTGTCAAATAATAAAACAATTCCCAGTGAGGTTGGTGTCATACTCCCTGTTGTAATTCTTTTTTTAATAGCACTGCGACAGTGGAGGAGATATCGTTTAGCTACCTAGAAACTCACTTATACAGATTTTTATAATGAGCTTTTTATCATATACTCGTTAAAATGTACGAAACTCTCGATAAGGGTGGGGTGAATGTATAGCAAACTTGTTAAAAAAGCTTTAGAAAAAGACCTTTTTAAGTTGTATTATCAACCAAAAATAAATCTTCATACCAACAGGGTAGAATCAGCAGAGGCACTTATAAGGATAGAAGATAATGGTAAACTGATCATGCCATCTGAATTTATATCAGATGCGGAAAAAAGCGGTGATATTATAGAGATTGACAAATGGGTGTTTAATCGTTTGATTGAGGATGCTAGATATATATCTATGATGTCACAAGAAAATTTCAATATCTCCTTTAACATGTCGGCCAGCCATTTTCAACAAGCATGTTTGGTAGAAAATTTAGAAGATATTTTTAATTTTACCAGTGATTTTATATCTAAATTTGAGATTGAATTAACAGAATATGCGATTGTAGATAATATCAAAGAAGCTATATCCAAAATGAAGATATTGAAAGAAAAAGGTTTTAATATTGCCATAGATGATTTTGGTACCGGGTATTCATCTTTTTTGTATTTAAAAGATTTCCCTGTGGACACTATAAAAATAGATAAAGTTTTTGTTGATGGGATAGTTAATGATGAGAAAACTCTAAAGATTTTAGAGTCTATCATTTTCCTTGCAAAAAAATTAGATTTAAAAGTGGTGGCAGAGGGTGTTGAAGAGGTGGAACAAGTCACATGGCTTTATGAAAATGGATGTGATGAGATACAGGGATATTACTATTCAAAACCTTTGTCAATGGAAAAATTTGTAAAATTTGTAAAGGCAGTAAATCAGCTTGAAAAAAAGAATACATTTATAGTCTGGAGTAAAAAATACTCCACAAATAACTATGCTTTTGACACCCATCATATGATAATAGTAAGTATATTAAATAAGTTGTATGATGAACTAAAAGATAAAGATATGGTAGAAAAAACAGATGTAAAAGAGTACTTTTCTTTACTTGACAGATATGTTGATGTGCATTTTGAGGCAGAAGAAAAATTTATGAAAAAACATAATTTTCCAAATATGGATTCTCACATAAAATCGCATAGGGAGTTTAAGAGGTTGTTGGGTGAATTTGGGGATAATTTAACAGTTTCAAGTAAAAAAAACAGTTATGATTTGTTTATTATGTTAAAAGATTGGTTTTTAAATCATGAATTGATAATGGATCAGAAATTGTGATTTTAGCATTCTCAAGTTAGGCTTATATTTCAAGTAACTATTGTTTAGCTACATAAAAGCACTTTTTAGATAAAATCACTTAAAAATATTTTAGGATTTTTATGATTGATTTTAGAGAGTTGGCAGATGAGTATAAAACTCCTCTTTATGTTTATGATTTAGATTATATGACAAAGCAGTATAGTGAGCTTAAAGACTCTTTTAGAGCTAGAAAATCTATACTTTGTTATGCTATCAAGGCAAACTCAAACCTTAGTGTTGTAAAACATTTTGCAAAGATGGGCAGTGGTGCTGACTGTGTGAGTATTGGTGAAGTTCGTCGTGCATTTTTAGCAGGAATACCTAGTTATAAGATTATTTTTTCTGGTGTTGGAAAGAGTGATGATGAGATTCGTGAGGCGATAGAAAAAGATATACTCTACATAAATGTTGAGAGTGAAGCTGAGCTTGGTCGTGTTGAGATGATGGCAAAAGAGTTGGGCAAAATCTCTCGTATAAGTATCAGGGTAAACCCAAACATAGACCCTAAAACACACCCTTACATCTCAACTGGTTTGCATGATAATAAATTTGGAGTTGATATTACAACTGCAAAAAGGATGTATATAAAAGCTCATAACTCCGAGTTTTTAGATCCTGTTGGGATACATTTTCATATCGGAAGTCAACTTACAGATTTAAAACCTATCTACGAATCTGCTGAGATTGTAGCTGATTTGGTTCGTTCACTTTTACATATCAAGATAGAGCTTAGCTTTTTTGATGTTGGTGGTGGACTTGGTATAAAATATGATGATGAGAAAACGATAGAGCCTTATGATTACACTCAGGCTATTTTAGGTACTTTAAAAGGTCTTGATCTGACTGTGATTTGTGAACCGGGTAGGTTTTTGACTGCAAATGCAGGGTACTTTGTAACAAAAGTGCTTTATGAAAAGCAAAATGGTGAGAAAAAATTTGTAGTGGTTGACGGGGCGATGAACGATCTACTTCGTCCTGCACTATACAAAGCATATCACAAGATAGAAGCTATCACTCAGAGTGAAGGTGAGAAAAGAAAAGTTGATATTGTTGGTCCTGTTTGTGAGAGTGGGGATTTTTTTGCAAAAGATTATGAACTTCCGGAGTTAAACCATAACGATCTTTTGGTTATCCACAGTGCAGGGGCTTATGGCTTTGGTATGGGCAGCAACTACAACACAAGAGGCAGAAGTGCTGAGGTGGCTTTAAGTGGTGGTGAGGCAAGACTTATTAGAAAACGGGAAAGTTTTGATGATTTGATTGCAAACGAGATAGAGTTTTTGGATTAAGGCAAAACAGTTGTATTTCATAGATGTTCAAGGTACACTTATCAGTGATATTGACAAAACACCCATAAAGGGAAGTTTGGAGTTTATAGATATGCTCAATAAAATCAACATGCCATACATGGTGGTAACAAACAACACCAAAAAATCAAGCAAAGATTTTTATAACTATCTTCAAGGTGTTGGTTTTGAGTTTGATTTTGAGAGATACCTTGACCCTTTAATGATTTTAAAATCAAAAGTTCAAAACAGATCTTTGGCGGCTTATGGTTCAGAGGAGTTTTTAAACACTTTAAAAAACATGGGCTATGAATTAAACTACACCAAACCTGATGTGGTGCTTGTGGCTATAAAAGAGGACTTTACTTCTGATGAGTATGCACAAATGATAGAGTTTTTGCTTGGTGGTGCCAAACTTGTTGGGATGCATGAGACCTCTATCTATGCCAAAAACAACAAAAGATACCCTGGTGTTGGAGCGATTTTGAAGCTTCTTGAGTTTGCTACAAGTGTAGATTATGAGGTGATAGGCAAACCAAGTGTTGCTTTTTATCAAGAGGCTTTGAGATTGCTTGGCAAACAAAAATCAGATGTCAGTTTTAAAGATATTACGATGATAAGTGATGATGTCAAAGGTGATTTGGGTGGAGCAAAAGAGCTTGGCATGATAACTACTTTTGTAACAAGTGGAAAATATAAAAATGCAGATGAGATTGTGCCGTTTTTAAAAGATGGGTTGAAACCAGACTTTGTGTATGCCAATATGCAAGAAATCTTGGAGAAAATATGAAAACTTTAGATGAATGTAGAGTCGCAATAGACAGTATTGATGATGAGTTATTGGAACTTCTTAACAAACGGATGAAAGTTGTTGAGAGAGTTGGTGAGATAAAAAACAGTGAGGGTGGTGCAGTTTATAGACCTGAGCGAGAAAAAGCGATTATTAACAGGTTATCTGCTTTAAGCAAGAAAAATAAAGGACTGTTAAATCAAAATGCCATCGAGGCTATATTTTTGGAGATTTTTGCAGTATCAAGAAACTTGGAACTTCCAGAAAAAATCGCATATCTTGGACCTGAGGGAACTTTTACACATCAAGCTGCCGAGAGCCGTTTCGGTGCTATGAGTGAGTATGTTTCGTTAAACTCCATAGAAGCGGTTTTTAAGGAGTTGGAAGCAAAAAGAGCAAAATTTGGTGTTGTTCCTATTGAAAATTCAAGAGATGGTGTGGTTGGTGAAACACTTGATCTGTTGGCAAAAGCACAGGTTAAAATAGTAGCAGAGCTTTATATGCCTATCCATATCTCTTTTGCAACAAAAGCTAAAAATATAAAAGATATAAAAAAGATATATTCCAAAGACAAGGGTTTTGGAGAGTGTAGAGAGTTTTTAAATGAGTATGGGCTTATGAATGTTGAGCAAATTCCAGTAGAATCAACAGCAAAAGCAGCAATACTTGCAAGTGAAGATGAAACTTCTGCGGCAATATGTTCACATATCGCTGCAAAACTTTACGGGATACCGGTGTTGTATGAAAATATAGAAGATGTTCATGATAATGCAACACGATTTGTAATTTTAAGTGATTTTAAAAATGGTGTGAGCGGACACGATAAAACATCTATACTTGTAAGATTAAAAGATGCTGTTGAAGCAGGTGCATTGGTGCATTTTTTACAAGATTTTGATGAAAAGAAAATAAATCTTTCAAAAATAGAATCAAGACCTTCTAAAGATAAAAGTGGTTTTGGTTACTGGTTTTATATAGATTTTTATGGTCATATTGATGATGAGAAAATACAAAAAGTGTTATCTAAGCATGATGGTGAGGTGACTTGGCTTGGAAGTTATGTAAAGGGTGAAGATTGAAATTTAATAAAAAACTAGAGAGTATAAAAACATATGAGGCTGGTAAGCCAATAGAATTGGTTGTAAGAGAGTTTGGTATAGAGCCAAAAGATATTGTCAAACTTGCAAGTAATGAAAACCCGAACGGTTGTTCATTGAAAGTTCAAGAAGCAGTTGTTGATATTGTGGCGAATATGGCACTTTACCCCGATGATTCCATGATAAAGTTAAAGGATGGATTAGGCAAAAGATTTGATATTGGTAGTAAAAATATCATTATAGGTTCAGGCAGCGATCAGGTTATAGAGTTTTTGATACATGCCAAGGCTGATGAGAATTCAAAAATACTTATAAACAGTGTAACTTTTGCAATGTATGAGATATATGCTCGGCATGTGGGCTGTGAAGTTATCAGAACTTCATCGCAAAAACATAATCTGGATGAGTTTTATACGATTTATAAAGAGCAAAATCCAGAGATTATCTTTTTGTGTACTCCAAACAACCCGACAGGTGATGCCATAGATACCAAAGAGATGTTAGAGTTTTTAGATAAGATTGATAGTGATACTTTGGTGGTTATAGATGGTGCTTACATGGAGTATGCAAAAGCTAAAGATAATTTAAAAGCAGTAGAGCCCAAAGAGTTGATACAAAGATATGAAAATGTTATCTATCTTGGTACATTTTCAAAAGCTTACGGGCTTGGTGGGATGAGAGTTGGTTATGGTTTGGCAGATGAAAAAATCATACAGGAACTTTATAAACTGAGACCACCTTTTAACATAACAACATTGTCTCTTGAAGCTGCAAGTGTTGCTTTGGAAGATGAAGAGTTTGTAAACAAAAGTATCGCTATGAATTTTGATGAGATGAAAAGGTATGAAGATTTCGCAAAAGAGCAAAAAATAGATATAATTAACAGCTATACAAATTTTGTTACTTTATGTCTAAATGAAAGCCAAAATTCAACACAGCTTTCTGCTTCTCTTTTGAAAAAAGGGATGATTGTTAGAGATTTAAGTAGTTATGGGATGAATGCAATTAGGGTGACCGTCGGTACAAATGAACAAAACAGTCGTTTTTTTGAACTGGTTTCAGAGTTTATATAATTTAAAAATGGAAATTTGATGGATTTTAAGGTACTTTTTTCACAACTTGTTGTACTTTATGCAAAGTTGACTAAGCAACAAAAGATGATTATTGCTGCAGCTGTCATAGGGATTGTTGCATTTTTGATTTTTTTGGTTGTATATACAGCAAATAAAGATACTCGTGATAAATATGTGGTACTTTTTGATTCACTAAGTTCATCTGATGCTGCCAAGGTTGTTGAACAACTTGAAAAAGGAAATATTCCATACGAGTTAAAAGATAATAATATAATAAAAGTTCCAAGGGATGTGGTATATAAGCAGAGGATTGCTATTGCCGCTCAGGGTATCCCAAAAGACAGTGGAGTTGGTTTTGAACTTTTTGACAATCAGGAGTTTGGTGCTACAAAATTTGATCAGGATGTAAAATATCTTCGTGCCTTGGAAGGTGAACTCTCACGAACTATAAATGCACTCTCCCCGATAGAAAATGCCAGTGTAAGTTTGGCCATACCAAAAGAAACACTTTTCGTTTCAAAGCAAACTTCTCCCAGTGCTTCAGTTATGGTTGAGTTGAAAGATGGAAGAAACCTTTCTGCAAAACAGATAAGAGGGATCAAAAATCTGGTTGCTGCTGCTGTATCTAAAATGAAATCATCAGATGTTATGCTTGTAAACAGTGATGGTGAAACACTTGGTGATGAAGATGAGATGTCTCAGATGAGTGAGCTCTCGGTTGCACAACAAAGATATAAAACCAAAGAGGAAAGAAAAAGACAAAAGAAAATCATTCAAATGATATCCCCTTTTGTTGGTGGAGATAAAAAAGTTGTAGCTCAGGTTACTATTGATTATGACTTTTCTATAAAAAATTCCACTTCAGAAACTTATGACCCTGAAAATGTTGTAAGAAGTGAACAAACAAGTGAAGAGAAGAGGGAGGGTGCAACTCCTGCACAAGTGGGTGGAGTACCCGGTACTGTTAGTAATATTGGTCCAGTAAAAGGTTTGAAAAGTAATCAAAAAACTCAGAAATATGAAAAAACCACGGGCACAACAAACTATGAAGTTGGTAAAACTGTTTCAACTACAAAATCGCAATTTGCAAGGATCAAAAGGATAACTGCGGCAGTTATTGTTGATGGTAAGTATAAAAATAAAGTTGATAAAAACGGTGAGCTAACAGATAAACTTGAATACGAACCTTTGGCTCAGGCGGATTTGGATGCTTTAAGCTCTTTGGTTAGTCGCTCTATCGGTATAGATGAGAACAGAGGTGATAAAATCTCAGTTAAAAACCTACAATTTAAAAGAGATAACAATGTTAAAGGCAGTGATGGTGTATCTAAAGCACTTTCATTCAGTGAAACATATTTGGCACCTTTCTCCGGCTTGTTTAAGTATATCTTTGTGCTTATACTGCTTCTCATTGTTTACAAAAAAGTTATCTCTCCGTTTGCAGAGAGAATGCTTGAAATCTCCAAAGAGGAGGATGAGTTTGAAAAACCTGTTTTGGAACTGGATGATGATGAAGAGGAAGACCTTATAGAAAAAGTTCAGGCTATGAGGAAAAAAGTTGAAGACCAACTTGGTGTCGGAGAGGGATTCAATGAAGATGAACTCAAACATGATGTACTTCTTGAAAAAGTTAAAACCATGGCAGAAGATTCTCCTGAAGAGGTTGCATCACTATTGCAAGCACTTTTGGCAGAAGAGGCTGTAAATGCGACACCTCTTAAAAAAGATAAGGATAGTTAATGAATTTGACTCCTGCACAACAGGCCACATTTGATGAGATGAGTTTACCTGAAAAAATCTCCGTTTTGTTGCTTCAGTTAGGTGAAGAGGCAACTTCGGCGATATTTGCCAATATGAATGTAGATGCTATTACCGAGATATCAAAATATATCGCAAGTAACAGAACACTCGATAGAGCCATCGGTACGGCTGTGCTTGAAGAGTTTCATGCTATTTTTCAGTCCGGACAGTACCTTACAAGTGGTGGTATGGAGTATGCAAGAGAACTTTTATATAGAACTCTGGGACCTGAAGAGGCAAAAAAAGTTTTGGAAAAACTCTCAAAAAGTATGCAAGATACACAAAATTTTGCATATCTTTCAAAAATCAAGCCACAACAACTCTCAGACTTTATCCAACATGAACATCCGCAGACCATCGCTTTGATTTTGGCTCATATGGATGCGACTGAAGCAGCAGATACATTGCAGTTTTTTCCGGATGACCTTCGTTCAGAAGTGAGTATGAGGATGGCAAAACTTGGTGATATATCTCCATCTGTTATCAAAAGAGTTTCAGCAGTGCTTGAGTCCAAACTTGAATCACTTGCTTCTTACAAAGTTGAGGTTGGTGGACCTCGTGCAGTTGCTGATGTATTTAACCGTCTTGGTACCAAAAGTTCAAAATCAACTCTTGCACAGATTGAGCAGGTGGATGAAGAGTTGGCAACACTTATCAAGGATATGATGTTCACTTTTGAAGATATTGTTACTCTTGATAAAATGGCGATAACAGAAACACTCAAAGCTGTTGATAAAGCCGAGCTTATGTTGGCACTAAAATCTGCTCCTGAAGAGTTAAAAGAAAAATTCTTCTCGGCTATGAGTGAGAGAGCCAAAGAGGCATTTGAAGAGGAGATGCAGTTCCTTGGTGCAGTTAAAATGAAAGATGTTGAAGCGGCTCAAAGGAAGATTGTTGAAGTGGTTAACTCTCTTGCCGAAGCTGGAACAATTCAGATGGGTTCATCAGAGGAGATGATTGATTAATAATGGCAAAAATAATAGATAAACATAATATTGTCACTCATAATGTAGATAAATACAACTTTAAGGTATTGTCTCTTCATGCAAGAAAATCCTCCACCAAGGAGGGTGAAGAGGAACCACAAAAACCAAAATATACAAAAGACAATAACCCCGGTTTGAGGGAGAGTGATATAGATTCTAGTGCTATGAGTCAAAGTTCCAAGGATTCTCTCATAGAATCTCTTTTGAAAAAAACAGATGAGATGTCATCAAACTTTATCAAACTTCAAATGAAGATGGAAGCTAAAGAAGAAGAGTATAAAGCAGCTTTGGAAAAAGAGAAAGAAATTTCCTATAATGAGGGAGTTGAAGCTGGTAAAATTCAAGCGGATAATGATGTCAAAAAGAGTTATGAAGAGACTCTGCAGCAACTTGTAAAATCTGTATCAACTTTGGAAAACAGTGCAAAAGAGTTTGAAGTTGCATTGGAAAATATTAAATCTGATTTGGTTGTGGCAGCTCTTGATATAGCAAAAGAGGTTGTTAATGTTGAGCTTAGTGAAAACTCTGCAGAGGTTGCAAAAGTTTTAGGAGAAGAGTTGATTAAAGAGCTTCAAAGTGCTTCAAAAGTCAAGCTCAGAGTAAACCCTAAAGACCATGGCATGATATCACAGAGTGTTGGCTCATTGGAACATGTGGAAGTTGTATCTGACAGTGCGATTAGTGAAGGTGGTGTGATAGCTATTAGTGATGCAGGAAATATAGATTCACAGATTTCAAAAAGATTTGAGAGAGTAAAAAGAGCTGCCTTAAGTGAATGAAAATTTAAAAAAATTTAAAAATATAATATATAAGATTATGGATTGCAAAAACAGATGGATATAAAATCGTACAGTATAGAAAAATTGGAAGATCTTTGTAGTGATATTCGTAGTGAAATTTTAAGAGTAGTCAGCAAAAATGGTGGTCATTTAAGCTCTACTCTTGGTGCTACTGAATTGATTGTGGCTATGCACAAGGTGTTTGACTCTAAAAAAGATCCGTTTATTTTTGATGTATCACACCAGTCTTATGCACATAAACTTTTAACTCAGGATTGGGAAAAATTTGACACTCTTCGTCAGTTTAAAGGGATGTGCGGATATACAAAACCAAGTGAGAGTGAAGATGATTATTTTGTAGCGGGGCATAGCTCTACCTCCATATCTTTGGGTGTTGGTGCGGCAAAAGCGATAGCACTTAAGGGTGAAGAGTCTCATAGGATACCTGTTGTTATGATAGGTGATGGAAGTATGACAGCGGGTATGGTATATGAAGCTCTAAATGAGCTTGGAGATAGAAAATATCCAATGGTTATTATCCTTAATGACAATGAGATGTCTATCGCAAAACCGATAGGAGCCTTGAGTAGGATGTTAAGCTCTGCTATGGCTTCACCGTTTTATCAAAAATTTAAAAAACATACTGAGAATTTTGTAGATAATTTTGGAGATGGAGCTCACTATATTGCCAAAAGGATGGAAGAGTCTCTTAAGCTTATAACCCCGGGGATGATGTTTGAGGAGATGGGGATAAACTATATAGGTCCTGTTGATGGGCATAATCTGGGTCATCTTGTGGAGATTTTTCAAAAAGCAAAAGATTTGGGCAAACCTGTTATTATTCATACTCAGACTATTAAGGGCAAGGGCTATGAGATAGCCGAGGGCAAAGAGGAAAAATGGCATGGTGTTGGTCCTTTTGCCCTCAGTGACGGCCACAGTTTAAAAAAATCTTCCACTAAAAGTGCAACACAAATTTTTACAGAAGCTTTGCTTCATTTAGCAAAAAATGACGAGAAAATTGTTGGTGCTACAGCAGCTATGCCGAGTGGTACCGGTTTAAGCAAACTTATAGAGACCTATCCTACAAGATTTTGGGATGTGGCAATAGCAGAACAACATGCCATAACAAGTATGGCGGCTATGGCCAAAGAGGGTTTTAAACCTTTCTGTGCGATATACTCAACCTTTTTGCAAAGGGGTTATGATCAGATTATACATGATACATGTATAATGGATTTGCCGGTTGTTTTTGCACTTGACAGAGCTGGAATAGTTGGAGAAGATGGGGAAACTCATCAAGGGGCTTTTGATATATCTTTTTTAAGAGCCATACCAAATATCACTCTTTTTGCTCCACGAGATGAGAAAAGTTTTCATCAAGCTATGTCATTTGCGGCTTCATATCAACACCCATGCTCTCTAAGATACCCAAGGGGTTCATTTATCCAAACAGATTTAGCTGAATCTATCCCTTTTGAGTTGGGTAAATCGCAACTGCTTCATTCTACGAAAAGTGATATTTTATTTATAGGTTATGGAAATGGTGTTGGGAGAGCTTATGAGAGTGCAAAATTGTTGGATGAAGATGTCAGCATATTGGATTTGAGATTTGTGAAACCGTTGGATATTGAG
>Ga0256828_1002125_pt1 | contig 11995 bp, 12 predicted proteins | sample CV88metaG_FD_185993 | JGI IMG/M metagenome (GOLD analysis project Ga0256828, IMG submission 185993) | Hydrothermal vent microbial communities from East Pacific Rise, Pacific Ocean - CV88 | ecosystem: Environmental > Aquatic > Marine > Hydrothermal vents | place: Pacific Ocean: East Pacific Rise... | reverse complement strand
ATGTCTTTTCCCTCTCATAGTTTTAGCGATATGTAAAACTGCTTCTTTTGTAGCTTCTTTACTATAAAGTCTTGTAGGGTCCATATTTCCTTGGATTGTTTTTTGATTATTTACTATTTTGTTTGCATATTCAATAGGAGTATTCCAATCAATTCCAATTACATCAAAATCACCATCAATCATATCTTCAAGGTATAATCCAACCCCTTTGCTAAATAGAATCACAGGAATTTCAGGATATTCTTTTTTGATAGATGAAGCTATCTCTTTCATATAATTCCAGCTAAATTCAAAAAATTTATCTCTCTCTAATGCACCACCCCAACTATCAAATACCATTACAGCATTTGCACCAGCTTTGATTTGATTTTTTAAATATCCTATAGTTTCAGCCGTATTAAGTGCTAAAAGTTTATGTAAAGTTTTAGGATTAGCATATACCATTCTTTTGATTTTTGGGTATTGTTTGCTTCCTCTTCCTTCTACCATATAAGTAGCTATCGTCCAAGGACTACCAGCAAAACCAATCAGAGCTTTTGAAGGGTCTAATTTTTCTCTAATTTTAGTTACCCCCTCATATACATAACTAAGTTTATCACTTGCAGGAGTTAGTTTTTCAATATCTTCATCAGTTGAAATTGTATTATCAAAAATTGGTCCAACTCCAGCTTCAAATCTTAAATTTAATCCCATCTCCATTGGTAAATTTAAGATATCACTAAAAAGAATAGCAGCATCAACATCAAATCTATCAACTGGTTGAAGTGTCACTTCACAAACTACATCACTATTTTTAGTCATATCTATAAAATTACCAACTCTTTTTCTTGTTTCTCTATATTCAGGTAAACATCTTCCAGCTTGTCTCATCATCCAAATTGGAGTTCTAGGAGTTTCTTTTCCAAAACATGCATCAACAAAAATCATTTTTTTATCCTTTCTTTTAAATTATTAAATTCGTTATCTGTTATATTTTCTTTTTCGGTTTTTGAATACATTTTTAATAAAATTACTCTCTTATCAATTACAACATAATAAATTATTCTAAATCCTCCACTTTTACCTGTTGGAATAGAAGAATTTTTTAATCTTATTTTAAATAATCCACTCCCTAAATCAATACCGCTAAAAGGATTGGTTTTTAAAATTTCAACTAATGCAACTAAATCTTGTTTAATTAACTTAAATTTTTTCTTTAAATTTTTAACATCTTTATCAAAATTAGCATCACTATCTATTCTATAATTCATTTAATAACTCTTCAATAGGTCTTGTTTTTAATTCTCCACTTTTAATTAAAGGTATTTTATTTTTTAATTCTTCAATAATTTTACTTTCTTCATCTTTTATTAAATAATTATTTACCATTACATTTTCAAGACCCTTTATAATCTCTAAAAAATTATTAAGATAAATATCTTTTACATCTATTTCTATTTTCATATTTATCCTTTATTATGGTATTCGCATTTATTTATATCAAGTAAATTATCATCTATTTTAAAGAGTTTTTTAATACTTGAAAGCAACATATCAATTTGAGGTTCATTTGCATTTTGTTTAAGTGTAATTGTTGGATTATGTAAAAATCTTTTAAAAGCAGTATGAACTATCTTTTCAACTTGCTTTTCATCTTCTGGTTTTATAAATTTTTTCTTTAAAGCATTTTTAATAACATCTTTAGAAATATCTTCAGCTTTATTTCTAAGTTCTTTTAATATAGGATTTATTTCACTTGTTTGTAAAAAAACTAAATATTCTTCTACCATTTCTTCTACAATATTTAATGCTTTTTGTTTTTCATTTTCTTTTGATTTTAGATTTTCTTCTGAAATATCTCTTAAATCATCAACTCTATACAAAATAATATTTTCATTTTTTACTTCACAAATATCACTTGGAATAGCTAAATCAAACCAATATCTTCTAAAACTTTTATCTTCTATCATCTCTTTTGTAATAATTGCATCATTTGAAGAAGTAGCAGTAAATAATAATCTATATTGATTTATAAATTTAGGAAGTTTTTCAATAGAATGAACATCAACATTTACATCGTGAATTTCCTCTTTTAATGCAATAGCATTTTCATAAGTCCTATTAAGTAAAACAATATTAACACCCTGCTTTTCAAGATGTTTACAAATAATTCTACTTGTATCTCCAGCACCTACTACAACAGCACTATATCCACCTAAATCACCTATCACTTCTTTAGCTTTTTTTACAGATATACTTGCTACACTTACGGGTTTTGCAGAAATTTCTGTTTCATTTCTAATTCTTTTTGCTGTTTTAAATCCATAATGCATAAGTCTTGATAGATTTTTCTTAACACTTCCATTTTCATAAGCAGTTAAAAATGCTTCTTTATATTGTCCTGTAATTTGTGTCTCACCTAATACCATAGAATCAAGACCAGATAAAACTTTAAAAATATGTCTAATAGCTTCTTTTCCTTTATATATAAAAGCATTATCTGTTTTGACTTCAGTAAGTTGTTCAATTTTAGTAAGAATTGGATTTAACAATTCTGCAAACATTAAAATTTCTATTCTATTGCAAGTAGAAACTATTATAACTTCTCCATATTGTTTGAATTCGTCATAATAATTAGTTAATATTGCAAGTTTTCCCCGTTCTGCTACATCACTATTTTTATAGTTAAAACTTACAACTATATACATTTTTTAATCCTTTTTATTTCGTTGCATTATAGCCATTGTAATAGTAGCTACTACTATCATTGTCCAAATTCCAATACCTGCTTTTAAAACATTAAACCAAGTAGCATCACCTTCTCCTCTACCATAAGCATGAAGACCTTGTGCTATATAAAAATTAACTCCAAAATATGTCATCAATACAAAAAAGAAACTTATAAATGCTAAAAGAGAAAAAATAAATTCTCCTCTCATTTTTGGAATCATTTTACCGTGAATAACTATAGCATAAGCTATCATTGTAATTAAACTCCAAGTTTCTTTTGGGTCCCAAGACCAATATCTACCCCAACTTTCATTTGCCCAAACTCCACCAAGGAATGTTCCTATACTAAGTAAAGCAAGTCCAATATATAAAGATAAATAAATAATATTATTTATCTCTTTTATTTGAAAATCAAGAGGTCTATATTTTTTAAGTCCAAAAAGAATCATATTTAAAAATCCAAGCATACTACCAACTGCTAAAAATCCATAACTTGAAGTAATAACAGCAACATGAATTAAAAGCCAATAACTTTTTAATACTGGAACCATATTTGTAATTTGAGGGTCTATATTATTTAGATGAGCTACCATCATAAACATTCCAGCCATAAAAAGTCCAGCTCCAAGTGCAAGCATACTTCTTTTAAAGAACATAAGTGAAGCAAAAGCACTACCCCAAGCAATAAATATAATAGATTCATAAGCATTAGACCAAGGAGCATGACCTGAAATATACCATCTTAAAATCATATTTGCTGTATGAATAAATAAAGCCATCCATCCTAAAACAACTAAAACAAGCTCTGTTTTTGTTAGTTTTTTAACTTTTAACACTTCAAAGAAACCTATAAAAATAGCAATCAATCCAAGCAAAGAATATATACCAATTAAACTTGGAAATATTTTTAAATGATTATATTTAATTTCAAGTTCAACTTGAGTTTGAGATGGTAAAATTTTTGCTGAATACATTTTTTGTATTTCATAAATTTTATTCATAGATTTTTTTAATTCTTCAAGATTAAAAGTTTTTAAATCACTTACAACTTTTACAAATAAATTAAAATAAAATCTTCCTGTTAACTGGTCTAATTGTTTAAATTCATCTACACTATACCATTTATAATTTTCATCTTTTGAATTTTGATTTGGAAACATCTTAAAAACTTTATAATCATAAATCATATAAGCAACATAAAGTCTTTCATTTATTTTTAACCATTCTCTTTGTAATTTTGTTCTATCTCTATCTGGTGTTTGCATAGCTAAATCAATTTGTTTCATATATTTAAGTTGCCCCATATCATTAAAGAAAATATTATAAGGAGCATATTTTGTTTTGATACCTAATAATTTTCTTAATTCTGGATTTCCTACATAAATCATTGGTAAATTTTGAAAAAAACTTGGATAAGACATCATACCAATTACTAATTGATTATAATCTAAACCATTTAATTTAGATTTTTTAGTGATTTTGTGAATAAAATCCATATTTAAACTATCAATTGGTTTAACTCTTCCATTAAATTGAACTAATCCTTTTGCAAATTCTGTAGCAACACCTTTAGATTGTTTAGAAAACTCCTCTAAATTTATAGCTTTTGCTTGATTTAAAAATCCAAATGTAAATAAAATTAAAAGTGTAAATAATCCACTCTCTTTTAATTTTTTTGAAGTAGCTACAAATCTACCTTTTTTTTCAAACATACTCATAAAAAATCCTATAACCATTAAAATATATCCTAAATATGTCATCCACATTCCAGGGTCTTTACCTACTAAAAATATACTCCCTTTTTCATCAGGGTCATAAGCCATTTGATAAATTCTAAACCCTTTATATACCAAAATATGATTCATATAAATATGATATTGAAAACTTTTATTCCCATCTATTACAGTTACATAACTATCATAACTACTTGGTTGAGTACTTCCTGGATATTTATGCATAACAAATTTATCAAGTCTTACTGTAAATCCTAAATCTAAAATACCCACATCACTTGGATTTGCTTTATTTTGAAGACTTATAATACTACTCTCTGCTCCATTTCTTAGATGTAAAACACCCTCTTTTGAAAAATATCTTGTAATACCTGCTCCTAAAAAAATAACTATAATTGAAAGATGTAAAATAAATATTCCCTTTTTTTTATAAGTTTTATATTTATACATCATTCCTATTAAATTAAACACCAATAACCACTGAATAGCTTCAAACCAACCTCTTCCATAAACATAAAGCCAAGCATCACTATCACTTGCAAATCCTAAAGTAGCATAAATTTGTGCAAACATATATAATAAAGATAAAAAAACAGCTGTTTCAAGAGAAATAAGTAGATTAAATATCCGTTTTAACATATTAAAAAATCCTTTAAAAAAAGTTTATTTGAAATTATAATAGATTTAAAAAATTTTGTATAGAAAATTAAGAAAAAAACGGGGGGGGGTAGAAAAAAAGTTACTATTTTTCCTCTTTTTGTTTTTTAAGTGCTTCTAATAAACCTGGATGAGCAAAGTTTGGCATTACAGTATCATTATGACAATTTAAACAACTTACATCTTTCCCTGCTTTTTTATCTTTCCAATAAGTTTCATGAGCAAAATTAGCACTTTCACTCATACCAAATGCTTTTTCTGGTTCTTTTACTTTTTCATGACAATGTAAACATCCACTATCATAAGTATAGTGTTTCATTTCATGATAATTTTCTTCAAAATCAACTTTATGAATAATTCCAAATTGAGCTAAAGCATCTCTTGTTCCTGAAATTCCTTTCATAACTAAATAACCAGCTAAACTTTCATGAGGTAAGTGACAATCTGTACAATGATGAGCTTTAAATCCATGTGGATTATTACCACCATGAACACTTCTTTCAAAAGCCTCTACCATTGGCTCCATTGTATGACAACTTATACAAAAAGTATCTCTTCCTGTCAAATCAACAGCAACAGCCGCAATATACGCTATACCTAAACCAATAACAGCTCCACCAGCCCATGCAAATAATTTCTTTTTATCCATAATAAAACCTTTAAAAAATACATATATTTTATATTTGATTAATATATCGGCATTTTATATAAACAAAGTGTCAAAAGAGTGCTAAATCTATTCTAAAAACCGCACCTAAATTTGAATTTTTTACCTCTAATTTAGAATTAAAATGTTTTGTTATAATAATTTTTGACATATATAAACCTATACCTGTACCTTGTGATTGAAATTTAGTTGTAAAATATGGCTCAAATATTTGATTAATATTTTCTAAATTTATTCCACCTGCATTATCTTCTATTTCTATTATATTTTTATTTACTCTAATCCAAATAGTTTTATTTTCTATATTTCTTTCATTTAAAACATCTATAGCATTATTTAAAATATTTAATATTACTTGAGAAAATTCTGTTTTATAACCCATAATTTGTAATTTATTATAATTTTTATTTATTCTAATATTCTGAATTCTCCCTTCTAATAACTTTAAAGCATCTTCTATAACTTCATCTATATAAAATAATTGTTTTTCTTTATCTTTTTTGAAAAAATTAGTAAAATCATCTATAGTACTTGACATATAATTAACCTGCTCTAGTGCTTTAGATTTAAATCTATCTACAAATTCATCATCAATTTTTCCCATTTTATATGCTATTTCAAAATTTTGAACCAATAAAGATAATCTTGTAATAGGATGTCTCCATTGATGAGCAATATTTCCAAGCATTTCTCCAAGAGAAGCAAGTTTACTTTGATGCATTAAAAGTTGTTCTTTTTCTCTATTTTTTTCTATTTCCTCTTTTACTCTTTTATCTAACTCTTCATAAAAAGAATATAAAGGTTTAGAAAAAATATATCCAAAAACTATAGATAATACTATAGAAATCATTAACATTGTAATAACTAATTTTTTAGCTAATTTTTTTTGTTCTAACAAAAGTTTTTTATTTTGAATAAATAGTAATTTATATCCATTAAGATTTTTTACATAAATATCATTTGTTACAAATTTATCATTATTTTTTAATAAAGTATCAGCAAGTTGATGATTAAAAATATCATATATAGAGTTTGATTTCATAAAATTAGTAAATAAAATATTACCTTTTTTATTAGTTATAATTAAATTAAATATATCATTAGAAATGGAAGAAAAAAATTTATTCAAATCACTATCTATTTGTATATAGGATTTATCTTTTAATTCAACTTTTGTTTTTAGTACAAATTTTAAATTATCTTTTTTTATAGACCTTTTTAAACAAACAATATTTAAATCTTTTTTACACATATATTCTTTATCTGAATAATATGAAATTTTCTTAAAATCTTTATTTGAAAGTAAAAACATTTTAAAAATATTAAAAATAATATCTTCATTTGGCTTAAATTGAAAAATACCTTTTTTAATAGCAATCAAACTATTTTTAGATAATTCTTGCTTTTGATGATACTCTTTTATAAGATTTTTACTTTCAAATAAAACTTTATTTTTAAAATTAGTAGTAGAAATTTTTGTCCAATAAAACATAACTATAGAAATAATAAAAATTATTATAAATAAAGCAAAAAAGATAAAAGTAAGGGTTATATTTAATCTATAATTGTTACTTTTCAATCTTATAACCCGTTCCTCTAACATTTTTAATAAAATTTTCTTTTAATTTTGAACGAAGTTTTTTTACATGAGTTCTTAAAGTATTATCACAAATTATTTTATCTTCCCAAATATAATCTTTTATAACTTTACTATCTACAACTTGTCCTATATTTTGAAATAAAAGTTCTAAAAAATATTTTTCATTTGGAGTAAGCTCTACTTCCTCATCTTGATAAAATAATTTTAATTTTTTTAAATCAAATTTATAATTTTCTCCAACTTTAATATAATTTGTATTGCTAAATAATAATTTTTTAATACGAAGTTCTAATTCTTTAAATTCAAAAGGTTTTCTTATATAATCAGCTGCTCCAATATTAAATGCTTTTTCTAAATGTTCCATATCAGAATAAGCAGTTATAAAAATAACTGGTGTATCCATATATTTAGAAAACTCTTGATATAATTCAAAACCATTACATTCTTTCATATTTATATCAAATAAAAATACATCATAAGGATTACCACATGCTTCTTGCAAGGCATCTTTTGGATTAAAATAATAATCCACTTTATTTCCTTGCAATTCAAAATAATCTTTTATTGACTCTCCTATAAACTTGTCATCTTCAACTAATAAAATTTTCATTTTTTTCCAAATTTTTTAGATGCTTCTTTTATTTCTTCTTCAGTCATTTTTCTTGTTATATCAGTCATCATATTTCCTGTTTTTTCACCTGTTTTATATTCAATCATCATTTTTTCAATTTCTTTTGGTGTATATTTATTTAAATTTACTTGATAACCACCATTATGACACATTGTACATTGAGCATAAGCAAATGCTGATACACTAAATATAACTAATAATAAATACTTTTTCATAATTATACTCCTTAAAACATTGTTTTTTTAGATAAAAATTATATCAAAATTTTTTAATTATAACAAAAAATTATTTATTAGCACTTTTTAAACACTTTTTTAAAGTACAATTTAACCTATAAAATTTCATAAAAAAAACAAAGGAGTTTACAATGAAAAAAGTTGTAACAGCTGGTTTAGGATTAGCTGTAATGGCTACTGCTTCTATGGCGGCAAGTCTAAACGATAATCCAAACTACAAAAAACTTAAAAATTTTCATCCAGACAATGTTAGTAATGACACTTGTTTAATGTGTCACAAAGCAAGTGATGCAGGAATAGTAGCAGATTGGAAACACTCAAAACATGCTAAAGTTGGTGTAGGATGTGTAGAATGTCACGTAGTACCTAAAGATTATCCAACAGCATTCAAAAAACACCCAATGCAAGGAAGCAATTGGACAGTTCAAATCGCAGTTTCATCTGTAACTTGTGCTAAATGTCACCAAAAAGAAGTAACTGAATATATGAATTCAGGACATGCAAGAGGTGGTGCTCAGTGGTTATCTGGAAATAAATCTAAACATGGTTATTTAATGACTAAACTTTCTTATCACTATGAATCACTAAAAGGTGCAAATCCAAGTTATGGTGTAAGTGGTGCTAAAATGGAAAAAGGAATTAGAACTGATGGAAGTGTATTCCAAGAACAGCTGATTTAAATGTAGCAAATATCTGTATCCAATGTCATGGGACAGTTATTAAACTTCATAAAGATGGAACTCCTGATGCTACAACTTGGCCAAATGATGGTATTGCTGCACTTTACCCAGATGGTGGGGTATCAAACTGTTTAGCTTGTCACAGCAGACATAAATTTAATGCAGCAGAAGCTAGACAACCAGGTGCTTGTACAAACTGTCACTTAGGACCTGACCATCCAATGAAAGAAGTATTTGAATCTTCAGTACACGGACATATTTTTGAAACAAATGAAGAAGATTATGATTTTTCAACTGGTGAACAAATCCCAGGTAAAACTGTAAGAGCAGGAACATGTTTTACTTGTCATATGAGTGGAATTAATGGACTTAAATCAACTCACAATGTTTCAAAAAGATTAAAATGGAACTTATGGGCTCCAAAAAGTTTCGAAAGAACAAAAGGTGCTGAAACTGCTGGATGGGCTTGGTGGAAAGGTGCTGGTAAAGTTGAGTGGGGTAAAACAGTAATTAGAGGAAATGCTAAAGCTGGTAACCCACAAGGACCAGAAGCAGCAAGAAGTGAAATGAAACAAGTATGTGCTACTTGTCACCAAGCAACTTTCACAAACAACTATTTCCAAAGAGTAGATGCAGCTGTAAAAGTTTATAACCAATATAGAACAATGGCTGAAAAAATGATGGCTGACTTAAAAGCTAAAGGTTTAATGAAATCTGATGTATGGTCAGACCCATTCTTTAAACTTTACTACTATTTATGGCATCACGAAGGAAGAAGATTTAGACATGGTGCAGCTATGGGTTCTCCAGATTATGCTCACTGGCATGGTGTATTCCAAGTAATGCAAGATATTAGAGAAATGAAAGATATCTATAATTATAGAATGAAAATGCTTAAAAAATATGGAAGTGCAAAAAAAGCAATGGAAAACGAAATTCCAATGCCTGTTGTTACTCACGAATAAAAATTTCTTTTCTTCTTCTCCCTTTTGGGAGATATTTATGTTATAATCTCTCCAAAAAAGGCTTTCCAAATGAAAAAATTGTTACTGATACCTACAACTTTACTATTTTTTGGTTGTAATAATTACAATAATATAGATAAAAAAATAGACTCAACAACAAAAGATATGAAACTTTTAAATGATTATCATACAACAAAAAACAACCTACATAAATTAGGTAATAATTATATATTTTTAAATCTTGCAACTGATGGAAGTTTAGCTTTTTATAAAATAGACAAAGATTATAATCCTATTTTATCAAAAGAATTAAAATTAGTTATAACTCCTCATAAAGTAAAAGTAATAAATAATAAAGTATATGTATTAGCTTATTCACAAACAAAAAATCTTCCTATATTTTTAACTTTAGATAAAGATGGAAATATTTTAAATAAATTTTATGTAGGAAATAAATTTAATACCCCAAGAGATTTTTTAGTAAACAATAACAATATTATTATTACTCTTAATAGTTATTCAGCGAGTAATGGAACAGATATCATCATCTATAAAAATAAAAAAGAATATAAAATAGCAACAAAATATTCAGAAGAATCAACAGCTATTTTAGCTTTTAATAATGGATATTTATTAGTTGGAAATGTAAATCAAGATACTCAAAATGTATTTGTAGCTTTCTTAGATAAAAATTTTAATATAAAATGGAATAGAGATATTGATTTTGGATTAGAAGAATCTATAAAAGATATAAAAATAGAAAATAATATAATTATTTTAAAAATAATTTCACAAAATTATACAGGAATGGAAGAATACTATACTATTAAAATAGATAAAAATGGGAAAATTCTAAACCAAAATAAAGAATTTGAAATTAAAAACTATCCTTTAAAATTTCAAGGATAAAATTTATTGTATAATACATTTAAATTATTTTAGAAAGGACTTAAATGATAAAAAAATTATTATTAACAACTAGTATAGCAATTAGCACTTTTGCCTTTGCAGGAATGGCTCATGGTGGAAAAATGCCAGCTCATAATATGGCACCAATGAAAGGTTTAACAGAAAATACTGTTTTGGCTGAATTAAATGGAAAAAAAATAACTGTAAAAGATGTAAATGCTTATATGCAAGGAATGACAAAAGATTTTAGAATTAGACTTCAAGATTTACCAGCTCAACATGTAAAAGAGTTTGTTCAAAAATATATAGATACAGAAAAATATTATAATGCTAAAGCTAAAGAAATTACAAAAACACCTCAATATCAAGCTTTAATCAAAAAAATAGCGGTTGATTTATGGATGGCAAAAGAATATAGAAACATAAAAGTAACTGATAAAGAAATAAAAGAATTTTATGAAAAAAATAAAGATTTATACTTTAAATCAGAACCAAAATTAAAAGCAAGACATATTGTAATTAAAGACGAAAAATTAGCAAATAAACTAATTAGTGAATTAAAAGGTTTAAAAGGAAAAGCTTTAGAAAATAAATTTGCTTCTTTAGCAAAAAAATATTCTATAGGACCAAGTAAAATTGATGGTGGTGAGCTTGGATATTTTGACCCTAAAAGTATGGATTCAAATTTTGCAAAAGCTGCTTCTTCTTTAAATGTTGGAGAAATTACAACAAAACCTGTAAAAACAAGATTTGGTTATCATATAATTTTATTAGAAGACAAAAATTCAAAAACTTATATTCCTCTAAAAAAACTAAGACAACAAATTTCTAATTATCTAAAAAGTAAAAAATTAGATGATGAATTAACTCAAATAGATAAACAATCAAAAGTTAAATATTTAATCAAAATGAAATAATTATCAAAAAGCTTTTTTTGCTTTTTGTTTCTCCAAAAAAGGAGAAAAATTAAAGTTTTTTAGCTAAATCTAAAGCTGCTGCATATCCGTGATTAATAGCTACTGCTATTGATTGAGCACCCTCAACTACATCACCAACAACATACATACCTTCTACATTTGTCTCAAAAGTTTCAGCATTATGCTCAGCTGTCCATTTATCTCTCATTTCAATTCCACAATTTTGTAAAAATTCAGTTGGAGTTGTTCCTCCAAGAGCATATACTACTCTATCATAAACTTCACTCGTTC
>Ga0256828_1002124_pt1 | contig 11999 bp, 12 predicted proteins | sample CV88metaG_FD_185993 | JGI IMG/M metagenome (GOLD analysis project Ga0256828, IMG submission 185993) | Hydrothermal vent microbial communities from East Pacific Rise, Pacific Ocean - CV88 | ecosystem: Environmental > Aquatic > Marine > Hydrothermal vents | place: Pacific Ocean: East Pacific Rise... | reverse complement strand
CAACCAGGTGTTGAGGCTGGGAAGATTATTTTGAAAGAAAAGTTAAAACAAGAGAGATAATAATGAACGATACAATTGCTGTTATTGGACTTGGTTACGTAGGTCTTCCTCTAGCCCACGCTTTTAGCTCAAAATATAAAGTGATAGGCTTTGATATAGCACAGTGGCGTATAGATGAGTTAAGAAGTGGATACGATAGAACATTAGAATTAAATGAAACTCAAGTTCAAGAAGCAATTGTTAATGGTATGGAGTTTACTAATAAGCTAGAGGATATTAAAGAGTGTAATATCTATATTGTAACAGTTCCAACACCAATAGATAAACATAAAAAGCCAGATTTAACTCCACTTTTAAAAGCGAGTGAATCTGTTGGAAAAGTACTTAAAAAAGATGATATTGTTATTTATGAAAGTACAGTTTATCCAGGAGCTACTGAAGAGGATTGTGTACCAATACTAGAGCGTGAGAGTGGACTAACATTTAACAAAGATTTCTTTTGTGGATACTCCCCTGAGAGAATTAACCCAGGAGATAAAGAGCATACTGTTACAAAGATTTTAAAAGTAACAAGTGGTAGTACACCACAAATAGGAAAAAAAGTAGATGAACTATATGCTAGTATCATCACTGCAGGAACACATTTAGCTCCGAGTATAAAAGTAGCAGAAGCTGCTAAAGTTATAGAAAACTCTCAAAGAGATATAAATATAGCATTTGTAAATGAATTGGCACTTATTTTTAATAAACTTGGAATTGATACAAATGCAGTGCTTGAAGCAGCAGGGACTAAATGGAACTTTTTACCCTTTAAGCCAGGTCTTGTTGGTGGACACTGTATTGGAGTTGATCCATACTACTTAACATATAAAGCTCAAGAAGTAGGTTATAACCCAGAAATTATTTTAGCTGGAAGAAGACTTAATGATAATATGGGAATTTATGTAGCTAATCAAGTTATTAAACTTCTTATTAAAAAAGGGCATAAAATAGAGGGTTCTAAGGTACTAGTTCTTGGAATAACTTTTAAAGAGAATTGTCCAGATATTAGAAATTCACGTGTAATTGATGTAATACAAGAACTTAAAGAATTTGGATGTAATGTTGATGTAACAGATTACTGGGCAGATAGTGATGAAGTACAAAGAGAATATGGTTTAGAACTTATAAAAGAGCCAAACTATGATGAGTATAGTGCTATTGTTTTAGCGGTTGCTCATGAAAATTATAAAAATTTAGAATTAAAAAATAATTGTCAAATTGTATTTGATATTAAAAATATACTTAAAAAAAGTGATGGAAAATTGTAATGAATAAAAAAATTTTAGTAACAGGTGGAGCTGGTTTTATTGGAAGTAATTTATGTCAAAGATTAGTACAAAATGTCAACAATGAAGTTTATTCTTTAGATAATTATTTTACAGGAAGTAAAGAGAATCATATAGATGGTGTAACATATATAGAAGGTGATACGAAAGATATAGAAAAACTTGTAAACTTTGCTCCAGATATGGTTTATCATTTAGGAGAATATAGTAGAGTGGAACAAAGCTTTGATGATATTCAAAGAGTATGGCATTCCAACAAAGAGGGGATTTTTGCCGTTTTAGAATTTGTTAGAAAACATGGTTCTAAAATTTTATATGCAGGAAGTTCAACAAAATTTGGTGATGGTGGATTAGGACGTAGTCAGTCTCCTTATGCTTGGACCAAAGCAAGTAATACAGAACTTGTTATGAACTATGGACAATGGTTTAATGTTCCATATGCAATTACATATTTTTACAATGCTTATGGCAATAGAGAAATTAGTGATGGTAAATATGCAACACTAATTGCTCTTTTTAAAGAAAAAATGAGAAAAAATGAACCATTAACTGTTGTAAGTCCAGGAACGCAAAAAAGAAATTTTACCCATATAGATGATATTATTAATGGTCTTGTTTTAGTTGGAGAGAATGGTTATGGTGATGAGTTTGGGATTGGAAGTGAAGAATCTTTTACTATTTTAGAAGTTGCTCAAATGTTTATGGGAGAAGAAAATAAAGATAAAATTGTGATGTTACCACAAAGAGCAGGTAATAGAATGAGTGCTGAAGTGATGACTGAAAAAACAAAAGCTTTGGGATGGAAAGCAACAAAAAGTTTAAAAGAGTATATAGAAGAATTACGTGAAAATAATTGGAACTAATTTATAATGAATATTTTAATGATCTCTATTGGAGACAGTATCCTTTCTAATCCAATGGGTGATGTAATACAAAGGCAAGAGAAATATGCTCAATCTTTGGGATATATAGATATGATAGTCTTTTCTCCTAAACAACATAATTTAGATGTGAAACATTTTAAAAATTTTACAATCTATCCTACACATTCATGGGGTATGCTAACTTTTGTATATGATGTATATAAAATTGCAAAAAAAATTATTGAAAAGAAACAAATAGATGTTATAACAACACAAGATCCTTTTGGAACTGCACTTGCTGGATATTTCTTAAAAAAAAGGTACAATATTCCTTTGCATATTCAAAATCATAGTAGTTTTTTAGATAATAAATTATGGATAGAGGAAAAGCCTTTTTTGTTTCGTTTGTTTAATAGACTTTCTTATTTTACATTGAAACAAGCAGATAGATTAAGAGTTGTAAATACTCAAGAAAAGCAAAAATATATAGATGTTTTAGGTATAAATCCTGATAAGATAGATGTTGCTCCAGTACCTATTAATATAGAGTTTTGGCAGACAAGACCATCTCAAAAAGAGATAAATGAGTTTATAAGAAAATATAAGATAGATACAACAAAACCAATCTTATCTTGGGCTGGAAGAATGGTGAAAGTGAAAAATTTACCATATCTTTTTAATGTTATTTTTTTGATTCAAAAGCAGCAAGATATTAATTTTTTAATTGCAGGAGATAGTAAGAACTCTTTTTGGAATCTAAAAGAGTTAGAAAAAAAGTATAATATACAACCAATATACCTTCCTGTGCTTTCGCATCATGAATTAAAAATTTTATACTATATAACAACTTTATATTTGCATACATCAAACTATGAAGGTTTTGGTTTAGTTGTTGCAGAAGCACAAGCTTGTGGAAGTGTTGTTATAAGTAGAGCAACAGCTGGTACAAGTGATATTATAGAAGATAGCAAAAGTGGTTATTTAGTTTTAAATGATGAAGAAAAATTCTCAAAAAAAATTTTAGAATTATTGGATAATAAAGATAAATTAGCAGGAATGCAAGATTATGCATTTAAAATGATAGCTTCTAAATTTATTAAAAATCAAATGTTTCAAAATGTTGTAAAATCTATAACAGATACTCAGATAATATAGTTTTTATAGGTCAGGGATATAACATTTGAAAGAGATACTATTAAAAATTCAAAATAAAAAATCAATTTATTATATGGCATATAAAGTTTTAAGTAGTCAAATTCTAGCGTCAATTATTCTTTTTTTATCGTCTATTGTATTAATTAGAAGTTTATCAAAAGATGATTATGGTCTATATATATTAGTCACAAGCTATTTTGCTTTTTTTGAATTATTATTAGGTGGTTTTAATGCTTCTTTAATAAAATATATTCCAACTAGTGGAAAGAAAATGCAACATGAACTAATAGCAACTATTTTAGTTATTAAAACTATTATTGTAATTTTTATAGAAATTGCACTTTTTTATTTATACCCTTTTTCTTATAATTTTTTAAATATTCCAGAAGATAAAATTCAGATATATAGTATTATATATATTATTCTTTCTTTTGCTTTTTTATTTAAATATATAGGAAATACTATATCGGCTCTTATTAATGCCTATATGCTTTATGATAGTATGTTTAAATTATCTATTCTTAATGCCTTAGTAACTTTATTTATCGCTTTGTTAGTTTGGTTCTTTAAGTTAGAAGTATGGCAATATGTTTTTCTTTCAATTCTTTGGATCTTTCTTAATATGAATATTCTATTTTTTATTTTATATAAACAAAAAAAATTATCTTTGAGATTACTTCAAAAATCTTGTCAAATTATTACGATAAAAAAAGTTTTGCAAGAGAAAGTACTTTCCTACTCTTTACCTTTATTTGGAGTTGGAATATTAAGTTACATTAAAAATTACGTGCCAAATCTTATTTTTGGAAGTTTAATTTCTTTAGAATCATTAGCTATTTATAATATTTTTACTAAGATTATTACAATTATACATAAAGGATATGCTTCCTTTTTACAAAAATTGTATCCAAAATTATTTCAAATGGTAAATTCTAGAAGTAGTGCTATTAATAAACTTTTTTGGATAGGACTTTTTATAAGAATTTTTTTCTTTTGTTTGTTATATTTTGGTTACGACTATTTAGTAGAATTATATAAGATATCATGGAATAGCTATAATAGTTTAATTTTTATAGTGTTGTTAAGTAGTTATTTACTTATGTATTTTGCGACTTTTGGTAATTTAGTTGTATTAAGTAAAAAAAAGACAGTAGGTTTATTTATATCATCATTTATAAGAAATGTTCCATCACTATTTATTTATTACTATGGTTTTATTTTTTATGGAATGAAAGGATTTATAGTAGCAATTTTTATAAATGCTTACTTAGGTACAAACTATATTATTCATTTAGCGTATAATAAAATAAAAAATCCCATAATTTTATATGTATATTATATAATATTAGTAGCATTGATAGGATTTATATATATCAACTTAAAATAAAAGGAAAGCAATGAGAGAAGATGTAGTAAAAGTTTTTATAGGGTTTGATAAAGTTGAAAGTGTTGCATGGCATACATTTGCACATTCTATTTTTAGACAAAGTTCTAAACCTGTGTCGTTTATTCCATTATATTTAGATAATTTAAAAGATATTTATACAAGACAAAGAGATGAAAAACAATCAAATGAGTTTTCTTTTACTCGATTTTTAGTTCCATATTTAATGGATTATAAAGGGTATGCTTTATTCTTTGATAGTGATATGTTATTGAGAGATGATATAACTAAAATTTTTGAAGCAGTTGAAAAAGATCCAGGGAAAGCTGTATATGTTGTTCAACATAATTATAAACCTAAAGATAATATTAAATATTTAGGAGCAAAACAGTATACATATCCAAGAAAAAATTGGTCATCTGTAATTTTATGGAATTGTTCTCATCCATCAAATAAAAAAGTAACACCAGAATTTGTAAATACAGCTAGTGCAATGGAGTTACATAGATTTTTATGGTTAGATGATAGTGAAATAGGTAAATTAGATTTAAGATGGAATTGGTTAGTTGGTGAATATAGCAATCCTCCAAAGGATGTTAAAAATGTTCATTGGACTGTTGGTGGACCATATTTTATGGAGTATCAAGATGCAGATTTTTCAGGAGAATGGTTTAAAGAAAATGCAAGAATGCAGTTTGCCGCACAAAGGCTTATTAAAGAATGACATTTAAAGAATCTTTAAAATGTTTTTATGATTATAAAAAGTTTATTTTTCCTACTAAACTCTCTTTGTGCAGAGTTGATTTGTTAATAAGAGCTATGTGTATTAATGAAAAACAAGAGGTAAAGAAACTTCATTTTAGTAGTAAAATTTATATAGTGCATCTTTTTTTGAGTATCTATTCAATTTTCACTATATTAAAAGTGAAATTTTTGAGTATTAAACAAGCTCATTATTTAATTGATATTAAAAATTCACAAAATTATTATGATAATAGATCACAATGGATTTTAGATATTTTACCTCCTCATAAAACAGTAAATTTTATGCATTTTAACGATATACACTATTCTTTATTAACTCTTTTTAAGAAGCAGAATATTATTTATTTTGAATCATTATATTACGTTTTAAGTCCATTCTTAAAAAGAAAACATTACTCATACACTATAACAGATAGTATCTTTATAAATAAAATTGCTGATAATAATCAAGAATATTATAATAGTTCGTATTATATTTATAAAATTAATAAGTTGATTATTGAATTTTTAAATTTAGAACAATTTATTATGTTAGATGATACAAGATACACAAATGAATTAAAATTAATATGTGAAGAATTAAATATAAAAACAGTTGGATATATGCATGCTAGATTTAATCAATATCATTTAGGAATTTTTGAATTTCCATTTGATACTTACTTAGTATGGAGTGAATATTTTAAAGATAAACTTTTAGAACATAAGAGTTATAAAGAAAAAAAAGTTTTTGTCGTAGGCTCTCCTAAGATACAAAAGAAATATGACTTTTTAGTAGCTAAAAATAAGAAGCGTATTTTATGGCTTGATGAATCAACAGTAAAATATGAAGAGGTTTATCCTTATATTAAAATTTTACAAGAGAATGGATATGAAGTAATTTTTAGAACTAAACCTGGAAAAAATGTTCAAGTAGATAAAAAATTAAAAAAATTGGATATTACAAGAGATAAATCTAAAAGTTATTTTCATTCATTAGCAGAAAATAATATAGGAATTGTTATTGCTACTTATAGTACAACATTAATGGAAAGTTGGTTAGTCGGTATACCATCTGTTATTATGAAGACAAATAATGATTATCCAAGTCATTTATGGGAAGATGGCTTAATAAATTTAGCAACTCAAGATGATATTATAAAAATTATAGAATTAAATTTAAACTTAAAATTAAATGAAATTGAAAAACGAAGAGATAAAATTTGGGGGAGTAATTATATGTACAATGAAAGATTAGTAAAGGAAATTTTATTAGATAGATGTTAAGAAAATTAAAAGATAGTTTACAAAAAATTTATAGGCAAATTATATATTATCCAAAACTAGTTATAGAAGAATCTAACTATGATGATTATTGGAAAAGTAAAAGGGGTAATAATTTAGGGTTTAGTAATAATTGGCAAAAGCAAAGAGGTGATTGGATTGTTAAAAGGATAGAGGAAGGTTCAACTGTTTTGGATATAGGATGTGGAGATGGTGGAGTATTGCTTTATATGAAACAAAAAAAAGATTTTGAAGCTGTTGGAGCAGATATCTCTAATGTAGTGTTAGATTTTTTAGATTCTAAAGGCATTACAGTTATCAAATTTGATATTAATGATTTTGAGAGTATTAAGAAATTACCAAAAGTAGATTACATAATGCTTTTAGAGGTATTGGAGCATATGCAAAATCCAGAAAAATTTCTGCAACTTATTCTTCCAAAAGCGAATAAAGCTCTCTTCTTTTCTTTTCCAAATACAGGATATATTTCATATCGTCTAAGGTTATTGTTTGGTGCTTTTCCAATGCAATGGAGAGTGCATCCTGGAGAACATTTACGTTTTTGGACATATAGAGATTTAAAATGGTGGTTAAAGGAATTAGGTCTTTTTGAAAAAAGTGAAATATATATTTATGAAGGTATTCCTCTATTAAATAAACTATGGAAAGGTTTATTTGGAGCAGGATTTATAGTAAAAATCACCAGAAAATAAAAAGTATTGAATTTGAAAAAATTATTGCTGAAAATGTTGCATTTCCTTTTAAAAAAATTGAATATTTTTATATTATATCGCTTTGGAAAAGCTATTGGTGATCATGTTTGTATGAGTGCTATTATGGAAGAACTTTTCCAAAAAGGTTATAAAGTTATTATTATTTCAACTTACGCTGAAATTTTTTACTATAATCCATATGTATGGAAAAATTTATATATAGATAATTATCCAAAATTAATACAAAAATTAATACAAAAATTTTTAGATTTTAGTAAAGGTAATAGAATTGAAAATTTTGTTTTTCAATATAAAAATCAAAAAATTGATGAATATATGAGAAAAACAAAGGCAAAAATTTCTTTAATAGAAGCTCATACTCTTCATTTTAAAGAGAAATTGTCTACAACGGATGTTAAACCAAAGATCTATTTTTCAAATGATGAAATAAAAAAATATGAAGAAAAATTTCATAAATATCAAAATTTTGCTATTATTCAGCCTATTGGAAAAACAACATATACTCCAAATAAAGAGTGGGGTTTTTTGAAATATCAAGAAGTTGTAGAGCAAACTAAAGATTATATTTCTTGGCTACAAATAGGTTTTAAAAATGATAAACTTTTACTTAATGTGGAAGATGCTAGAGGTGAGACAGCAACATTAAGAGAGTTGGCATATCTTATTTCTAAAGCTAATTTTGTATTGGCAAATGAGGGATTATTGAACCATTTAGCAGCTAGTGTTGATACAAAAAGTTTTGTACTTTTTAGTGGATTCTCTTGTGTAGAATTAGCACAATATTCTACAACTATTGCTATTGTTAAAAATCCACAAGTTGAATGTGCTCCTTGTTGGTTAAAAGAGGCTTGTCCAAAAGAGAAGAAATGGTGTACTGAAGATATATCTTCTAAAGAAGTTTCTTCTGTAATTTTAGAGTATATACAAAAAATAAAAGAGATTAAATAATGGTTATATGGTTACTAGGAATTAGTGGAGCAGGTAAAACAACATTAGGAAAAATGTTAAAAGAAGAATACGATAAAAGAGGTATGCAAAGTTTCATTATAGATGGAGATATTGTGCGTAATTTTTATGATAATGATTTAGGATATTCTAAAGAGGATAGAATATCTAATATTAAAAGAATTATGTTAGGAGCTTATTTGCTAGAGCAAAATGGTATAGTAGCTATTGTGTGTAACATTTCACCATTTGAATCTTTAAGAGAGTTTGCGAGAAAGAAGTTTGATAACTATATAGAGATATATCTTAAAAGAGATATAAGTAGTATTGATAATAAAAAACAAGTTTATGATTCAAAAAATGTTGTAGGAGTTGATTTAGAATTTGAAATACCTCAAAAATCTTCATTAGTAATTGATACAACACAACAAACAAAAGAGGAAAGTTTATTAGAGATTATAGGATATTTAGATGCAAATAAATAATGAAACATTACAAGATATTATTAATTTAAAAGTTGGACTTTTTGCTCCTGTTAATGGTTTTATGGATAGTAAGGATTATAGAAGTGTTGTAGATACTATGACACTGGCAACAGGAGAAGTCTTTACAATTCCAATTACACTAGATATAGATGAAGTTATTACAACTGATACAATTACACTTTTTTTTAATCAAAAAGCAGTTGCCATTGTAGAGATCGAGGATGTTTATAAAATAGAAGATGAAGATATTAAAAAGATATATGGAACTTTAGATACTAATCATCCTGGCGTTAAAAAAGAGTTAGCAAAAGGAAAATTTAGAGTAGGTGGAAAAATAAAACTTTTAGATGATACACTTTTAGAAAATGCTTTAAATCCAAATGATACAAAACAATATTTTCAAGAGAAGAATTGGAAAACTATTTGTGGTTTTCAAACAAGAAATCCTATTCATAGAGCACATGAACATCTTCAACGAACTGCTTTAGAAGTGTGTGATGGTTTGTTTATTAACCCCCTTGTTGGCTGGAAAAAAGTTGGCGATTTTAGCGAAGAGGCAGTAGTTGGTGGATATAATGCTATGCTAAAGAGTTATTACAAAGGGTTAAATGTTTATTTTGACACTTTAAAAACTCCAATGAGATATGCTGGTCCACGAGAGGCTATTTTTCATGCCATTATCAGAAAAAATTTGGGTTGTACACATTTTATTATTGGTAGGGATCATGCTGGAGTTGGTAGTTATTATGGAATTTATGAAGCTCAGGAACTTGCAAAAAAATTGCAATCACAGTATGATTTAGGAATAGAATTATTACTTTTAAGTGAACCTTATTATTGCAAAAAATGTTTACAAATGGTTTCTCAAAAAACATGTAATCACTCACAAGAATATATTCAAAAAATTAGTGGTACTCAAATAAGAGAGATGTTGTCAAAAGGGGAAAAACCAAATGAAATTTTTATGAGAGAAGAAGTTTCATCAACTATTATAAAACTAAAAGATAAAAAATTTATACAATAGGAAAGAGATATGAAAAAAATTATAGCAACAGTTGGACCAAGTTTATTGCATACAACACCGTTATCTAAAGTACATAATGAGAGAAATATTTATAGGATTAATGGGGCACATGGCAGTATAGAAGATATTGAAGTATATATCTTAAAAATAAAAGAGCAAATTCCAGAGGCTAATATTTTAATGGATCTTCCAGGTAACAAGATTCGAACAGCAGGATTTAAAGATGGATATATTGAGATTGTTAAGGGTGAAATTTTTAGTTTAGATTTTATGCAAATGAATTATCAAGATTTTTATAAACATTTAAAAGTTGGAGATACTGTATGGGCAAATGATTCTATTTTTGAATTTAGTGTTGATAAAATAGATGAAAATGAAAAAAAGATATATTTTTTATCTCATTCTAATGGTAAACTTTTAAACAATAAAGGGATGCACGTAAGGGGTATTCATGAAAATATTCCATTTTTATTTGCAAAAGATAAAGCACTGATTGAATTAGCAAATAAATATGAACTCTCTTATGTTGGTTTATCGTTTGTTAGAACACGTCAAGATATACAAGAGGCTAAGGCACTTATTGGAAATAAAAGTGAAATTATTTCTAAAGTTGAAACTATAGCAGCAGTAAAAAATCTTGTAGATATTTTGGAAGAGGTGGAATATATTTTAATAGATAGGGGTGATCTTTCAACAGAAATTGGTTTAGCTAAAGTTCCTGCTTATCAAAGTTATATTATAGACAAAGCAGTTTTTTATGGAAAAAAAGTTTTTCTCGCAACACAATTCTTAAAATCTATGGAACACAATCCTATACCAACAATTCCAGAAGTTATAGATATGTATAACACCCTTAAAAGTGGTATTTATGGTATTCAAATGTCAGAAGAAACAGCAGTTGGAAAATACCCTAAAAATTGTTTAGATACCATTGTTGGTTTAATGGATGAGATTAATCAAGAGCGATTAGTTTAAGATAAATGAAGAGTTTTATTGATCAATTTAAAGAAGCTTTATATAATCGTTCTACTGAAGGGAAAAAACTAAGAAGACCAGATTATGCAACATTACTTGAGTATAAAGATTTGCCTTATAAGCTCAATAGTTATAAAGTTTTAGGATTTGGTGCTGGAAGAAGTGGGCAAAATTGGCTATCCAAAATTTTTAATACGCATCCAAATTGGGTTGGAACTAATGAGCGTTTTTATGATTATGAAGCTTTTTATAGATATATCACATATCATCAACTTCCTATAGATAGGACTCCTATTCTAAAACTATTAGAGCTTTCTGTAAAGCATGATCAATATAAATATGGAAATTCTTTTATTACATCTCCATATTTTTCATTTGGAATGGAAGAGCTTTTTTCTTCCTTACATCCAACCGATATTTTTTTGAATATTAGAAAGCCAGTAAGTAGCATAGAATCCTTTTATGCAAAAGGTTTTTATGCTACACAAGAGTATTTTCTCTCTTTAGAAAAGAATCAACCCTCTATAGATATTCAAACAGGTGTTTATAGAGGAATGTCACGTATTATTCCTAGTGATGATTTTAAGCAAGAGTGGTTAAGTTTAACTAGAATTGGTAAAATTACATGGTTTTGGGCTGTTTCAAATCAACAACTATATAGTTCATTTAAAAATCTTCCAACACACAAAAAGTATTTATTAAAACTTGAGGAGATTCATAATTATGATTTTTATCAGTTTTTAGATTCAAAATTCGATTTTGAAAACAAATTAATAAAAAAAGAGTTTTATAAAGTGATAGAAAAAACACCAAATAAAATTAAATATAAAAATTATAAATATAAAAATTGGACTCAACAAGAGAAAAAAGAGTATGAGTATATTGTAGAAACTTTTTTCCCCGATTATACTAAGATAAGTCAAGAAAATGTTACCAAATAAGGGTTTAATTTATATTTCAAATACAAGAATACCATCTGAAAAAGCAAATACTTATCAGTCTATGGTGATGTGTGAGGCTTTTGCTCCATATTTTAAAGATGTTGAATTTTGGTATCCAGATATGAGAAATACACCAC
>Ga0256828_1002123_pt1 | contig 12004 bp, 10 predicted proteins | sample CV88metaG_FD_185993 | JGI IMG/M metagenome (GOLD analysis project Ga0256828, IMG submission 185993) | Hydrothermal vent microbial communities from East Pacific Rise, Pacific Ocean - CV88 | ecosystem: Environmental > Aquatic > Marine > Hydrothermal vents | place: Pacific Ocean: East Pacific Rise... | reverse complement strand
TTTAGCAATTTTTTCACTTTCTGCAATTAATTTTTTTCAAAAACCTATATGTTGACCAAAAGTTGACCCTTTTTCGTTAACGGAAAGTTGGTCTCAAAATGTATGAATTTCTCTAATAAGAGCACTTCATTCAAGTTCTGGTAATACTTCTAAAACTTCTTTATTTATTCATGGTAATCTTAGTCTAAGTAAGCTAAAAATAGTTCTATCTTCTGGGTCCTCAAAAGTTAAAAAATATTCTTTTCAATCACTTGCATTATATTCAAAAGTATGAATTATTGCTTTTTGAGGATCATTTTTACCTTCTCTTATTTCTCTATGTCTTGTGTCTAATAATTTTACTCATTTTTCTTTTATTCTTTGTTCTACTATCTGTCTTAGATTTGCAATTATTGAACCCTCTAATATTTGGTCAGCAGGAATATCTCTATATGTTCTATTTAATCTAACATATTCTGGAATCATCATTTGAAGCTCAGCTGTTAAATTTATTAATGTTTCATCATCATAAGCTTTAAATCAACCATTTTTCCATACATCAGTTAGTTCTGATTTATCCGTAACCATCATAGGGTAGATTTTTAATTCATCAGGTCTAAAGTCTGGATTATTAAATACTTCTGCTAAAGCTTTTTTATCAAGTTCAGGAGTTGATCATAAAAGATTAGGCATCATGTGAGCTACTACTTTAAATCAAGCATCTTTTAATATTTTAGTTGCAGCTATACTTTCTTTATTTCAATGTCATCTTTTATTTAATTCATTAATTTTATCAATAGTAGTTTGGTATCATATTTCAACTCTTGTTACTCAATATCTTCTTAGTCTTTTTATTTCTTCAGCATTTACCCAATCTGGTCTAGTTTCTATTGCTATTCAGATAACTCTAAGTCTTGATGATTCATTTATTTCTTTTGCTTCTTCTAATGATTTAGATAATTTTGCCTTATATCATGCCTTTAATTTAAAAGTAGCAAATTTATCATTAGAAAAATCTGTTTTTTCTAAATAAACTTTCATATCATCGTATGTATTAAAAGCATCATAAATAGCTTTTATAAACATTTCTTGGTATGGTTTAGGATAAACTGACCATGTTCCACCAATTATTCTAATATCATTTTTTTCTATTTTATGGCCAGTCATTTCTAAAGCTCTAAGTCTATTATGAATTTGCATAATAGGATCAAAATTATTCATTACTGCTCTTTGAACAGCAGGTTCATTTGGTATATATGATTTAGGTAATCATTCAAATGTTGGACAATAAATACATTTTCAAGGACAACCAAAAAATTCTGTTAAAAGTGAAATAACAGTTACTCAAGATAGACTTCTAATTCATCTTTTTCTTAAAATTTTTTTGAAAAATAGATTTTCTTCAAGAGTTCAATCTGCCATTAATTCTTCATACCTTTCTATTAATTCTATAGATTGAAAAGGTTTGGCTATTTTATGTTTTTTATAAATTTCATTTTTTAATTTAGCATAATCATTTTTTGAAAAATTTTTAGGATCTTTTTTTGTAGCTTCAAGTCATGCTCTTAGTAATTGATCTAATATTTCAATTTTATTATCTAAGTGTGTAATATTTGCCATAATTTGGATTATTTTTAAATTTAAAGTGATTATATTTATATTTAATTATATATCAATTTTTATTTAAACTTGTTTTTTAAATTTTGTAAAGTCTTAAAATAGCTAAAAAGTTGTATATTTTTTAATAAATGGTAAAATAAGTATAACTTTTCTTACTTAATTCTTACTTTACTAAAATATAAATATATATGTTGAAGAAAATGATAAATTTAAAGGTTGTTTGAACAACTACTGTTGGCCCTAAAGGACAAATTGTTATACCAAAGGAGATTAGAGATACATTAGATATTAACCCTTGAGATAATATGGTAGTTTTAATGAAGGATTGAAAATATATTTGATTAGTTAAAAATGATAACATTTGAGATTTGATGAAGTATATAACTTCTGAATGAGTTAAAGTTCCTTGAGAATAATTTTAAAAAGTAATAATAATATATGAAAAAAATATTTATACTATCGATTGTTTTATTTATTTTAGTTTCATGTTGAACTACTGAAGAAAAAACTAATAATATAGATTTATGAAAAAAAATAGAATGTAAAGATGCTTATAATTTATGAAATATTAATAAAGCTGATTTAAAATTAAAATGAGTAGTTATTACTGATGATTTAAAGACAGTTGTTTCACCAATGGCTTGAATTATAGATATATTAAATTGTAACGCATGAAAAAGAGTATTTTCTAATACTTTAATAGCTAAAATATTACCAGATTTTAATAATCCAAATGTAGTAAATCTTTCTATTCAAAAATCAAGTTTAGTTAGTCAGAAAACTAATCTTGAATCAATGAAATCAACTACTATTTCAAATTTTGATAGTCAAATTTCAGATTTAAAAGAACAAATTATAATTACTGAAAAAAATATATGACTTACTAAAAAATCATCTTCTTTAAGTAAAAATGATTTAAATAAACAAGTACAAACTTTAGAAGATACTTTAAAAAATTTAGAAACTACTTTAGAGTTAACTAAAAAATCAAAAAATGATGCTTTAGAAAAAATAGATATTTCTAGAACTAGTTTGTTAACAAATTTAAAATCTATTTGAGGCGATAATTTATTAAAGATTGATGAAGTATTTTGATATACAGAAAAAAATAAAGATTTAAATAATTATTATGAAGATTATATTTCTGCAAGAGATACTTCATTATTAACTAAATTAAAAGCTGACTTTTTTAAAGTAAATAATTGATTTATAAATATTTCAAATTTATCAGATAATGAAATTTCAATTTTATTATGAGAGTTAGTTGAGTTAGATAATAATGCAAGAAAGGCTATGAAAAATTCAGTAGCTAATGTTCGTTTACCTCAAACCCAAATAGATAGTTTTTATACATTATTTTTAAATTATTGAAATAATTTAGCTGGTATTAAAAGTTCATGGGATGGTTTAGAAAATTCTAAATCTTCTACAATTACAACTTTTGATACTCAAATTGCTTCTTTAGAAAATCAAATAAATACAACTAAAACAAGTTTAGATAACTTAAAAACTAATAAGATTGGTTCTGTTGATGTAGGGCTCGATTTACAATTATCAACTTTAGATAGTAATTTAAAAACCCTTAATACAAATCTTAATAATTTAATTTCTACAAAAGAGTCGCAAGTTTTAAGTTTAGATAATCAAATTTTACAAATTAAACAAAGTATAGATTCTTTGAATACTAATTTGAGTGTTAGAAATATTTATGCTAATACAGAATGAGTAATTAAACAAAAAAATACTTCAGTATGAAATAATGTTTGAGTTAATACTTCTTTATGTCAAATTTATCCGAATAAAAAATCAACAAAAATTAAAATTTATTCACCAGTTGAATTAAAAGCATGAGATAAATTGATTTTTGATTTTTGAGCTAAATCTTTTGAAGTATCAATTGAAAATGTTTTAGTATATAAAGATCCAATTACTCAAAATTATATTTATGAATCAAATTATTTAAATAATAGTGATTTATTTAAAGATGGAGAAATTTTAACTCTAAAATTTACTGATACAAATAATGATGAATCTGTTGTTGAAAATGAAATTGAAAATAATATTGTAAATGATACGATTAATAATATACCTGTTTGATATGTTATTAATAAAATAAATTGAAATTTTCTGAAAGTTAATACAGCAACATGAGTTGTTACTAAAAAAGTAAGATTATGACCTATTAATTGAAATTCAGTTGAAATTTTAGATTGATTAGATTGAGTAAATGAAATTTGTAAATAATAAATTAAAAATATGTTAGTAAAACTATTAAAACATTTTAAAGCTTTTATAATAATGCTGATACTTTTATCTGTATTATTATGATTCTTTTCATTTAAAACATTTCCAAAGGAAGCAAGTCCTGCTATTAATGTCCCATTTTTTACCATTTCTGTAATATATCCTTGAGCTGATCCTGAAACTGTTGAAAAACAGGTTGTTGAAAAATTAGAAAATAATCTTGCTTCTGTTACTCAGGTAAAACATATAAATTCAACTTCTGCCTATAATGTATGAGTTATATCTGTTGAATTTGATAGAAATAAAAATATTTCAGAGGCTTATAGTGATTTAAATTCAGCTATTGATAAAACAAGAAGTGATTTTCCTGATGATGTAAGAGAACCAATACTAAAAAGAGTTGATGTTACTGATGCTCCTATTTATACTTTTTCAGTAGTTTGAGCTTACCTCCCCTCTGTTTTATATGATAAAATAAGTTGATTAGAAGATGAATTGCAGGCAACTCCTTGAGTTAGTGAAGTTGATGTAGTAGGTTCTTATGTTCCTTGAGTTAAAATAAAATTTGATTATGAAAAATTACTTAAAAATAAGATTAATTTTTCTTATGCAATTAATGAAGTTCAAACTTATTTAGATAAATTTCCTGCTGATAAAAAGGAAATAGATTGAAATATTTATACATTTACACTTAGATCTTATCCAAGTAATTTTGATGATATAGATGATTATTTATCAAGTCTAACCTTAATAAATAAAAACTGAAATACTCTTTTATTATGAGATGTTGCTAAGGTTACAGTATGACCTTATATGTATAAAAAAGAAACTTATTTAATGGACAAGTGAAAAACTTTTTCAAGTGTTACTTATTCTATTAAAAAAGTTCCTTGAACAGATATTCTTTTAACTATTGATAATATTAAAAAGGTAGTTAGAGAATATGGTTTAACTTATAGTGATGCAAATTATAGACCGGAACTTAGTTTTATAGAAAAAATATTTTCAAGTGATGAAGAAATTAATGTAAAAAATAAAGATTTATCAGATTTACAAGTATATGAAATTAATTCGCAAAAAGAAAAAATTGATTCTACTTATAAAACGTTTATATCAAATTTTCGGCAAACAAGCGTTATTATATTTTTCGTTATACTTTTATTTATTTGATTTAAAGAAAGTATTTGAATAAGTTTAGTATTTCCTCTTGTATATTTAATTGCTTTTGTTGTATTAAAAAATATAGGTTATACATTTAATAATATTGTTTCATTTTCTCTTGTTCTTACTCTTTGAATAATGGTAGATAACTTAATCGTAGTTATTGAATGATTTGAAGAATGAATGAAGAAAGGTTTAGATAAGTGGTGAGCTGTTTGATTTTCAATAAAAAATTATTGGAAACCAATCGTTTCATGAAATTTTACTACTATTTCAATGTTTTTACCTATTGGTTTTATGCTTTCAGGTAAAATAGGGGATTTTATGAAATATATGCCTACTACAGTAGATGTTGTATTATTAATTTCAATTTTTGTAGCATTAGTATTTTTACCAGTTGTTTTAACAAGTCTTACTTTTAAAATAAAAAAAGAAAAAGAATGAGAAGATTTACATGAAAATGCTTTATTTAATAAACTTGAATGATTTTTTAAAAAATCAATTGATAATTATAAAAAATCAATATTAGCATTTATTTGAATATTAGTTTTAACAGTTTTATTTGCTAGTCAATTTTTAAAAGCAGATTTTTTACCACCAGTTGATACGAATAATATTTATGTGAATTTAAAATTTACATCAGATACAACATTATGAGAAAATAGAGAAATAACAGATAATATTTCATCTAAAATAAATAATTATTTCGCTAAGAAAGAACATGCATGATTACTTGCTTATCAAAGTATAAATATATGAAATTATAAAAGTACTGATCCATTAGATAATGTTGTTTATTCAAATTGATTTAATCCAGATTTATCTTTTATTGATCTTAAATTAACAGATAAAGATTTTCAAAGAGACCATAGTTCAGTTTCAATGGTTCAAGATTTAAAAAAGGTTATTAAATTAAGTGATTTTTCAGATAAATTAACAAATTTAGAAATTTTTATTCAAAAATCATGACCTAGTGGAGGGAAAGATGTCTCATTTTATTTAGTTTGAGATTCACTTAGATCATTAGTTGATTTTTATGATGAATTAGAACCAAAATTAAAATGAATAGATTGAACTTATGATTGGACAAGTAGTTTAGAATATACAAACTGAAAAATTGATATTACTTGGGATACTGATAAATTAAAAGAATTCAATATTACATCAAAAGAGTTAGATTTATTAATTGCAAGCGTACAATCATCTGAAAACTATGAACCTAGTTGAGTTTTACTTAAAAAATTAGATGATTATTCTTCAGATTTAATTGAGGTAAAAGCTTTTACGCAAGTATGAAATAATAATATTTTAGATTTAATTATTCCTTGAAGAGATATTTATCTTAAACAAGTGATTAAATCTGTAAAATTAAATTGAGAAGTCAAGAATCTTTCACATGCAGATGCTAATTTAGTACTTACTGTATGAGCTTATAAAACTAAGGAAACTAGTCTTTGAAGTATTACTCCAAAGGTAGAGGAATATATTGCAGATATAGCGAAAAATATCAAATGAGTACATTTAGAATATTCATGAGATGTCGCAGATATGCAAAATTCTATGAAAGATTTATTGAATGCTTTTTGAGTTTGAATTATATTAATGTTTTCAGTATTAGTATTACATTTTGGTAATTTTAGACAATCATTTTTAGTATTATCAGTAATACCATTCTTGTTTATCTGAGCTATATTTTCATTAACTTTATTATGATTACCATTATCATTTCCTGCACAATTAGGTATGTTTGGTTTAATGTGAGTTTGAGTTAATGATGCAATTCTTCTTATTGAAAGGTATAATAATGAAAAAGATTCAGGTAAAAAATATGATAGTAATGATGATCTTATTTTAGATGTTGTTAGGGCTAGATTTAAACCAGTATTACTTACTACTTTAACTACAGTTTTAGGATTAACAACTTTGGCAGTTAAAGATGAATTATGGTGAAGTCTTGCAGTAGCATTTATCTGAGGACTTTTACTTGGTACATTTATTATACTTGTTTATATTCCAGCAATGTTGAAATGGGGATTAGTAAGAACTGATAATAAGGAAAATATTATAAATAAATAATAATGAAAAAATTTTTAAGACATAAAACAACTAAAAAGATAAAAATAATGCTTACTGCTTTTTTTGTAGTAAGTATTGTTTTATTGTGAATTATAATTAATGATTTTATTAATTATTGAATACCATTTTGTTATGTATTATTTGTATTTTTGGGTTTTTCTATAAGTTTTGTTTTCAGAAAAGATAAAACAATAAAATGGGATTCTAAATTAGAAAAGGTTATAAAAACAACAGAAATTTCTACTGTATTTATTATTATTTTTATAATATCAATTAGAAAGTTTTTGTTACCTGATTTATTTGAATATTTACATCTTGATTATATTACTACCATTACACTTATTATTACATTTTGATTTTTTGTTTGAAAACTATATTTTATGTGGGATAAATTGAAAGATGTTTTTAATGAGATAACTAATAAATAATGTTTGAAACAAATATATTAATATCTTCTATAATTTTTAGCTCTATATGAATGTGATATTTTATATATTGAAAAAAATCATGAAAACTAATACCTTTAGTTTCATGAATTATATTGATGATTTATCCTTATTTTATAGAAAACATTTATTATTCAGTAATGATATGAGTAGTTTTACTTATTATTCCATATTTTATAAGAATTGATTTTTAATAAATAATTAATTTAAAATTGCAAAAAACTAATATTTAACTAATCTAGATATTAGTTTTTTATTTAACAAAATTATAAATATGAATATTAAAAGTGAAATACCTATTTTATTTTTTGATACTGAAACAACTGGTATTATTAAGGATGATAAATGAGGAATTTATTCTAATTGAAAAATGATTCAATTAGCTTATAGAGAAGTATTAAATTGAGGGAAAAAAGACGTTAATATGTTTTTTAATACTGATGAAGAGATCCAAATTTGAGCTATGGCTGTACATGGTATATATCCAAAATTATTAGAACAAAAATCTAAATGAAGATATTTAGATAATGAATATAGAGAAGTAATAAATAAAGCATTTGCAGATAAAATTTTAGTTGCTCATAATATTGATTTTGATAAGGATGTTTTAGATAAATCATGAATAGAATATTCAGATAAAATGATTGATACTTTAAAAGTAGCAAAAATAATGTGGTCAGAATGATATTTGAAAAATTCTAATAATAAAAGTCCTGAATATGTGAATTTGCAATATTTAAGATATTTTTTTGAATTATATGAAATAAATGATGCTGAATGAAATGAAGAATGTACAACAGCACATGATGCATTTTGAGATGTTGTAGTTTTAGAGAATGTTTTTTATAATTTATTTGAAATTATTCAGAATGTATTAAATAAAACAGATGAAGAAGTATTAGAAATAATGCAAGAAATGACTAGAAAAGAATTTACAATGATTGAAGTTATGAGAATAGGTAAATATAGATGAAAAACTTTTGAAGAGGTTGCTAGAATTGATAGAGGTTATTTAGAATGGATTACTAATGCGGATTTTACAGATGATATTAAGTATACTTGTAATGTTTGGTTATGAAATATTGAGGATAAAAAATTTTTTAGTTAATTATTAAAAACAAGAATAATTCTTGTTTTTTTATTTTGAAACATATTTGATTTTAATCAAGTTAAAATGGTAAAATGTTCTTGTTTTTCCCATTGTAAAGAGTATATTATTGGTATTAAAATTATTTCTTAATTTTAATTTATGGCTAATGTATTCAAAACCATTTTTAGCTTTTATTATGAAGGCTTTAAAAACTTAACTTCTATAAGTAGAAAGTTATGGCTTTTGATTTTTATTAAAACAGCAATCATTATGACTGTTTTAACTCTTTTTTTTCCTGACATATTATGAAAATATGATACTGACTTGGAAAGAAGTGAGGCTGTTTCAAATAGTTTATTAAATATTGAATAATATTTAATGAGCTTTTTTATTTTATTTTTTTGATATAATTGTTTATGTTTGAATGAATAGATATGACATTAGTAGATTGGTCTAGAGCTCAATTTGCTTTAACTGCATTATATCACTGGATATTTGTTCCTTTAACACTTGGTATAATTTTTATTATAGCAATAATGGAGGGAATATATGTAAAAACAGGTGATAAAAAATGGGAAAAAACTGTTAAATTTTGGATGAAACTTATGGCTATCAATTTTGCAATTTGAGTAGCTACAGGTATTATTCTTGAATTTGAATTTGGTACGAATTGGTCAAATTATTCATGGTTTGTTGGAGATATATTTGGTGCACCTTTAGCAATAGAATGAATTATGGCATTCTTTTTAGAATCTGTAATGATGGCTGTAATGTTTTGGGGATGGTGAAAACTTTCAAAAAAAGCTCATTTAAGAGTTACTTGGGCTACTGCAATAGGTACAAATTTATCAGCAATATGGATTTTATCTGCTAATGCATGGATGCAACATCCAGTTGGTATGGCATTTAATCCAGATTTAATGAGGAATGAAATGGTTAATTTTTGGGATGTAATATTTTCTCCTGTTGCAATGAATAAATTTCTTCATGTGGTATCAACTTCATATGTTTATGCTGCTGCATTTATAATAATGGTATCTTGTTACTATCTATTAAAATGAAGAGAAAAAGATTTTGCAAAAAAATCTATATTAGTTGCAACAACTTTTGGTTTTCTTGGTTCTATGGTAGCAGGAGCTACGTGAGATATTCATGCTAAATTAATTTCAGAACACCAACCTATGAAACTTGCTGCTATGGAAGCTTTATATGAGTGACATGAATGAGTTTGATTAAAATTAATGGCAGTTTTTGGTGATGAAGAAAAGCCTGGATTACCAAATGTATCTTTTTCTCCAGAAATACCTAATGCTTTATCATTTTTAGCATTTTCTGATGTAAATGCATTTGTTCCATGAGTTATTGATATATTATATAAATGATATACAAATAATTCGTGAGAATATGAAATGCCTTATATAGAAAGAATTCCTTTTTGAAAAATTGCAATAAAAGCATTAGCTGATTATAAAGAAGCAAAAAAACTATGAAATGAAAAACTTGCAGCTGAAAAATTAGCTTTATTTAGAGAATATGAAGAATATTTTGGTTTTTGATATTTTTCAGAAGACAAAATGGAAGATTTTATACCAAATATACCTTTAATGTTTTATAGTTTTAGAACTATGGTTTGAGTAGGTACTGCGTTACCTTTGATTTTTCTACTTTTTCTTATTTATTCATTTAAATGAGGTATTGAAAATAGAAAATGGTTATTATGGTTATGAATATCATCATTTTTATTAGCTTTCTTAGGTCAAGAATTAGGGCGGGTAGTTGCTGAAGTAGGTAGACAACCTTGGACAGTTCAAAATATGTTACCAACTAAAGTTTCAACATCACATTTAGATGTTTGGGCTGTAAAATTTACTTTCTTCTTGTTTTTAACTATATTTACAGCTTTAATTATTGCTGAATTTAAAATAATGATTTCTGCAATTAAAAAGTGACCAAAAATAGATGAAAAATAATTTTATATTCTTATTCTTTAATTAAAATATCATGTTTGAAACATTATCATATTTTACACTTCAACAATATTGGTGGTTTTTAGTTTCAGTTTTATGAGCTGCTCTTATATTTATGATGTTTGTTCAATGAGGACAAGCTATATTTATGAGAGTTTGAAAAACTGAAGCTCAAAAAGATTTTATTATAAATGCAATTTGAAAGCATCATAAATTAACTTTTTCTATATTAGTTACATTTTGATGAGCAGTTTTTGCATCGTTTCCTGTTTTTTATGCAACTTCATTTTGATGAGCATATTTAGTTTGGATGGCAATATTATTTTTATTTATTGCTCAGTCAGTTTCTTTTGAATATAGAAAGAAAGAAAATAATTTTTTATGACAAAAAACATATGATACTTTTCTTTTTTTAAATTGATTTTTAGTTCCTTTATTATTATGAGTAGCTGTTTGAACTTTTTTCACTTGATCAAATTTTATAATTGAAACTTCAAATTTAGTTAATTGGTTTTGAAATAATATACATATAGCTAGTTGGACAACTTCAACTTATGGTTTAGAAGCATTATGGAATACATTTAATGGATGATTTATCTTAAATATTGCATTATGATTAGCTTTAGCTTTTTTAGTACAAATATTAGCTTTATTATATGTAATTCATCACGTAAAAGATAAAGTGATAGTAGATAATGCACATAAATGTTTATTATCTAAATCTATAATATTTTTAGTTGTATTTTTGATTTTCGTATTTAAATTAATGACTATTACTTGATTTGGATATGATTCTAGTAATATGACAATTATTATGGAAAAATATAAATATTTACATAATTTATTAGATAGTTCAATTATTTATTCATTATTTATGTGAGGTACATTTTTGGTATTATTATGAATTTGATTATGATTATTTGCTAAATCAAGAAATGGTTTTTGGTTTTCATGAGCTTGAACATTTTTTGTAGTATTATCTGTATTTTTATTAGCATGATTTAATGGAACTTCTTTTTATCCAAGTTTATCTGATTTACAAAGCTCATTAACTATTCAAAATGCTAGTTCAAGTCATTATACATTAATAGTTATGAGTTATGTTTCTCTTATGTTGCCTTTTGTGCTTATGTATATTATTTGGGCATGGAATGTTATTGCTTGAAAACAAATGACTAAAACTGATTTAAATAAATGATTAGAAAAATATTAAGCCTTTACACTAATTGTTTACACTCAATAAATATTTAATTAATAATTTCGTATTATGACTCAATTAATAGAAATATTATCTGATAAACCAATAATAATTGTAATATTATTATTTTGGCCAGCATTTTTATGGGCTGCTAAATGTATTTCTCAAAAAGTACTATTTAAATATCAAGATAAAATAAAATAAAATAAAAAGGGAGCTGATT
>Ga0256828_1002121_pt1 | contig 12007 bp, 12 predicted proteins | sample CV88metaG_FD_185993 | JGI IMG/M metagenome (GOLD analysis project Ga0256828, IMG submission 185993) | Hydrothermal vent microbial communities from East Pacific Rise, Pacific Ocean - CV88 | ecosystem: Environmental > Aquatic > Marine > Hydrothermal vents | place: Pacific Ocean: East Pacific Rise... | reverse complement strand
CTATTTCCAAAACAGTTTTTGAAGTTGTGAATCTTAAAAATGACCATTCCCGTATTATTGATCTGACAGGGAAAGATTTTATTCTTGTCTCTGTCAGAGAAGCCGGAAGCGATGGACGTTTCTATGCAGTAGACAGGGATGGAACCGTATGGTGGAGCGGTCCGGTTACTTCCGGTGCACCACAGTTCCGTTCTCCTTCGGGTGTATTTCATATTCTCCAAAAAAAGCGTCATCATATGTCTACAGCATATCCTGATGAGAGCGGTATTAACAATATGGATTATATGATGAAGTTTACAAAGTTTGGACATGCTTTACACAAGGGAAGTGTAGATTGGATGTCACATGGGTGTATCCATATTGATCCGAAGGATGTTCCTGTGATCTATCGCTGGTCGAGGTATGGGATGCCAGTGGTGATTACCCGGCATACGTACATGCCGTTTGCCCGTAGTGATCTAAGACGAATCTATACAGATAAAAAGAGAACCGAGTAAGGTTAGTTGGAAAGGTCTACCGCCTTTTTGTATGCTTCATCTATGGCATTGATACATGATGCACGAACATTTCCTTTTTCCAATGCAGCATAACCTGCAGCAGTAGTTCCTCCCGGAGACATGACACCATCTTTCAGCAGGGCAGGATGCATCTCCTGTACAAGAGGACCGAATCCTGCAAAAAGTCCCCGCATTACTTTCATGGCATCTTCACGTTTGAGTCCCTGTTTTACGGCACCGTCAGCAAACGCTTCGGCAATGAGTGCAAGGTAGGCCGGTCCCGAACCGGCAAGGGCTGTCGCGATATCCAGCTCTTTTTCACTCTCCAGCCAGAGTACATCTCCTGCTCCACGCATAAGAACCTCTGCTTCTTCCCTGTGATCGGCATCACCGGTAAGTGTGGTCATAGACGCACCGACACTTGCTGCAAGATTAGGCATAGCACGTACGACTGCTTTGCTTTTGATCTTCTTTTTGAGTTTCTCTACCGGAACACCGGCAAGTACGGAGATAAGCAGTTTTGCCTTTCCTTTAAGTTGTTTAGCAACACTTTCAAGGTTCCCCGGTTTGACACAGAAAAGGATGGTTCTATCTGTCATATCAAAGTCTTCAAGGGGAAACTTTTCTACTTTTTTACCCAGTGCTACTTCAAAATCATCGAGTCTATCCATATTTCGCCCGACAACTTCGATATTATACTTTCCTTTAAGTCCCTGAGCGATACTCAACGCCATAGTTCCGTTTCCGATGAATGTGATAGTTTGCATAGCTGTCTCACTTTGATTGAATTGGATCAATTATAGCACACAAATGTAAGGAATGTGGTTGTGAATCTGTTATAATAGCGTCAATGATTTATAAGGATGGAAAGATGGAAGCATTTTTACAAAAAGCCAAAGCGTCAAGCACTATATTGTCACAGTTAAGCGGAACGAAAAAGAATGAAATATTGCGCCAGATGGCACAGGCATTGAGAGATGAATCAGCAACTGTGCTTGAAGCAAATGAACTTGATATGGCAGAAGCGGAAGTAAACAGTCTGAGTTCTGCACTTAAAGATAGGCTTTTTCTTGATGAGAGTCGTATAGAGGGGATGGCGACTGCGATTGAGGAGATCGCAGCACTCAAAGAGCCGGTAGGACGTGTCCTGGATGGCTGGTTTGCCGATGCGGGGTTCAAAATAGAGAAGGTCACAGTTCCTATCGGGGTGATCGGTGTGATCTATGAGTCCCGTCCCAATGTAACTGCGGATGTGGGAGCCCTCTGTTTTAAAAGTGGCAATGTGGCCATTCTCAAAGGCGGAAAAGAAGCAGAGAACTCCAACCGTGCCATTGCCGATGTATTACAGGGCGTACTGGAGAAGAACGGATTGCCAAAGGCTGCCATTGCATTACTGCCTGACAGTTCAAGAGAAGGTGTGGCAAAGCTTATTAAACAGGACAGGTTCGTAGACCTTATTGTTCCTCGAGGAGGGGAAGCACTGATCCGTTATGTAAGTGAGAATGCAACGGTACCGGTAGTCAAACATGACAAAGGTCTGTGTCATACCTACGTAGATGAGGATGCTGATTTTGAAAAAGCATTGAATGTTGCTGTCAATGCAAAATGTCGTCGTACCGGAATCTGTGGTGCATTGGAAACATTATTGGTCGATGAAGCAGTAGCGGAAGAGTTCCTGCCTCAGATCAAAGCAGCATATGATGCACAGGGAACAGAGATACGCGGATGTACGCGTACAAGAGAGATCATTGAAGCCAAAGCTGCTACGGAAGAGGATTATGCTACAGAGTATCTGGATAATATTCTGACGATTAAAGTAGTTGATGGTGTTGAAGGTGCAATTGCACATATTGCACAGTACGGTTCACAGCACTCCGAAGCGATCATTACTGAGAACTATACAACAGCAGAGACGTTTTTGAATGCAATAGATGCAGCTTGTGTCTATCTTAATGCCTCTACACAGTTTACTGATGGAGGAGAGTTCGGTTTTGGTGCGGAGGTAGGCATCAGTACCAACAAGCTGCATGCCAGAGGCCCGATGGGTGTGAGTGAACTGACTACCTACAAGTATAAGATCTACGGACACGGTGAGACGCGATAACATTCCATTAAGTTTCCTTGGATAGAATGTCATCAAATTCAATAAATAGGAAATATCAATGGCAATTGAAAAAGAAAACAGTGTTGTAGGTATCGAGTACGAAGTAAAAGATGCCGGAACAAATGAAGTTGTAGACAGTAACAAAGGTGCTCAGCCGCTTGAGTTCGTTATGGGTAAAGGACAGATCATTCCTGGTCTTGAGAATGCACTTGTCGGTATGAACGAAGGTGAAAGTGCAGACATTCTTGTAAAAGCAGCTGATGCATATGGCGAAGTGAATCCTGAAGCAGTTCAAACACTTCCTATCGAGCAGTTCGAAGGTGTGGATCTTAAAGAAGGTATGACACTTTACGGACAGGGTGAAGATGGTCAGACAGTACAGGTAACAGTAAAGTCTTTCAATGATAAAGAAGTAACAATCGATTTCAATCACCCTCTTGCAGGGAAAGACCTTATGTTCTCTGTAAAAGTTCTTTCTGAAAGACCTGCAACAGATGAAGAAGCAGCTACTGGTCAAGTTGGCGGTGGTGAGCACTGTAGTGACGGTTCATGTGGATGTAGCCACTAAAACTTTCCTGCCCCCTTTCGGGGTCAATTATACCTATCCCTTTTCTAAACTTTTTTACTTTCATTCCAAACTGACGAACAAACCCTTAAAAATCTCTTTCAATTATCACTTTATTTGCTAAGATAAGTTATAATCAATCAACTAATTGTGTTTCGGGAGAGCAGATGAAAAAAATAGAGAAGTATTTTGATATCAATATGGTACTGATGACAATCTACTCTGCATTGGAATCTGTACGGGCAGAAGAACATATTGAACTTGTCTATGATATTGAACCAACCATACCCAAAGAGTTGCGTGGTGATGTAGAGTCTGTAACACATGTATTGACACAGTTACTGGTATTTATTTTCCAAAACACACCCAACCGTGAAGTGATCCTCCACCTTAGGGCTCCTCAGGATTTTCTATATGAAGAATCTATTACTTTTGAAGTGGAAGATACGGGGATCAGCAGAGAAAAAGCAATGAGCTTTTTTGATGCCAGGCTTAAACCTGTCTTGGAAAGACTGGATGCAACCCCTTCCTATGATGATGAAAATGCCAAAGTAGCTGTTTCCATACCGTTTAAACTACATGACCTTGGGAATAGACGTTATTACCGACTGCCGGATATAGGGATGCTTGGTAAAAAAGTACTTCTGATCGCAAAAAGCAAAATTGTTGCGGACAGTCTGCAGAAGATGTTCAAGTATTTTCTTTATGAGGTAGATGTTGGTGCCGAAGCCTATAAGCGAAGAGGCAGCAACCTTGCCATTTATGATATTTTTGTTCTGGATAATTCCCTTTTAACAGATGGAATTGAAGAACTGGTACAGAAAGTTCAGGAGAAGGAGGATTTGAAATTTGTGCTCCTGCAGGAAGCCAGTCATGCTGAAGTACTGAACAAGAAGTTTATCAGTGCCTATCTGATCAAACCGGTGATGCAAGAGAGTATTTATGAACTGATCATTGCACTTTTTAAAACAGATGTGGAAGATAGAAAGATTAAAAAAGAGGCAGGTAAACCAATCATCAATATGGAGAAGTATATTATTGATGCATTTAAAAAGAGTGAAGAAGCCTATATGCAGATGGAAAAGATCAAAGAACAAATGATGCCATCTCCACCAAAAAATATGACAACAGAACATGTTATACCCAAAGAACAGGGAGATGAACTGCTATTGGTACTCAATATTGAGGCGGGGAGAGAGAGAAGCAGTCGTGCAGGCATTGAATATGCGAAAGCATTGAAAGATTTCTTAGAGACATTTGACCGTTCAGATCTCTATTTTCGAGATATTGCGAAGAACAAAGCTGTATGGCAAATTAAAGAGTTTGCTATTGATCTTGAGAAGAAAGCGAGTATGATCGGAGCAGAGAGGGTTGCCAACCTGGCGGAGAAGATCAGTCTTCTTTTCGTTTATGACAATCTAGATATGCTTCCAGTTTATACTGGGAAATATCATTTGGAGTTAAAAAAGCTTTTTGCCGAGATACACAAATATTTGAGAAAGTACCATTTGGAGAAATGAGTATGTCAAATTGACATACTTTGCTCTATGTGTTCTTAAATCGGCTACTATTCTTATATGCAATACTACACAGATATCCAAATTTTCTCAACAGGAATATTGTTACTTTTCCTTTTTCTTTTTTTGTTTAGGATTTGGCATTTTTTTTCTCTATCCTCCTCTAAACGATACCTAAAACGTTTTTGCCACTTGAAAAAGCTGAAAAAGCTTAGCTGGGGAGAGTTTGAATATCTGTGTAAATTGCTTTTTGAGGAAGAGGGATGGAAAGTGACTGAAAATGAAAAAAAAGGTGCAGATGGTGGTGTCGATCTCTGGATGAAAAAACGACGTACCAAAGCAATTGTCCAGTGTAAGAAATATGAAGATGCCAGAGTGACGATCAAGGTGATACGTGAGATGTACGGACTCATGTATGAGTATGATGTGGATGAAGCAATTATCGTAACGACGAGTGAATTTACCAAAGAGTGCTACCGTTTCATTGAAGACAAATCAATAACACTCATCAATGGTGAGAGCCTAGTTCGGCGTATCTCAAAGCTTTAATCTTCTTTATATGGTTCAAAATGCTCTTTGCTTACCCCACACTCCTGATACTCCCACTCTTCAGGTATCTCTTCAAATGGGCTTTTCGGAAGAATAGTGCTGTCGGGGTCTCTGACTTTCGAATCATACATGTAGCCACATACAGTACAGATATATTTTGTGCCATCATTGACTCCTCTCTTTTTCTCAAATATACTTTGTATGTATATAACCGGTGTGTAGATTTTGGATTAAAATGGTAAAATACACGATATTTATTTTTTAATCAAAGGACCACAATGTCAGTTAAATGTGCATTTTTATTTCCGGGACAGGGCTCCCAGGCAGTAGGTATGGGAGAAGATTTTTATAACAATTCAGAAATTGCGAAACAGATGATAGCGGATGCAAGTGAGCGTACCGGGATCGATTTTAAAGCACTTCTTTTTACTGAGAATGACAAACTGGAAAAGACAGAGTTTACTCAGCCGGCAATTTTGCTTGTTTCTGCTATTGCTCATAAACTGTTTGAAAATGAGATGCCGATCAAACCTGTCTATGCACTGGGACATTCCCTGGGAGAGTTCTCTGCCCTGACAGCAGTAGGTGCAATTGACCCGATCAATGCAGTAGAGCTTGTGAACCTGCGAGGAAAACTCATGGCTAAGGCATGTGAAGGGCAGGATGTCGGGATGTTGGTCTCTTTGGGACTGGATGATGAAACGGTTGAGAAGATCTGTGAGGAGCAGAGAGAGGCAGGTATGAAGGTCTGGCCGGTAAATTATAATGCACAGGGACAGATCGTGATTGCCGGATTGAAGCCTGATCTGCAGAAGCTTGAGCCGATCCTCAAAGAGGCAAAAGCCAGACGTGCTATGCTGCTCAATATGTCAGTAGCAAGTCACTGTCCACTGCTTGAGAGTGCAACGGCACCTTTGGCAGAGAAACTTGAAGAGGTACTTAAAGATGAGTTTACCGCACCGGTAGTTTCCAATGTGACAGCTGAAAAGTACAGTACCAAGGCAGAGGCTCTGGAGCTGTTGCCTAAGCAGCTTGTCTCTCCTGTCCTTTACAAGCAGTCTATTGCAAAGTTCGATGATGAGGTGGATTGTTATGTTGAGTTCGGACATGGCGGTGTGTTAAAAGGGTTGAACAGAAAAGCGACTAAAAAGCCTCACTTCGTCGTTTCTGATATGCAGTCACTGGCCAATACACTTGAAGAAATCGCGAAACTCGGATAGATGATGAAAGCACAGAAAATTGCTATTATGGGTGCCATGCCCGAAGAGATAGAGCCGCTTATTGACAAACTGGACAATGTCTCTTCCATGATCTATGCTGCAAATACCTACTATGAAGGTACCTATAAAGGGCAGGATGTGGTTGTTGCCTATTCGAAGATCGGGAAGGTTTTTGCCACATTGACTGCAACGATCCTTATTGAGAAATTTGGATGTGATATGCTTCTCTTTTCCGGTGTAGCCGGTGCTATCTCTGACGATCTGAAGATAGGAGATCTTATTATTGCGGACGGTCTTTGTCAGCATGATCTTGATATTACGGCATTTGGGCATCCTCACGGTTATGTTCCAGAAGGAGAAGTGTGTATCCCGACAGATGCAAATTTGAGAAAAGTTGCCAAGAAAGTGGCTGAAGACAAAGGAATCTCTTTAAAAGAGGGGATTATTGCAACAGGTGACCAGTTCGTTGCGGACCCACAGAGAAAAGAGTGGATTGAAGAGACATTTAACGCAGATGCGCTTGAGATGGAAGGTGCCAGTGTTGCTGTGGTATGTAATGCCCTGAAGGTCCCTTATTTCATTCTTCGCGCTATTTCCGACAGTGCTGATATGGATGCGAGTTTCAACTTTGATGAATTCCTTGAGAGTTCGGCAAAAGTCAGTGCAGACTTCATCTTATCTATGGTTGAAGAGATCTCAAATAATGATTAAAGTTAAAACAGTATGTTAGAGACTGAAACAGTAGAAAAACGCCGGAGAGATGAGAGTAAATCCATCCCGATGAGTCGCAAACTCCTTAAAGTGATAGGGAAGACCAATGTAGAATTTCGACTTATCGGTGAAGGAGACAAAGTACTTGTCGGACTCAGTGGCGGGAAAGATTCTCTAGCTTTGGTACATGCACTCAAGCATATTCAGAGACATGCCCCGTTCAATTTTGAATTTGAAGCATGTACCATCAAGTATGGAATGCCTGATGAACACTATGACTATCTGACTGAGCATTGTAAAGAGTATGGTATCAAGCATACCGTGTATGATACGAACATTTATGAGATTTCCCATGATACGATCCGTGAGAACTCCTCTTTCTGTTCCTACTTCTCGCGTATGAGGAGGGGTGCCCTTTACAGTTTTGCCGAAGAGGGTGGTTTTACCAAAGTAGCGCTGGGACACCACTTTGACGATGCTGTGGAGAGTTTTTTCATGAACATGTTTTACAATGGTTCACTTCGAAGTTTGGCACCGATCTATAAAACGGGGAAAGGTTTTCACCTGATTCGTCCGCTTATTCAGGTAAGGGAACGGCAGTTAAGAGATTTTGCGACAGAGAATAATTTGCAAGTGATCGGTGATGAAGCCTGTCCGGCGATGCTTAAAGATGTCAAAATGCCGCATGCAAGAGCTTCGACCAAAGCATGGCTTGCCGATATGGAAAAAGAGAACCGCGAGATGTTCAAGATGATCAAGGCATCATTCAAGCATATTCATGACGATACATTCCTTGATCCGAAACGCTGGGACAGGGATGATATTTCAATGAGTAATGAGTAATGAGTAATGAGGAACTGAGAGTCTCTGACTCAGGACGAATTGACAAGATTCTTGCACATACGCTTGATGTCAGTAGAAATCAGGTAGAGAAACTCATTAAAGAGGGATTGGTCTCAGTAAACGGGAAAAATGTACGTAAACCCAGTTTTAAAGTGGTCGAAGGTGATGAGATCACCTATACATTCAGAGAAGCGCAGAAGAGAGAGCCTGTTGAGATTGATTTCGATGTGGAGATCCTTTATGAAGATGAACATCTGTTGGTGGTCAATAAACCAAGTGGGCTGGTCGTACATCCTGCCCCCTCAGTTAAAGAGGCAACGCTGGTCGACTGGCTGGTTAAAAAAGGGATTTCCCTCTCGACGATCAGTGGAGAGGAACGGCATGGTATTGTCCATCGTATCGATAAGGAGACAACCGGAGCGTTAGTTATTGCAAAAGACAACAAAACCCATGAAAAGCTTAGTGAACAGCTTCAGGACAAGAGTATGGGGCGCTACTACCTTGCTTTGATAGATCATCCGCTCAAAGAGGATGTCATGGTGGACAAGCCAATCGGCCGTAATCCGAAGAATCGATTGAAGATGGATGTCGTTCCTCATGGCAAGGAGGCTAAAACAGCGTTTAGAAAACTGTTGACGTCACAGTATGATGTTGAGTTGATCACAGCAAAACTCTTTACCGGACGGACCCATCAGATACGGGTGCATCTGAACACACTGGGACGACATATCCTGGGAGATGATTTATACGGCTTTAAGACCAAACGAGATAAAATTCCGCGAGTATATCTGCATGCCTATCTGCTCTATCTGACCCATCCGGTCACTGGAGAAGAGATGGAATTCATTGCCCCTCTTTTTGATGATATGAAGACCTATCTGACAAAATATTTTACACCTGAAGAGATTGCCCAAAAGCTTGATCCTCGGGTACTGAAAGAGGGCTTTTAATGCCGATAACCAGTTATCTTTCTAAAATAGGAAACCTATGCCTCATATTAAAGTAAAACCATTTGATACTGCTATTGTCGAGGAGAAGATCCCCCAAAGTCAACTTTTGAAATTCCGTGCAACTGCCGTGAACCGGGGAGATGAACTCTGGGGTGTGGAGATGGAAGGGAAAGAGTTTCTCCTACAGGTAAAAAGTTATGATGATGAGGTACTTATCAAGTATGACAAAGTGACACGACCGCTTAAAGTGAACTTGCTCAAAGAGGCACTTGCCCAGGTAGCAAAAGAACTTGAACTGGAGATCATCGCTTCCAACATTGCACAGAACAAAGAGAACCACTTTGCCTCAGCGTATGAGAAACAGATCGAAGATTTTTATGAGATCGATTTTCCCAAAGAGAAAGTTTCTGTAGAGGTTGGTTTCGGTTCGGGAAGGCATCTGCTCTATCAGGCGAAAAAGAATCCCGATACACTCTTTATAGGGTTGGAGATCCATACACCGTCTGCACAGCAGGTACTCAAGCAGATAGAACTTCAGGGACTGGATAATATCTGGGTGGTCAATTATGATGCAAGGCTCTTTTTGGAGATGCTGCCGTCAAACCTGCTTGAGCAGATCTTTGTGCACTTCCCTGTTCCCTGGGACAAGAAGCCTCACCGACGTGTGATCAGTCCTACTTTCCTTGATGAGTCGATGCGTGTCTTGAGGGAAGGCGGAAGACTGGAGCTGAGAACAGACAGTGACAACTACTTCTGGTATGCACTTGAAACATTTTTTGCCGTACCCAAAACGGAAGTAGAAGTACGTAAGAATGAAGCCCTTGAGATCACCAGTAAATATGAAGCACGTTGGTTGAAAATGGAGAAGGATATTTATGATGTCTACGTCAAATGCAAAGAGACTTCTCCACAGAAAGAACTGACGATAGATTTTAATTTTAATATTGTAAAATATAGAAAAGGTCTGGAAAACGCTTTGCCTCAAAAAGCGGTTGTTGAAGAGGACTATTTTGTACATATTGAACGTCTTTACCGCATAGGTAATGAGAAACTGCTTGTCAAGACTTCGTTCGGAAGTTTTGACAGACCGGAACATAAATATATTCTTCTTGAAGAAGAGGGATGCAGATATTTTGTTTCACCGCCGGTAAAGACAAGTGTCAATCACAAAGCCCATTTAAAATTAACGGAGTTGCTCAGCAATGTCGAATGTAATTAGTGCAAAAAATCTCACACTGGCGTATGACAACGGTAAAAAAGAGATCATCAAGAATGCCAGTTTCAACATACGTAAGGGAGATTTTGTCTTCATTACCGGTCCCAGCGGATCAGGTAAGTCGACACTGCTTAAAGCACTCTATGGACAGCTTAAACCCAAAGAGGGAAACCTGGTTGTCGGTGGTGTGGATCTGGCCAATGTCAGTGCCAAGAAGCTTCAGGAGCTGCGTACCCATATGGGGATCATCTTTCAGGACTATAAGCTTATCAATGAGTGGACAGTAGCAAAGAATGTTGTCCTTCCTCTCATGATAGCAGGGTATTCCATTGATGTCCAAAATACACAGGCCCACAGACTCCTGAAGCATGTGAAGCTTGCAGAACATGCAGAGAAGTATCCTATGGAGCTGAGTGGTGGAGAGCAGCAGAGGGTGGGTGTAGCACGTGCCCTGGCAAAAAATCCGGTTGTGATCCTTGCAGATGAACCTACCGGTAACCTTGATGACTACTCCTCCAATGTGATCTGGGACCTGATGGAGAATGCCTGTCAGCAGCTGGAGACGACGGTACTGGTCGTAACACATAAAATACCGACAATATTCTCACTGCCGTACCGTCATTTTATTATTGAAAGCAAGGGCGTTTATGAAGTTCATTAAAAACCATCTGATGTTCATTTTGCCTCTGATGGCAATTCTTCTCGGTATTGAGTTTTATCTGGTATTTGACCGTACGACAGACAGTTATGAGAAGGGCTTGAAAGAGGGATACACCATGCTGGTCGTAACCAAAAAACCTGTAACGCTCTCAAAGTTCAAGTCTCTTAACGAACATATTGCTTCTTCTGAACCGATCAAGAGAGAGAATATCGTTGAGGAAGTGGCACAGGGGGTAAGCAAGCAGAGTAAAAAAGAGATTCTCGAAGCATTACCCTATTTTTACAATGTTGGACTGGACAGTTATCTGGGTACACGTGAACTGGAGAAGATCAGGAAAGACCTGGAAAAAGATCCTGATATCAAAAGAGTGGAGACATTTGGCAGCAGTTACAGTTCTGCCTACCGACTCTTCTCTTTCATTAAATTCCTTTTGAAAGTCTTTATCGGGTTCATGGGAGTGGTCAGTCTCTTCCTTATTATCAAACAGATGGAGATCTGGAAGTATGCCCACAAGGAGCGTATGCAGGTCATGGAGATCTTTGGTGCACCTTTGATGCTGCGCTCGGGTGTACTTTTCAAAGTAGCCATTTTTGATGCCTTTATTGCAACCCTGTTTGTATCTGGGATCTTTTTCTATGTCAAATTCATCTGGGCTGCCAAGAGCGGTATTGACCTGATGATGGAAAAACAGGATGAACTCTTTAAACTGACCGATATGGGTATTCTGCTCGGTGCGGCATTGCTGCTGGTGATCATTGCTGTCTACACGGTAGTATTCAGTTCCAAGGGAGTACAGGAGTGAGAAGCGCTGTCCTCTACTTTCTTCTTGCCTTTTCTCTTGTCTATGGTGCAAGCTCAACGACAAAGAAGATCTCTACCAGTAAAAAAACATTGAGCAAAGTAGAGAAAAAACAGAAACAGACAACACGGCGTCTTGACAAAATTGCCAAAGATATCAAAGCAACGGAAAAAGAGATCGCCTATCTTGAGAAGAAGATAGGTGAGCTTGGACGAGATAAAAATGAGACAGAAGCAGCCTATCATCGTTTAAAGAAAGAGTTGAAAAGTTCTGAAACAGAATTGGCAAAAACCAGTAAAGAACTTGAGCAGAAGCGTAAGAAGTTCATTTCCCTTCTCTCTGAACGCTTTTCTGTGATTTTTGCCATGGAAAAGG
>Ga0256828_1002120_pt1 | contig 12010 bp, 12 predicted proteins | sample CV88metaG_FD_185993 | JGI IMG/M metagenome (GOLD analysis project Ga0256828, IMG submission 185993) | Hydrothermal vent microbial communities from East Pacific Rise, Pacific Ocean - CV88 | ecosystem: Environmental > Aquatic > Marine > Hydrothermal vents | place: Pacific Ocean: East Pacific Rise... | reverse complement strand
GTTTTTGTCTTTGTCTATATTTTTAATCAAACTGCCATCTATTTTGATATAGTCTGCATCAATATTTAATATATGTTCAAAATTTGCATATCCGCTTCCAAAATCATCTATGGCTATTTTGACATTATACTCTTTGACCCTTTTTATAAATTTATTGATAACTTGATAGTCTGCTACCTCTTCTGATTCTGTTATTTCAAATATAACACGACTTGGATTTGTATAAGTTTCTAATTTTTGATATATGTGGTTTACTGTTTTTTCTGATAATATATCATCTATAGTTAAATTGATAGAAAACTCTATATCAGGTAAATTTTTGAATGTCTCTAGTGTTTTATTGATTATGATTTGTGTTATTTGAGGATATAGTTTTGCCTTTCTAGCAATATCCAAAAAGAAAAATGGAGATATAGTTTGTCCATCTCTATCTATAATTCTAACTAAAGATTCATATTTTTTAGGTTTTTCATCTCTGTTTTGAAAAATAGGTTGGTAGTAACACACCACTCTATCTTCGTTGATTGCCTCTTTTATTCTTTTTATCCATTCAATATTGTGAGCATAGTCCTCGTTTTTTCTCATGCTATGGTGGAATATTAAAAATTTTGAGTGTTCTTGTTGTGCTTTTTTTCTAGCTATATTTGCATATAGTATTAGTTTTTCATAGTCATCATTAGAATAGTATGTTGCAACTCCACCTGTAATAGATACATTAATACGATTTTTGTTTCCAAACTCTGGACTAGACATTTTTCTCTCTACATCTTCAATTAACTCTTCAAAAAAGAATTGTAGATTATCTTTAGATATATACCCCTCTTCAAATAGAAGAATAAATTGGTCAGCTTCTAGTTTATATAGTTTAAATCTCTTTTTATGTTTTAGATTATTTAATATGTTAGATAGGCGAATTAGAGTATTATCGCTAATAGTTTTTCCATAAAAGTCGTTAAATCCAGAAAAATCGTCAATATTTAAATAAAAAACAATAGGTTTTATAGCACTATGTAAATCTTCCATAAGTTGATTTCTATTCGGAAGTCCAGTAAGTAGGTCAACTCTCTGTTTTTTTAGTTCCTCTTTACTTTTTTCTAATTCAGTAATATCATGTCTAACTGCCACATATTCTATAATTTCATTTTTATTATTTAAAATAGGTATAATAGTTGCATTGACTATATAAAATGAACCATCTTTTTTTCTATTTTTAACTGTACCTTTCCATATTTTTTTATTTTGGATAGTTTTCCACATATCTTTAAAGGCTTCTTTTGGTACATCTTGGTGTCTAACTATATTATGTGAACTACCTATTAGCTCTTCTCTAGTATATCCTGATATTTGACAAAACATATCATTAGCATAAGTGATTATACCTTTTAAATCTGTTTTGGAGACGATGCTACTTTTATCTATTGCCATTTTATATCCATCTAAAAATGAGATATTCTCTCTTAGATTATCACTCATAGTATTAAATGCTAATAGAGCATCTCCTATTTCATCTTTTTTTTGAACATCTAAATGTATGTCTGTTTTTCCTTGGGCTATCATTTCGGAAGCTTTTTGGAGTTTTTTTAAATTTCCTGTAATAGATTGATAAAAAGCTATAAAAATATATAATGATATAAGTATAATAAATAAAAAACCTAAACTAAGATACCAAAGTTCTCTTTTGGCATCAGCTTGTAGCTCTTTGATTGTATCTTTGTATGTATAGGCAAACATATTATATAGCTCCTCTTGAGCATACATAGCCTCTTCTACCTTTTGAGAAAATTTTTTGATATTATAGTTTAGGTTTTGATTTAAGATAATATCATTATCTATAACACTTAGTATTTTTTTGAGTCTATCAGCCACTTCTGTAGTCTGATTTTGCAAAGCTTGATAGTTACTAAGTTTTGTGAGTATTTTATTATCAACTAGATTGGATTTGAGACTAGATAATTCTGTAGATAGAGAATATAATACTTTTTTTTGTTCTTGTATCATACTTTTTTGTTTGAGTACCGTTGAAGATAGTGCCAAAAGTTGACCAGAGTGTTCATATATTCTTAATAGTTTATCTTGGAGCATATCAGCTAGATAATTTATTCTTAAATCTTTGCTAATAGCAAATTGAGTGGTATTAGATATATCAAATATTGCATTTTGAAATAGTTTAACTATATCATTATGTGCTTGGAAAATTTCTTGACTAGAGCTATCTTCTGTAATTTTGTCTATTTTTATAAGCTCATATTGACTTAATGCTTTTGCAAAGTTTTGATTTGAACTTAGCATATTTAGATGTTTTGCATCATATTCATATAGTGAATCTATTTTTAATTCTAATAGTTCTTCTTCCTCTTTTATATTATCTTTTTTATTTTTTTCTCCATTTAGATAAGCATTTGTATCGGCTCTATGTATCTCTATAGTTTGGATAGTTTTATGAATCATTTTGATATATTCTAATCCAACTAGTTGTTTTTTATATATCTGATTTTCTTGATAGTGGTCTAAAAAAATTGTATGAGAGGGAAAAACTAATAGTATAAATAGTATAGAGATAGATGTTATAATTTTAGATTTAAAAGATAGTTTATTCATAATATAGAGTGCAGGATTTAATATCTTGTTCATATACATTGATAGCCCTTTTAAATTTTAAACCTATTATAACATAAAAAATTAAAAATTAACATTTTATTCTAATAATTTTATAATAATTTATTTTTAAGTTACATAAAGTTTAAATCCTCTCTATAAGAGAGGAATAGATTAATCTTTTTTGTCTAAAACTTCAATAGAGATAATATCATCATTTTGGCTTATAGAATCAAGCACAGCAAAGCTTTCGTTATCATTTTCTTCTATAGCACCAAAAACGGTATGAACACCATCAAGATGTGGGGTTGGTACAAATGTAATAAAAAATTGACTACCACCTGTATTTGGTCCAGCATGTGCCATAGATAGTACACCTCTTTTATGAGGATGGGTGCTAGTATCAGTTTCACAATCAATAGCCCAACCTGGTCCACCTGTTCCTGCTAATGCTGGGTTACCATTTGCTCCTGAGTGAGGGCATCCACCTTGAGCCATAAATCCTGGGATTACTCTATGAAACTTTAGGTTATTATAAAATCCCTCATTTGCTAAATGAGCAAAATTTGCTACAGTATTTGGTGCATCATCTTTAAAAAGCTTTGCCCAGATTACACCTTTATTTGTTGTAATCTTTGCGTAGTTATAAGTATCCATAACCTCTTGAGGTATATCGTATCGTTTTGTCTTTCTTCCAAACATTATTGATTGTTCCTTATTTTTTGAAATTTAAAGCGATATTATATCATATTAAAAAATAGTACTACTATTGTTATAGTTTTTAGATAAAATTTCAATAATCAAAAAAAGGAAGAAAATGACAATATTTATACATGGATTTGGAAGTTCAGGACAAGGAAGCAAGGCAAATCTATTAAGAGATTATTTTAAAAGTATAGATAGACCATTTATTGCTCCATCACTCTCTTATATTCCTAAATTAGCAATAACTACACTAGAGGAACTTATAGAGTCATATAATAAGGTTAATTTAATAGGTTCTTCACTAGGAGGATATTATGCTATTTATTTATCTGAAAAATATAATCTAAAAAGTGTATTGATAAATCCAGCTACAAATTCAGTTCAAACACTTAAAAGAGCAATTAGTTTAACAGGATATGCTCCTAACTTTTATGATAATAGTAGTTTTGAATGGAGAGAGTCACATTTAGAGATGTTAAAAGAGTATAATAGAGATAGAATAGAGTCCAATAGGTATCTTTTATTACTTCAAAAAGGAGATAATGTATTAGATTATAGAGATGCTGTAGCAAAAATTCCTAATGCCACAATGGTTATAGAAGATGGAGGAACACATCAATTTGAAGGAATTGAGAGACATTTTAATATAATAGAGGAATTTTTGGAAGTTAATAATAATTAAGAGAGCATAATATTGCAAATACTCAATAAAAATCAAATTTAAATTATAAAAAAAGGAAAAAAAATGAAACTATGCGTAGCATTAGATTTGCCAACAGCCAATGAAAATTTACAATTAGCAAAAGAGTTAAAAGAGTTTGATATTTGGTTAAAAGTTGGCTTTCGGACATATATTCGTGATGGCAAAGAGTTTATCTATAAACTAAAAGAGATTAATCCAAATTTTAAGATATTTTTGGACTTGAAGCTTTATGATATACCAAATACTATGGCTGATGCTTCTGAAGAGATAGCCAAGATTGGTGTGGATATGTTTAATATCCATGCAAGTGCTGGAGAAGAGGCTATGAAAATGATTATGGATAGACTGTCCAATTATCCAAATAGACCTATAGTTTTAGCTGTTACTGCTTTGACATCATTTGATAATAGTAGTTTTGAGAAGATATATGGAGATAGTATAGATAAAAAGGCTAGAGAGTTTGCATTAATGAGCTATCAAAATGGGCTAGATGGTGTGGTATGTAGTACTTTTGAAAGTAGAGCAATCAAAGAGGCTACAGATGAGGAGTTTTTGACTCTCTGTCCTGCTATTAGACCTTTTGGTGAGGATGCAGGAGACCAGAAAAGAGTAGCTACTATAGAGGTAGCAAAAGAGGAGTTGGTGGACTTTCCTGTAGTAGGGAGACCTATATATAGAGATGAAAATCCAAAACAAAAAGTCACAGAGATATTAAGCAAGATTAAAATTTAACTTAATTTTCAGCTTATAAGGTGTAAAGTACCATAATATAAAACATAAATAAATATAGAGGATATATCATGCAAGGACAATATAGAGCATTTTGGTTAGATAGTGATGATAATTTAGTAGTAATAGACCAGAGAGTATTACCATTTAAGGAGGAGACTATCACTCTAATTGATGCCCAAGATATAATAGATGCTATATCCAATATGATAGTTCGTGGTGCAGGAGTAATTGGTAATGTGGGTGCATTTGGTGTATATCTTGCTGCTAGAGAGTGTTGTAGTGATTTTGAGAGATTAGAGGCTTTGGCAGAAGATATAAAAGATGTTCGACCTACTGCTGTTAATTTATCTTGGGCTATTGATAGAATGTTGTCTTTTGCAAAGAAAAAAAGAAATCTTAGTGAAATAGAATTTATTGAAGCTCTGAAAAAAGAGGCTATTTTGATTGCAGATGAGGATTGTATTAAAACTCAAAAAATAGCAGAGATAGGTGCAGATATTATTGAAGAGATAATGTTGAATAATGGATTAGATAGTTTTAATATCTTGACACATTCAAATGCAGGATGGTTATCATTTGTTGATAGTGGTACTGCTCTGGCTCCAATATATGAAGCACAAAAAAGAGGAATATCCATTCATGTATGGATAGATGAGACTAGACCTAGAAATCAAGGTGCTAATTTAACAGCATGGGAGTTATCCAAAGAGGGTATTGAACATACAGTTATTGTTGATAATACAGGTGGACATTTAATGCAACAGGGATTAGTTGATATGGTTATTACAGGTGCTGATAGAGTTGCTAAAAATGGGGATAGTGCAAATAAAATAGGAACATATCTCAAAGCTTTATCTGCTAAGGATAATAATATCCCATTTTATATGGCACTGCTTAGTTCTTCATTTGATTTTGAAATTATAGATGGTGTTGATGAGATACCAATAGAGATTAGAGCAGAAGAAGAGGTTAAGTTTATGAAAGGATTAAATAAAAATAATGAGATAGAAGAGTTCCAAGTTATTCAAACCAACTCTTTAGCATTAAATTATAGTTTTGATGTTACTCCTGCAAGATTGATTACAGGATTAATTACAGAAAGAGGAGATTGTAAAGCAAATATAAATTCTATTAGTAAAATGTTTGCTGATTTAATATAGATAAATTTATAAGGTATATTATATATGAAAATATTATTAAAAGCTGGTTTAGCATATATATTGAGATTTTCTCTTTTTCTCTTTTTGGCAATAGTTACTAATATTATTTTGAGTATTGTATATTTTGATAATATTTCCTCTCTATTTCATGGAGAGCATATTCTTTTGGGAATTATTACTTTATTAGTGGTTATAGGTTTCCCTATTTTATGGTTTATTTTGGCTCAACAAGAAGCTTTATATGCGTCTATACATAAAATTATTACGCAAGGTAGTGGAGATGTTGTTGGGTTTATTATAGATAAATTTATAACAGAAGATAAGAAGGATAGAGTAGGGGACTATATGGGTGTATTAAATAGACAGCCTAAAACAGTTCAGATTATTTTAGGATTTATTTTTGATAAAATAGATTTTTTTGGAGAGGTATCTAATCTGCTCAAAGAGAAAAATTATAGTAATGATGAATTAAAAGTTAAAATGGTTGAAAAGATAGAAGAAAAAGAGTTATTTGAAGAGTGGACACCTACATTATGGATACCTTTTTTATTATTGATTGCTAATGTAGGTATAGTAGTTATTGCTAATAAGTTTTTATGATTTCTCTATATTTCATAATATTTTTAGTTAAAAATAGTAGTTTATATATAAAATAAAATAGTCCTAAAAATACAATACTATATAATACAGATGTTGGTATGGTATTTAAAAGTTTGGTAAATAGAGTATCAAAGTTACCTTTATATGTTGTTTTTGATACTCTTGATAAGATTTTAACTCTTTTTAAAAATTTAGCTTCACCCATTGTTTTTAGAGCTACTAAACCTTTATCTCCATAAGTAGAGGCATACAATATAGTTTTTGTTTTAATATTTGGAGGAATATTATTTATATATTTTATAGGTTTAACTCCTACTGTTTTGATTAATCCACTACTATTTTTACCAAATCTTTTTGAAAATTTAACCATACCTTTTAAATCTTTTAAATTTTTAGTCTCTTTGAGTAAAGTTAAAGTATCTTTTAATCCAATTTTTTTGTATAGAGTATATATAGGTTCTAGTATTTTTTCTATATTTTTTATAGATTTAGTCTGTTTGGATATTTTTGCCTCTTTTACTATGGCTTTATTTAGCCAGTTTGGTATTTTATTTACTCTTTTGGCATATTTTAAAATAGATATACCATCTTTAGCTGGGGCTGTTGCTCCTAGAGAGTATATAGTAGATGCAGTGGCTATTAATCCTAATGATGATAGAGCTACTATTACTTTATCAACTTCTTTATCATTTATATAGTTATTTCCTTGAATAAATAGGTCTCGTATATCTCCTATAACTAGAAAATCAGATGCTATAGCTGAAAGTTTTCCTATATTTTCATCACTTTTACCCTCTAATATTCCTTCTATTACTTTATCTTTTTGATACTCATAGCTATCTCTTTTTGTTTTTATTTTTTTTAGTAACTCTTGAGCTTTGGGATTTGTTTTTACATAATCAAATTGCATAAAGTATGATAAATATTCATATGCGTCACTATACTTCTGTTCCGAAATAAGTTGTTTAGTTTTTGGTATAGGGTCTATTTGTGTTAGTCCTCTTATATCAAACTCTTTTCTCTCATGTAGTAGCATAAGAGATAGAGTTACAAATAATAATATAAATAGTGGTGTGAATAATTTAAATAAATATCTCATCTAAAATAGTATTGACATACTCATTTGCTTTGAATTCAATAAGGTCATCAGGTTGTTCTCCTGTTCCTATATAATATATTGGCATTTGAAGTTCATCTGCAATTGATAGCACAGAACCTCCTTTAGCTGTTCCATCTAATTTTGTAATAATTATACCATCAATTCCTATCATTTCATTAAAAACTTTTGCTTGATTAATACTAGAACTACCTTGAGTACCATCTAGGATAAGCAGTTTTCTATGAGGTGTTCCCTCTTTTGCTTTATTTGCTATTCGTACCATTTTTTTTAGCTCTTCTCCTAGATTTGTTTGTGTATGAAGTCGTCCTGCTGTATCGATTAATACATGGTCAAATCCTTTTGCTATAGCTGAACTAATAGTATCAAAGACTACAGCTGATGGGTCATGACCTTGTCTTGTTGCCACTATTGGTACATTTAGTTTTTCTGCCCAACGAGTTAGTTGCTCAATAGCTGCTGCTCTAAATGTATCTCCAGCACCTAACATAACTTTTTGACCCTGTTTTTGATAATATTTTGCTAGTTTTGCAATAGTAGTTGTTTTTCCTGCACCATTTACACCAATTATCATATCTATAAAAGGTTTATCTTCTACATCATGTATCCAGTTAGCTTTATATTGAAATACTGATATAAGTTTGTTATATGCTACTCCTCTATCAAGCTCATTTGGCATATCATTTAAAAATTTTTCTATTAGTTCATAATTTACATCAGCTTCTAGTAAAATATCTTCAAATTCATCTTTTGTTATTTTCTTTTTTTTCTTTGGAACTAATTCTTTTATAGCTTCATTTGTTTTTTGAAAAACTTTTTTAAAAATATTAAACATTATTGACCTTTTATTTTATTGAGTGCTTGTTTTATATCACTCTCTATCATCTCTTCAGGGATACTTCCTTCGTAATGCGTATAGTATTTTCCTTTTACAAATAAAATCATTAAAGGTAAAGAAAATTGTGGTTTTAATTGTAGTTTTGGTGATATAAAGTTACCAAATTTTACATTATTTTTTATCTCTTTTGATACAAAAAAATTTATTTTTTGAGAAGCTATAAATTTATCTAAATCCTCATCTTTTAAATCACTATCATACATTAATAATCCCAATATATATAGATTGTTTTGATATTTCTTATGTAGCTTATTGAGATGAGGTATCTGTCCAATACATGGAGGACACCATGATGCAAAGAAATTTATAAGTACAATAGGTTGTTTTATATTCAAAAAGTCATAATAGTTATTTTTTACTTTTAGATTTTGAGTCTGATTATTTAAATCTGTAAATACAAAACTATACACTTTTGGTTTTATAGGTTTAGGTATCTCTTTTATCTCTGTATCTCTTGTATTTATGTTTTTGATAGATTGTTTGTTCTCTTTATTATTATTTTCATTGCATCCTGTGGATAATAAACTTATAATAATTAATATATATAGATATAAATTGTTTTTCATTTTAAAGTAAATCTTTAGTATTTTTTAGTGATTATATCAAAAAAATATAAAAACCAAATGGAATAGTATGGACAAAAGTGAATTTAGAAAAGATTGTATTAATAGATTAAAAAATGGTAATAGAGTAAATATATATCGTTTAGATAAAATAGTTTCTCAATTTTTATATAATTATATAAAAAAACATAACTGTAAAGTTGTTATGCTTTATATTCCTTTGAAAATAGAGATTAATATAAGCAATTTAATTACACAACTAAGAAAAGAGGGAATAACACTTTTAGTCCCATTTATGGTAGGTAAAAGCTTTAGATTGGTAAAATATAGATTGCCTATAAAAATAAAAAGCTTTGGTGTAAAAGAACCTAATATATCTAATATTTTTTATAAAAAAATAGACTTGGCTATAGTCCCAATTATTGGGATGGATAAGACTTTTAGGAGGGTTGGTTTTGGCAAAGGATTTTATGATAGATTTTTTGAGAAAAGTGGAGATAAAATAGACAGAGTCTTTTTTGTAGGGAGAAAAAGTTGTATATCCAATAGGGTGATAACTGATAATTATGATGTAGAAGGAAATCTTTATATTACACCAAAAAAAGTTTTAAATAATATAAATAAACATATTTAGGGATTTAGGCTCCTTAGAAAAGGAGAAAAGATGATAGAAGAGGTATCAGTAATAGCTACAATATCAGCTGTTTTAGGTGCATTAGCAAGTTATTTATTTGTTAAAAATGATAATAAAAAACAGTTCAAGCATTACGAGACAGAAGCAAAAGCAAAAGCAAGTGCTATAGAATATGAAGCTGAACATATTTTACAAGAAGCTCAAATTGAGATAAAACAAAAAGAGGTAGAATTAGAGAAAAAATTTCAAGAAAAAGTCTTAGAAGTAGAAAAACAGAAGACTGAATTATCTTTAGAAATAAAATCTCTTGAAGAGAAAAAAGAAGAACTCAAACAGATAAAGAGAGAGCTAGAGAAAAAAGAGAGTTATTTGGATTCTTTGGAAGAAGAGAAACAGGAAGAGATAAGTAAAAGTATTGAAATTTTAGAGAAAAGCTCAGGAATGACAAGAAATGAGGCAAAAAGCTATCTTTTAAAGCAGGTTGAAGAGCAATCTCAATTGGAAATGGCTCAATTAATTAGAAAATATGAAAAAGAGGCTAGACATGAAGCACAAAGAAAAGCTGATTATATAATATCTCAAGCTGTAACTAGATATGCAGGTGAATTTGCAGGTGAAAGATTAATAAATATTATTAATTTACCTAGTGATGAACACAAAGGTCGTATTATTGGTAAAGAGGGGAGAAATATAAAAAGTTTGGAACAACTTTTAGGTGTAGATATTATTATAGATGAGACACCTGGTGTTATTATAGTAAGTAATTTTAATTTATATCGCCGAGCTATTGCTACTAGAACTATTGAAATTCTAGTAGAGGATGGTAGAATTCATCCTGGTAGAATAGAAGAAGTACATAAAAAAGTTATAGATGAATTTGAACAAAAAATTTTAGAAGAGGGTGAAAATATTGTTGTAGAGCTAGGTCTTTTACCTATGGATGAAGAGTTAATGAAACTACTTGGTAGAATGAAATATAGGGCAAGTTATGGTCAAAATGCACTAGCCCATACATTAGAAGTTGCAAAATTAGCATCACTTATGGCAGCAGAGATGAATGGAGACCAAAAATTGGCTCTAAGAGCAGGATTATTGCATGATATAGGAAAAGCATTAACCCAAGATGTAGGTGGAAATCATGTTGATTTAGGTGTGGAGGTGTGTAAAAGACATAATGAACATCCAACAGTAATCAATGCGATATATGCTCATCATGGACATAGAGAACCAGATAGTGTAGAGAGTGCAGCAGTATGTGCAGCTGATGCTTTGAGTGCTTCAAGACCGGGTGCTAGAAGAGAGGTTTTGGAAAATTTTGTAAATCGTGTTAAAGATATAGAAGAGATAGCCTTGAAAAATAGAGGTGTTAGAGATGCCTATGCTATAAATGCAGGTAGAGAGGTTCGAGTTTTTGTTGATGCAGGAAAGATAAATGATGCACAGATGACAGTACTATCCAAAAAAATTGCAAAAGAGATAGAAAACAAGGTACAATATCCTGGCGAAATTAAGGTAACTGTTATTCGTGAAAAACGGGATATTAATTATGCAAAATAGGTATATTAAGTTAAATAATGTTAGACTAAATAGTAATCTTTTGTATTTATTTAAAAAGGAGTAAAGTATGTTTTTACCGATTGATACAGTAAGTAGTATTCAAAAATATATTAATAATTTAGAAAATAGTAAACAGGTAATAACTCAAAATGTAGATAATCCAACTGTTGTTAATCAACTTTTATTTCTATCCCAAGCTTATACTTTTTTTGAAGATTTTAAAAAGTATTATTATTATATGAATTTGACTGATGATGAAATTGAAAGCTTTGTATTAGCATTAGATGATTTGATAGATGAGTTTGAAGATATTCAAGATGTAACATCTGCTAATAAACTAAAAAAAGATTATTATGAAAAGGCTGATAGATTTTATACTCTATTAGTTAATCTTCAAGTTGAGTTAGGTTTTTATTTGAGTGATAGAAAATATGGAGTATAGATATGAAAAATCCTTTTTAAAGCAAAAGGAGAAGTTAGTAAAAAAATCTATATTAAGTGAAAAACAGATAGATGAGACTATTGAACTTTATAAAAAAGATAAAAATTCTATAAAACTTTATTATCACTCTATATGTTGTAAACGAGATAAACATCGTAAAAGTATAGCTGTGTTAAGAACAGTTAAATTTAATCGCAAAAAACACAAAAAAATAGATTAAAATCAATTATGTTATAATTCCAAATGAAATCGACAACTCAATTAGCTAAAAAATATGGTGTGTCTTCTCAAACAATTAGAAATT
>Ga0256828_1002119_pt1 | contig 12016 bp, 8 predicted proteins | sample CV88metaG_FD_185993 | JGI IMG/M metagenome (GOLD analysis project Ga0256828, IMG submission 185993) | Hydrothermal vent microbial communities from East Pacific Rise, Pacific Ocean - CV88 | ecosystem: Environmental > Aquatic > Marine > Hydrothermal vents | place: Pacific Ocean: East Pacific Rise... | reverse complement strand
TGAAAAAGTATGATCTAGAGTAAAAAAATTAAAAAGAATAAGAATAGAGAATATAGTATTATGAAAAATGCAAGTAGGTGAATATAAACATTTAACTAAAGGAGAAATTGATGAATTATTTAATAAATTATGAATAAAAAAAGACTAGTAAACACTAGTCTTTTTTTATTTTAATGATTTTTTCATTTCATTAACTTCTCTTTTAATATTATTAAGAATTCTTACAAATGAATCTTTAATTTCTTTTTCAGATTTGAAGTTTATATTTCAAAAGTATTTTAATTTTTTACTTTCTTTGTTTAATCTTATTAAATGTTCCTTAACTTTAAGTTCTTCTTCTGATAATATTTTATTTTTAATAAGTACTTTTTTTGCAATTTTTATATTAATATCATCTATTTTTTCTGATATTTTTATTCATAAGTTAGAATAGATATCTTTTTTCTTTTTTAATGTTTTTTCAAAAGCTATTTTTTCTGTATTTAATTTTCTTTTTAAATCTTCATTTATATATTTGATTCTTTTAATAATAGCATTTATTATTTCTTCACTTTTATTTGGGTCAATTTCACCATTTTTTATTTTATTAAGAGCTGTTATTGATTCATTTAGTTCTTTTATACTATCTTGAAGATGAGATGTATCTTTAATATTATATTTATTAATAAAGTTTTCAATCCTAAGCTTGTGTTTTTGTATATAACTTTCTATAAGATTAGCTTTTGTTATAGTGTTTTCTGTATTATTATATTCACCTGCTAAAACATTAGTAGATGATACAATACTTAATATAAAAACTATGAAATACACTATTTTTTTCATTTTAATTTTTGTTAATCGTTATTAATAGTATTATATATATGTAAATATTTTATTCAAGATTTATTTTAAAAATATGATAATTTGTATAGATCTAGAAACTACTGGTCTAGATAAGTATAATGATGGCATTATTGAGATTGCTATGATTAAATTTGATGAGAAAACATTTAAGGAAATAGATAGATTTACTTCTCTTGTTAATCCTGAAAAAGAAATACCTGAACTTATTTCTAATATTACGAACATATCAAATGATGATGTTATTTGAGCACCAACTATTGATGACTTAAGAGAAGAAATTTCTTCTTTTATAGGGGAGGGTGTTATTTTATGACATAATATTTCTTTTGATATTGATTTTTTATTAAATAATTGATTTAAAATTCAGGATAATATAAGTTTAGATACTTTTTTTCTAGCTAATTTTCTTTGTTTTAATGAATTGTCATTAAATTTAGAAGTTTTATGTGATTCGTTTTGAATATGATTTTCATGAGCACATAGAGCTTTAAATGATGTAGAAGCAACAATTGCTTTATTTCAAAAATTAATTGAAAAATTTAATAAGTTATCAAAAGAAAAAAAACATTTATTATTTCATGTTTTTAATAAATCTGAAGATAAAAATATTATTTTTATAAAAGAATTTTTATTTAAAAATATTGATAAAGATTTAAGTTTTTGAGATTTTGAGAAAAAAATTCTTAAAAAAGTTTGAAAATTAGATAATGAAGAATTATTAATAGTAGACAAAAAAATAGACACAAAAGATATGTCTAAAAAGTTTGATTCTATTGGTAAAATAGAGAAAAGAGACAATCAATTGAAAATGACATCTATGGTTATGGACAGTCTAAAAAATAAGAAAAAGGTAGTTATAGAAGCTCCTACATGATTATGAAAGAGTTTTGCTTATTTGATTCCGTCTATAACTCATTCTCTTAAAACTTGAGAAAAAGTTTTTATCTCTACGAAAACAAAAGCTCTTCAAGATCAATTATATAATAAGGATTTAAGTTTTTTAAAAGAAAATTTATGAAATGATTTTAGATATACAAAATTAAAATGAAAAAAGAATTATTTAAGTATTAAATTATTTTTTGATGAATTTTGGTTAGGAGATTTAAGTTATAATAAAGTTTGTTTTTTATCTAAGATTCTTTTATGGATTTTTGAAACTAAATATGGAGAATTAGATGATTTGAATTTTTATTGACAAGAATTTACTTTTTTAAGGTATATAAATGCTGATAATTTTGCTGTTTTAGCAGAGAAAAATGATTATAGGAGGTATGAATACCTTTTTAAGGCTAGAGTTAAGCTAGAGAGCTCTAATGTAATAGTTATTAATCATAGTCTTTTGTTTTCTGATTTAAATAATGAAGCATGAGTTTTATGAAAGATTCGTAATTTAATTATAGATGAATGACATAATATAGAAGATACAGTAACAGATTCATTGAAACAGAAATATAATATTAAAAGTTTGTGAGAAAGTTTTGATACTGTTGAAAAAATATTAACAAAAATAAATGCAAAAAAAATTAAGTTTTTACAACTTAAAGAATCACTTATATCAAAATTAGAATTATTAGATGATTCGGCATTTAATTATATAAATACAAAATTAGGTTCGGGAGGTAATTATAGGGTAACTTTACTTGAGCAGGATTTTTTTGATTGAACTGATTATTCTAATCTTATAAAAAAAATAGAGCTTGATTTTCTTGATATATTAGATTTTTTGGCTGTTGAAGAGGAATATGATTTTACTAAGGAAATAAATTATTTATCTTGAATTTTAGAATTAATTAAAGTTATTTTAGATAAAAAATCAGATTCAAAATTTATTAAAATACTTACTTTTACTGATAACAATGGTGTTATTTTTGAACATACTTTATTAAATCCAGGGAAATATTTAGATGAAGTACTTTGGAATAAATTAAATTCATGTGTTTTAACCTCAGCAACATTACAAATTTGATGAAATTTTGATTATTTTAAGAAGGTGTTATTTTTAGATGATTTCGATTTTCATATTTTCGATAGTGATTTTGATTATTCTAAGCAATCTATGTTATTTATACCTACAAATATTTGAAGTATAAAAAATAATACTGTAGAAGTAGTTGATTTTTTATCGAAATTTTTTTCTATAGTAAGATGAAATATACTTACTCTTTTAACTAGTTATTCAATAATAAGAAAGATTTTTACTTCATTAAATTGAGATCTTAAAAAACAATGAATAAATTTATATGCTCAATGAATAGCTTGAAGTAAAATGAAACTTATGAGTTTTTTCTTAAAAGATTCAAAAAATTCTATATTATTATGAACAGATAGTTTTTGGGAGGGGATAGATATTCCATGAGATAATTTAAAGTATTTAGTAATTCATAAATTTCCTTTTTCAGTACCAACAGATCCTATATTTCAAGCAAGGAGTGTATTTTTTGATGATCCGTTTTTAGAATATTCAGTACCAAAAGCAATAATAAAATTAAAACAATGATTTTGAAGATTAATTAGAACCAAAACTGATACATGAGTTGTTGTATTACTTGATAATAGATTATTTTCTACAAATTGGTGAAATGCCTTTCTAAAAGCTTTTCCGAGTGATATTAATATTAAAAAATGAACAACTAATCAGTTTTTAGATATATTAGAAAAAAAATTATAAATATATTTTGATGATATGTAAAGTAGATATTTTTGTTTTATATTTTTATTTGTGATATTATTTTAGTAGTTATTTTATAATTACTTTTTATGACAGGTAAAAACAACGAAGAATTATTAAACATTTATGATGATCAAAATTCTGATGATTTATTTACTACTACTAGTGATGAATCTAAAAAAGAAGTTTCTAGTAATGAAGATACTTTAGTTTTTGATGATGCTAATATTGAGTCATTAGAATCTAATACTATTGATAAAAACAATAGTGATAATTTAAATATTATAGAAAATCAAAATAATATTAAAAAAGAGGATATAAATAAAGAAGAAGATATTATTGAAGAGGATATTGATGAATGATTTATGGATGAAATAAATGAACTTAAAGATGATGTAAAAGAAGAAAAAAAATCATTTTTTGGAAATTTTTTTAAGAAAAAAGAAAAAAAAGAAAATGAAAAAGTAGAAGAAATAGATAATAAAGAAGAAAAATTAGATGATTTAGAAGAAGAATCATCAAATATATTTGATGATTTTAATCAAGACGATAGTTTATTAGAAGAAGTTGATCAAATAAAACAAGATAGAGATAGGGATATGTACTATTATTTTAGTAAGGCTTGAAAAGTATTACAGGTAATTTTTGTATTATGATTATTATTTATAAGTATTTTTTATTCTTATATATATGTACAAAATAAGGTTTATACATTAGACTCGAAGGATAATCAATTATTAAAACCATTTTGTTTTATTTTATTAAATTGAGTTGATCATGATTTAAATTCTTGTACATCTATTGCTACATTAAAAAATGATTATATTAAAAAACTTTCAGATATTAAAAATAAACAAACTAAGCAAATATTAAAAATTTTACAAAAACAAAAGATGTTATATTTCTTAAAGATAAAACAAAAGGAAAATTGAAAGTTTTAGAGATTCTTGAAGAATTTGATAATTTAAAAAATGAATTTGCAAGTGTTGATAAACAAATTATACAATGTAGAGCATTAAAAATTGATCAGGAAAAAGAGATTATAACAATGAATTGTAGTGCTTATTCTGCATGATTTGAAAGTTGAATTAGATGATTTGATGGTAAAAATGAACCATGATCATATGTAAAATGAACATCTATATCTATAGCAAATAGTTTTTTAAATTTCATAAACCTAGAATCTAAGACTTTTACTATTATAGATAGACAAAAATTATTTAAATCAGACAGTATTGTATGATCAAAAACAGGTTTCACTAGTAAAACACCATTTGTTTTAAAATTAAAATATAACTTAGATTAATATGAAAAGAACAGTAAGAGAAAAAAATAGTATTATTATAACTTTCGTTTTTTATTTAATTTTGGTGATAGTTTTAATTTTGTTTTCAGTTTTTGATATAATTAATAAATTAGACAAAATTAGTTCTGAAAAAGATGATGCTAAAAATTTATATAAAGAAATAAATTCTATTGAAAAAGAATGATTAAGCTTTAATGAATTTAAAACATTAGCTACTTGAACTGGAACTGAACAAGAAATTATTAAAAGTTTATCAGAAGATTTCTATAATAAACATATTAAAAATAATACAAATGATTCATTTAATGAATTTATAGATAAAAAAATAGAGGAATTTAATAGTCCTAAAAATAAAAAATTGATAGAAGAAAATGAAATTCAAATAGTTAATATATTACCTACATATTCAGAAAGTGATTTAAATGTATCATGAAATAATTTAACAGATTATCAATTTGTAAATTATGTAGAATCTATTTTTGAAACATTTTGATTATCTACAGATTCAGCAATTGGTATATGAAATGTTACTTTATTAGATGATTATGCTGTATCTAGTTCAATGTGAGAAAGATTAGAATCAAGTATTTATTATATACCTTTAAGTATTAATCTAAAAGGAACTAAAAAAAATATAGTAGATTTTTTATATTTTGTAGAAAAAGTATGAAGTATAGAAGTTAAAGATAATAAATTATCAATTATTAAAGATAATTGAGTTTTATCAACAAATTGAGTACCGAAAGTTTTAGTATGAGATAAGTATGAAAAATGATATAATATATTTGAAAACCAAATAATAGATATATCTAATATTACTATGTCAAAATATATAGATAGTTCTTATGCTTCTAGAAGAAATGAAAGTTTGATTGATTTCATTAAAGAAAAACAATGAAATGATAATTTTGAAATAAAAGTAAATTTGCGTTTTTATGTTAAATGACAACCAAAAGGTGCTGTATTAAATTATATAAATACAGTAACGAGTAATTTTCAAAAAATTAATGTTGATTTAAATAAAAGAGTTTCTTCTGGTAAGGTTAAATGAGCAGAATTAATAAGATTAAGAAAACAACAAAATTTATTAAAAAATCTTAATGTAAAAGTTATTAATCTTAAAAAAGATCTTAGAAAGCAAAAAGATTTAGAATCTGTTTATAAAAAAGCTATAGCTATAAATGAATTAATATCACCAATATGTGATGATTTAGAGTGAGTTTGTGATAAAAATTAAAATAATATAAAATTAATATGGAATATAAAGAGGCAGTTACTAAACTAAAAGATTTAGTATATAAATGAGATAACATTCAAGAAGTATGTGACTATATAATATTAGCCGCAGTTCTTTGAGGATCATCAGATGTTCATATCGAGCCTCTTACATCATATGTAAGATTGAGATATAGATTAGATTGAGAACTTAAAGAAATCTTAGAATATCAAAACTTTTTACATAGTTGAATTGTTGCTAGATTTAAAATAATGTCTGATTTAAAAATTGATGAATCTCGTATTCCTCAAGATGGTAGAATTAGTACAACTATTGATTGAAAATCATTAGATTTAAGGGTGTCTACTTTGCCAACAGTTCATTGAGAAAAAATAGTAATGAGAATTGTAGATAAATCAAAAACTATACCTTCTCTTAATGAGTTATGAATAGAGGGACAAAATTTTGATTTAATACAAAAAGCAATTTCTCTACCAAACGGTGTAATATTAACTTCATGACCAACTTGATCAGGTAAATCAACAACATTGTATTCTGCATTAACTGATTTAAATAAAATTAATGTAAATATAATGACTTTGGAAGATCCAGTTGAAAATCAAGTTGATTGAATAAGTCAATCTCAAGTAAAACCATCAATATGATATACATTTGCATATTGATTAAGAACTGCTCTTAGACAAGATCCAGATATCATAATGGTATGAGAAATGAGGGATAAGGAAACTGTTGATATTGCTATAGAAGCATCTTTGACATGACATTTAGTTTTGTCTACAATTCATACAAATAATGCTGCAGAAACAATTACTAGAATTATAAATATGTGAGTTCAACCATTTTTAATTCCAGCATCTGTTAATATAATTATTGCACAAAGACTTATTAAAAAACTATGTACTTGTAAAAAACCAATGACTCCTGCTGAAATTTGAAAAGAAACATTAGAAAATATTAAAAATGCTATAAATCTTACAAATAAAGAAGAATTAGCTAAAAGAGTAGGTGATAAACTTAAAAGTCCTGTTTTTTATAAACCAGTTTGATGTGATAAGTGTGATAATACTTGATATAAGTGAAGAATTTGATTATATGAGGTATTAGAAATAACACCTTGAGTTAAAGAAATGATATTATCTTGAGCTTCGGCATTTAATATAAATAATCAAGCAATAAAAGATTGAATGATATCATTAGAGCAAGATGGTATAATGAAAGCATTAAATGGACTAACAAGTTTAGAAGAAGTATATAGAGTAGCAAAAACTCAAAATTGATAAAAATTATTATAATTAAAAAAATATTATGGCAGATTTCTTAATATTAGATGAAGAGCAAAATACTTGAAATGACAACAATGTCGATAATAATAAACAAGTAAAACAAACGGGTAGTCTTTTGGATAGATTAAACGATTATGTTGTTGGTATGCAAAAAGTAAAAACGAAAGAAAAAGTAATTTTTTATCGTTTATTGTCGACAATGACAAATGCTTGAATGACAGTTGTTAAATCTATTTTAGTATTGGAGGCTCAAGAAAAAAATCCAGTATTTAAAAAAATCTTGTGAAAATTTTGAGAGGAACTTAAAGAATGAAAAAATCTTTCAGAATGTTTAGAACTTTTTCCTTCTAGTTTTACAGAAGCTGAAATGTGAATCATAAAATCATGAGAAAAAACATGACAACTTAATACTGTTTTAGTTGATTTAGCTGATCAAATAGAAAAAGTAGAATCATTAAATTGAAAAATTAAATCAGCAATGATGTACCCAATGTTTATTATAGTAGTAGTAATAGGTGTTATTGCAGTTATGATGACTATGATAGTACCAAAATTATTAGATATATTTGATGATAAATCTACTCTTCCAGCTTCTACACAAACATTAATGGCTATATCTGATGCATTTAGATCTTATTGGTTAATATTTGTAATTATAGCTGTTATTATATATATATTTGTTCAAATTTGGAAAAAAACACCAGATGGTAAATATATTTATGATGATATGATTATGAAAATCCCTGTATTTTGATGAATTACTAGGAAATTAATATTATCAAAATTTGCAAGAGTATTTTCTGGTTTGACTTCTTCTTGAGTATCTGTAGTTGAAAGTTTGAAAATTACTTCTACTGCTGTATGAAATGAGGTTTATAAACAAAGATTATTATTATTATCTGAAGATATTGCTTCGTGAATAAAGATGTGGGAATCATTAGATGGAGATAAATTATTTCCTGAAATGATGATACAAATGATTCAAGTTTGAGAACAAACTGCAAAACTTGATCAAACAATTCTTAAAATCGCAGATTTTTATGATGATGAAGTAGATAATACTATTGGTGTATTAAATAAATTATTAGAACCATTTATTATTGTTACTTTAGCGATAATTGTATGATTTATTGCAATGGCAATTATGCAACCAATTATGAATCTTGCTGATACTGTTAGTACATAATTATAAATTCAGTAATGATTTTTATTTGATACCGATATCAAGTTACTAAAATTAGTAACTTGATATCGGTATTTTTTTATTTTCTGATAGCTATCTAAAAATTTAACAATTGACTTTTAAATATTTATTTCATAATCAAAATCTTCACATTTGTGATATAAAAAAGTTATGTGAAGATTAGGTGAAACAGTGGTTCAGATGTTTGACTTTAAAGCATAAAAAGATTATTATATATGCGTTATAAAAGTTTGATCTTTAACATGATCTGAAAAGCCTTTTAAATAAGGTACAAACAAATTAATCTTTTAAGTTTTAGCTCTAAAAGATGTTTTTATGACTTTGGGAAATAGTAATTAAAAATAATCCACCCTAAATTCCCTCCTTTAGTATTAAAGGAAGCTTTCTGAAAGACTGATGGATTATAATTAGTTTAATTATTGTTTCCCGGAGTTGTAAACAACTTTTGGGTTAAGGCTTTAACCTTTGTGTTTTGCTATAACCAAAATATTATGATACCAGCTAATAAAAATGTAGCGGTTCTTCATCCTTATCTTGATAAGGTTTGATGAGCAACTAGAATGATAATTTATTTATCTACCTTTCTTCAAAATAAAAACAATAATGTTAATCTATATTCTTTTTCTAGAAATAAATCTAAGTTTCTTAGTCTTATTAAAATAGCTTATGCTATTAGAAAAGAAGATTATATTATTATTTGAAACTCACCTATGCAATTTGTATGAGTGTTTTCAAAACTTTTATTTAGAAGTAAAGCAAAACTTATTTGGTGGCATCATCATTATCCTTGGTATTATAGTCAAAAGACAAATGTATATATAAAGTTAAAAAGATTTTTTGAAAAGTGTATTATTAAAAGTATTGATTCTGTAATTGTTAATAGTAAGTATTTACAAGATTCTGTAAAAGATATATATAAAGTAGATTCAAAAATACTGTATCCAGTTTTGGATGATAAGTTTCTGAATCATAACAGCGAAAATAAAAAAACTTCTAAATCAAAAACTATATTTACTTATGGTAGATGGGTAGAAGGAAAAAATTTAGAAATGATTTTCAATACTTATGAAGAATTAAAAGACAAGGTTCCAAATCTTGTTTTGAAAGTTTGATGAGAATGAAATGAAATATTTAAATATAAAAACAAATATAAAGAAAATAGAAATATAATTTTTTTATGAAAAGTTGATATAAGTCAAATTATAGAAAATTTAGAACAATCTAATTTATTTTTATTTCCTTCAAAGATAGATTCATTTTGACTTGTCATTATTGAATCAATGTCTATTTGAGTTCCTGTAATATCTTATAATCTTTCTTGAGCAAAAGAAATAGTTAAAAATTGAATTAATTGATATTTAGTAGAATCAGATTCTGAATTTATTAAAAGAAGTTATGAAATTTTATCTAATTCATCTCTTGAAGATAATCTTTCTATAGAAGCTTTAAAAACTTCTGTTACATTTACAAACAAAACTTTTGAGAAACAACTTTCTAAAATACTTTAAGACTTTATTGATTGTATTACTTATAAGAGTAATATAACTTATTTTTATTTATAAACTTATATTTATGAATTTATTCAAAAAAACTACTGCTACTATTGCTCTAGTTGCTCTTGTTTCAGGGATTTTCTCTACAGGAGTATCTGCAAATAGTACTAGTGAAATTGAAGCTGCTAACGCATTAGCTGCTGCTGGTTATATTAATAATCACTCAGATAACGCTGCTGCTTACAATCTTAATCAAAATGTATTAAGACAAGAAATTGCTGCTGTTGCTAGAGGTATTGCTGGTCTAGATAAAAAAGCTACATGTGATAATGAATTTTCAGATGTAACTGCTACTACTCCAAATACTTGGGCATGTTATTCAGTTGAAGCATTAGCTGATGCTGATTTAATTGCTAAAAATGACAAATTTAATCCAGAAAACGAAATATCTAAAGCTGAAGCTGTAGGTATGATGGTTAAAGCTGCTTTCGGTTCTGAATATGCTTACGATGCTTCTAAAGCTGCATCTTGGCAAGAACAAGTTGTAGATTTTGCTGTTTCTAAAGGAGTTGTTGCTTCTTTTACTAACTACAATACTCCTGCAACTAGAGGTTTCGTATTTGAAGCTGGTAACAACGCTATGGTTGCTTCTACTGAAGTAGCTGACGCTTGTGATGAAGTATCACAATTATTAGGTTTATGTGGAGACACTACTGATACAACTGATACTACTGATACAACTGATACTACTACTCCTGTTGTTACAACAGTTAATGGGTTAGAAGTTATGTTAAACGCTGAAACTCCTGCTGCTACTGATGTTCCTGCTAATGTTTCAGGTGTTGATATTATGAAATTTGACGTTACTGCTGGTAGTGAAGATGTTTCTATTAACTCTTTATCTGTAAAAAGAGAAGGATTATGATCTTCTAATGCTGTTGCCTCAGTTGTATTGTTCGCTGATAACGCTAGAATATCTAAAGCTAAAACTTTTAATTCTACTACTGATATAGCTGAAATTAATATTACTCCTGCTTTAGTTATAATGGCTGGTGAAACTAAAACTATTACTGCTAAAGTTGCTACTTCAGATGAAGGTAAATTTACTCTTTCTATTGAATCAGTAAATGCATCTACTGATGTAGAATTAGGTTCAGTTATTTCTAATGAATTTGAAACAATTGCTGTTGCAACTACTAATGCTAATATAGAATCTGATGGTAAAGTTACTGATCCTAAATTAGGACAAGAACAAGCTGATTTATTAAAATTTAAAATTACTAATGATGGTAATGCTAAAGAAGATATTGAATTAAGTTCTATTACGTTTAAAGATGATTCTTCAAACATTGACACTGATGTTGAAAATATTACTCTTTACTACAACAATGAAGCTGTAGCTGTTGTTCCTTCAGTTGATAGTAAATATGTAACTTTCAATTTAGCTTCTCCAATAGTTATTAAAGAAGATAAGACTGAAAAATTTATAGTTAAAGCAGATATAGTTGCTGGAGCTCAAGATACTATAGATTTATTTATAGATGATGCATTAGATGTTACTGTTGAATCACCTAAAAATGAATATGCATCAGTAAGGTTAAGTACTTATACATTTGAAAATTCTAAAGGAGATGATGTTACTGTAGAATTAAAGAAAGTTAAAGATCTTGAAGCAGTTAATATTTTAGCTGGACAAGTTACTATTATTGATACTGATCCTGTTACTACTACTGTTTTAGATAACAAAAATAATGTAGTATTTGGTACTTTTAAAGTAAATGCCACTTCAGGTAAAGATTTATACATTGATTCACTTGCTTATTCATTAACTTTTGAAAATGGAGCTTCTGCTGCTGATTTAGAAAATATTGAATTATATGATGCAACTAATGGAGTATCTTATGATCCAGATAAAGATACTACATATGAATTTTCTGATTTAGATTTAGCTGTAGCTGATGGTTCTTCTATAGAATTTCAAA
>Ga0256828_1002118_pt1 | contig 12020 bp, 11 predicted proteins | sample CV88metaG_FD_185993 | JGI IMG/M metagenome (GOLD analysis project Ga0256828, IMG submission 185993) | Hydrothermal vent microbial communities from East Pacific Rise, Pacific Ocean - CV88 | ecosystem: Environmental > Aquatic > Marine > Hydrothermal vents | place: Pacific Ocean: East Pacific Rise... | reverse complement strand
TAAAAACCCAAACATTACCTATATCTTCACTGAAAAATTCCAAGATAATATCAGTTCCGCCAAGTTCATTAAATACTAAACTAAAGGCAGTTGCACCGATAAGGATCATAAAGATCATACCACTGAGTTTCATTGTCTCAAAAAGAGCATAGTTAATCATCTCTTTGTTTAGTTTTTTGTTAAAAAATGAAAGTATTAGACCGCCAACAACACCAAAAGCAGCTGATTCTGTAGGACTTGCTATTCCGGCAAAAATACTTCCAAGAACTGCCAACATTAAAAGGAGTGGTGGAATTATGGCAAAAAACACCTCTTTAAAAGAGATAGTTTCTTTTTGAATAATAGCTGGAGCAACAGATGGTTTGAGCCATGCATAGATGAGGATATAAGTGATATAAAGAGCTACAAGAAGTAGTCCCGGAAGAACTGCTCCCATAAAAAGCTCACCCACACTGACACTCATTACATCACCAAGGACAATAAGAATGATAGATGGAGGAATAATCTGTCCAAGAGTTCCACTTGCTGCTATTGTTCCACTAGCTAGACTTTTGGAATATCCGGCTTGAAGCATCAGTGGAAGGGTGATAACACTCATCATAACAACTGAAGCTGAAACTATACCGGTTGATGCGGCAAGTATAGCTCCCACTATAACGACACTGACACCAAGACCGCCACGAACTGAGCGAAAAAGTGCAGACATATTAAGCAGGAGCTTTTCTGCCATACCTGATTTTTCCAAGATAAGCCCCATAGCGATAAACAAAGGAACTGCCATTAAAGTTGTGTTACTCATAATCCCATAGATACGAAATGGTAAAATGTTAAAAACATCAAGACCAAGTTGAGGAAGAAAAACAGCAAAGATTAATGCAACTCCACCAAATGCAAAGGCAACAGGAATGCCAACAAGGAGCAATACCAAAGCCAGTATAAACATAAAAAGTGCTAGCATTGTTTTAATTCCTTAAAGTCGTCAATAAGATTTCTAACAGCTTGAAGACTAAGAAGAAAAAATGCCAATAAAATTAAAGATTTGACAAGCCATCTATATGGTAAGCCTCCTGGATCACTTGATGCTTCATTTTGTAAAAAGCTCATTTGTACAAATCCAAAACTAACATAAATTATAAAAAATGAAAAAGGGAGTATAAAAAGTAAAATGCTAATAATATCAATATATTTTTTTATTTTTTTAGGAAATCTGTCATAAAATATATCGACTCTGACATGAGAATTCATCTTGAGAGTATAAGCGATACTAAGCAATATAACAACATCAAAAAGATGCCATTCAAGTTCTTGTAAAGCTGTGGAACCCTCAGAAAAAAGATAACGCATAGTTGCATCATATACTATAAGTAAAACTAAAGCAGATAATGTTAGTGCCGTTAATTTAGAAAGTGTTAAAATAATAAGATCTATAAATTTTTTCATTATGGAATTATACCTTAAATTATTTCTTGAATCGAATTTAATCTAAATTTAAGTAAAAATTCACTTAATATTAACCCCAAAAAGGGTAAAATCACTTTTAAATTTATATGAAATATAGGGTTAAAATGAAAAAAAGTATTGTATTATTTATACTGTTTTTATTACCATTGCAACTAGTTGCATATCAAGTAAAAAAGATTAATTATGAAGGTTTAGTGCATATCTCAAAAGGTGTGGCACTCAGTATGCTTTCTTTTAAAGCCGGTGATGATGTTTCAAATGAAGAGATAGATAAAGCATTGAAAAGTTATTATAAACAGGGATATTTTAATGATATCTGGGTAACTTATAATAATGGTGCCCTTACATTTCATTTTAAAGAAAAAGCTGTTATTGCCAAAGTTGTGTTAGAAGGTTGGAAAGAAAATGATGATGATGTGATGCAAAATGTTGTACGCATTAAAAAAGGTTCTTTGTTTGATAAGGCAAAACTTGAAGCTGCAAAAAAAAGAATTATTGCAGCAATTTCTCAAGATGGGAAAATAGACAGTGTTGTAGAAATTAAGACTCAAAAACTTCAAAGCGGAGGGATTAAAGTTACTTTTATTGTAAATGAAGGGGAAGAAATAATAATCAATAAACTTCGTTATAGTGGAGTGAAACAATTAAATCCAAGTGATTTTGATGAGGTTATTGCAAATAAAGAACATCAATTTATGGGTTGGTTTTGGGGAAGAAATGATGGAAAATTACATCTTCAGGATCTCCAATATGATCCATTGCGTATTCGTGATTTTTATATGCAACATGGTTTTTTAGATGCTAAAGTAGATGAGCCGTTTGTAAGGGTGAATTTTGATAGTTATAAAGCTCAAATGAGTTATCAGGTTAATGAAGGAAAACCATACCATATAAAAAATATTTCTATTTACCAAACACAAGAAGTGATTGATCCGAAAAAATTGCTTCAAGAGATATCTTTACAAAAAGGGGATGTTTTTAATATTCAAAAATTTCGTAAAGATGCCCAAAAGATTAAAACAAAAATAGCAGATCTTTCTTATGCTTATGTGCAGGTTGTTCCAGATTTAAAAAAAGATGAAAAGACACATCAGGTGAATGTTATTTTTAAAGTTATGCCTGGACAACGAGTAAAAATTCATGATGTGATTATATCTGGAAATACAAGAACACTAGATCGGATCGTGAGAAGAGAACTTTATCTCGGACCTGGAGATATGTACTCTTTAACTGACTTACAAGATTCTAGAAATGCACTTGGGAGACTCGGTTTTTTTGATGGTACAACCATAGAAGAAAAACGATATAGCAATGATGAAATGGATCTGATAGCAAAGGTAAAAGAAGCACCAACCGGAAATATTCAAATAGGTGGTGGATATGGTAGCTATGGTGGATTACTTGTTAATATTGCCGTAAATGATCGTAACCTTTGGGGGAGTGGTATAGGTGTTGGTGTAAAAGCAGAAAAATCACAAAAAACGAAAAATCTTTCATTTAATATTTCCAATTCTCGTTTGAACGACAGTGATTTTAGCGGTAATTTTTCTATCTATTCTTCATCATATGAGTATAATGATTATTCTGTTGATTCTCAAGGGGTAACTTTAGGAACAGGGCATAGATTTTCTCGTTTTATCAGTGGTTATTTGAGTTATAACTATTCAGCAAATAAATATGATATTTATCATCCGGAGAATCTTTTAGATAACTATACTTATTATTTTGAAAATTATTCAAAAAGTTCACTTATTATGAGTATCAACTTTGATAACACAGATGATTATTATCTTCCTAGAAAGGGATTTGTTATTGCACAGAGTTTTGAAAAATCCGGACTTGGTGCGGATGCAGATTTTTTTAAATCTCGTACAAGATTTTCAGCTTATAAAGGTTTACAGGATTTTGTAGGATTTGATGCGATTTTTCGTTATAAAGCACGGTTCTATTTTGCAGAAAACACAGGATATCTTCCTATTGCTGAGAGATTTTATATGGGTGGTATAGGAAGTGTTCGTGGGTATCAGTCTTACTCTTTGTCACCTGCGGTAAAAGAGATAGATGAAGCTGGAAATATCTCTTATAGAAGAGTAGGGGGACGACAAACTTTCTCTAACTCTGTTGAGCTTAGTTTTCCTCTGATAGATAAAGCAAAAATGAGACTTGTAACTTATCTTGACTGGGGGTTTATAGGACAAAATTCTTTAAGTGAGATAAGTCGTGGAGGTTATGGAACAGGGATTGAATGGTTCAGTCCGGTTGGTCCTATACAGTTGATGTTTTCTAAAGCAATCAATCCTTTGAAACATGATGATCCTGATAAAAATCTACCTGCAGATAAAACTACATCATTTGAATTTACTATGGGACAAAGATTCTAAGTCCCATTATTTATAAGGTACGAAGCGAATTTCCAAAGACTTGATAAATTTAAGTTTTTCTACTGCTTCTTGACTTACTCTAAGACATCCTTTATCAAGGATATAGAGAGTATGATCTTTATAACTCAGAGAAAAATCTTTATTTTGTGGCTTGTGTGTTAAAAGTGCAATAGAAACAGAAACAATGAAACTCAGTATATCAAGGATTTCCTTTTCTGGAAGTAGGAGTTGATATTTTTCATAATGCTCTTTTGAGGGAAGTTTCCTTTTTGCATATCTGTTAAGTGTTGCTATAAGTAAAGTATCAAAATGGGTAAAACCGTACTCTAAAGCAGCCTGAATAATATAATAACTATGTTTATGTTTTGAATAGTAATGAATACTAGCACCAACAGGATAAAGTTTAGCTGCCAAGGCTACATGATATCTGTAATCTTGTGGTATATTTAGATCATGTGATACTAAATCAAATATCTCTTTTGCAACTTTTGCCAAAAGGTTTGAGTATTGTTTGTTATCGACATAACTATCTAAGAGATATCGTACAGAAGGATTGAAGTTTTCCGGAAATTTAAAATTTGATGTTCGCAAAAGATCATAAAGATAAACGCCTTCTCTAACACCGACACCGCTGGTAATGAGTTTTTGGATATTGAATTTTTTAATAATTCGCAGTAAAATTAATGCTCCTGGTTTAATGACATCAAATCGTTCATCTTTAATAGCAAGTGATTTTAAATCTTTGTCTTTTGCATCTAAGATATCTTCTAAAAGCTTTTTAAATTTCTCTATATTTGTTTCGTAAGCATGAATTTTATCAAAAGGATAGCCTTCTAGTTCCATTAAAGCTGAAGCAATAGATCGAAAGCTGCCACCTATCCCTATAATAGTTTTAATCTTCTCAAAAGAGAGTTTTTCAAGTTCATTGTCAATATATTTTTTTGCTTCTTTTATATTATTTTTATCAAAGAAAAGTTCTTTTAATCGTACTGCACCAAGATTTAAAGAGATGGGATTTTGAACATTTTTGTTGTTAATGATACTAAATTCTGTCGAACCGCCACCTATATCTACTGTTAGGGCATTTTGATAATTTGGGAGAAGATTTGCAGCAGCAATACCACCAAAAAGGGCTTCTTTTTCTCCATTGATTACTTTTATATTTAAGCCAAGCTCTTTTCGGATTTTTTGTAAAAAAACAGATTTATTTGGAGCATCTCGTAATGCAGAAGTTGCAACACAAAGAATTTTTCTTACTTTATAAGATTTTGCAATTGAGAGAAAATTACAAAGTGCTTCATAGGCTCTTTGCATAGGTTCTTCCTGAAGATTACCATCATTTTTATAGGCATCTTCACTAATGCGAACTTTTGATTTTGTCTCATTAAGCATATGAAAAGTAAATCTGCTTGTTTTTTCATATATAACCATCCTTGCAGAGTTAGAACCAATATCTATAACTGCAGTGATTTTTGCCAAGTGTTACTCTTCTTCTTGGAGTGATTTGTATTTGAATTGAAGTTCGGCAATTGTTTCTACATTGTCTTTGTCTAATACTATACAATCAACAGGACAAACAGATATACATGCAGGTTCATCATAAACACCTACACATTCAATACAGCGATCCGGATCAATATAATAGATAGGATCTCCTTCTTCAATAGCTTCAGTAGGACATTCTTCTCTACAAGCATCACATGCTATACATTCATCATTTATTAATAGTGCCATTTTTTTTCCTTGTTATGAACTTCTTCAAAGAAGTCTGTTATAAAACTTTATTTACTGGCACGATTTATAGCAAAATTAACCTTTATTATTTTTTAATTTTGTTTTTTTTCGTCGGTAATGTACAAGAGAGATCAGATTTGAGTTGTAAAGTAGCAACTGTACCTTCAATCCCATCTTTTCTGTTTTTGATACTGATTTTTGCATTGAGTGCATCAGCAGCACTTTTTGCTAAAAATAATCCAAGACCGACTCCACTTTTATTACCACTTCTTTTAAAAGGAGCAAATAGATCCAGACTCTCATCTATACCACATCCTTCATCAATCACCTCTATACACAGACCATATGAATCAGGAACACTTCGTAAAAGCACTTTTTTCCCTTTAGGGGTGAATTTCAGTGCATTTTGTAAAAAATTTTGGATGATTTGATTTAATAGACCTACTTGTAAAATTGCTAAAAAACTGTTAGGGGTAAATTCCATAATAAGTTCTTTTTGCTCATTTTCGGCTAAAAGTTTAAAATCATTTGCTTTGTTCTTTAAAAATTCTATGACATCTATTTGTTGTGGTTTGTCAAGTTGAGCTCCCTCTTGTCGTCCCATGTTTAGGATATTAGATACTATGATATTCATCTCATCTACTGTTTTATTTGTTGTTTTTATCGCTTCTATATATTCCTCGGGGGAGCGTTTTTTGATAAGTGTTACTTGATTTTTGAGTTTGATAACGGCAAGGGGAGTTTTAAGTTCATGTGCAGTACCGATAAAGAGTTCTTTTTGATATTTAACAAAGTTTTGGATTCTATTTAGGAGATGATTGATTGTTTCTCCCAGTGGGCGAAATTCCTCTGGAAGTTCTTGTAGTTTTATCTCGTTCATAAGATGTTCGTTCATATTGGAAAGTTTTGAGGAAAGTGTCCTTATAGGGATTATTAGCATTTTTGAGAGCATAATTGCATAGAGTATAACTAAACCAAAACCAAATATATTGATAATGAATATATAATGTAGAATTTTATCTATGACCATACGGGTTCTTGTAATGTTTTTTGTTACTTTTAGATAAAGATTGTTTTTTTCTTTAAATGGATATATTAAGGTAAGATATGTATTATACTTTTGTGTGCTTTGGTAGATCTCATAATCGGAGTCTATCTTTTTTTTGAGTCGAATAATATCAATATTTAAACCAAAAGTATCTTGTATTGTTTCATTTTCTATCAATGATTTATTATTGATGATATTCTCTGCATAATGGATAAGAGAATCTATTCTTTCTGAGTAGATTGATTTTTCTATGTAAAAATATAAAATAGAGGAAAAAGTTACCATTAAAAAGCTTGATGCGATTATAAGTTGAATAAGAAAACGGCTTCTAATACTGTTAGAAGAAAACATTGTATAACCCTTTGTTTAAAGTAGAGTATATTGTAACAAAGGTTTTGTAAAAAAAAGATTTAGACCGCTTTGAAGCGGTCTAATAAAGAAAAGACTAGTTAATCTCTTTTGGAAAACAAAATCTATAACCACGACGACGAACAGTTTCAATAGTCGTGATACTTAAAGGTTTGTCCATTTTTTGTCTGATTTGATTGATAGCAACTTCAATAACATTTGGAGTTACAAGTTCAGGTTCTTCCCAGATAGCATCTAAGAGTTGCTCTTTAGAAACGATTTGATCTCTGTGTCTTGCTAAATGAGTAAGTACTTCAAAAGGTTTCCCTTTAAGCTCTATCTCTTGATCTTTATAGATGATTTTTTCCTCTTCAGGATTGATGATAAGATCTTCTATTTCAATGATGTTGCTTCCGCCAAAACGAAGTCTTGCTTCAAGTCTTGCAACAAGTACCTCAAAATCAAAAGGTTTTCTTATATAATCATCTGCACCAAGTTTTAGTGCTTCGATCTCACTTTCATTGTCATCTCTTGCTGAGAGAACTACTACAACAGTTTTTGGTGTTTTACTTTTTATATCACCAATAATATCTACACTGTTTCCATCTGGAAGCATCCAGTCCATAAGTACAAGATCGTAGTTTCTAATATCAAGATAATATTCACCATCTTTAAGCGTTTCTACAACATCGCTTTGATAACCATACTCTTTAAGCCCTTCGGCTAACATTTTATTGAGTGTAGTTTCATCTTCTATAATAAGAATTCGCATTCGTTCTACCTACCCGTGAAAAATTTTTGTGGAATTGTAGCATATTTTTAGGTTTACTTAAAGTTTTTTTCAATTTTTTTTAAAAAAACTTTTATATTGGGTTAAGAAATATAAGCGACACTTACCGTACAATCGGGAAGTATAGAGGGTTTGGAAATTTTTATATCTAAAGTTTCAATAAGAGAAAAATTTTCTTTTAAAAAAGCTGAAATTTTCAAAACAGCATCTTCAATAAGTTGATATTGGTTTTGAATCATCATTTTTTTTACTATAGAAGCAATCTTTGCATAGTCTATATAGTTGTTGTCAAAATGGTATGAAAAAGAAAGATTAACGATCACTTTTTGTGGTGTTTTTCTTTCAAAATCTAAGATCCCAATGATACATTCAAATTCTAAATTCTCAATTTCAACTTGCATTAAATTCATATAACTCTTTTTTCCTCCCCTTTTATAAGTCTAATGATATTTGGGATATGCTTATAAAAGAGAATACCGACTATAAGACCAATAGGTGCATGAGGCATATTTGGATGGATAAGAAAACTTGCAATAAAAAGTGCCAAAACGCCGGTAAGTGAGCTAAGAGATGATATACGAACTGTTTTTGCCATTATAAACCATACAGCAGCACCGATAAGTGTTTCAACAGGAAGCATAAATAAAAGTACTCCCAAACCGGTAGCGATCCCTTTTCCTCCTTCAAAATTTAGGTAGGGACTAAAACAATGTCCTACAACTGCAAGTACGGCTATACCCCAAAGAGTTGCTTCACTAAGACCCATAAAGTAGCCTATAATGAGAATAACTAAACCCTTAAGTGCGTCAAGTAGTAGTGTTGCGGCTCCGAGTTTTTTAGCAAGTTTTGGATTTTTTTCTTTGACAACGCGTAAAACATTAGTTGCTCCTATACTTTTGCTTCCAGAGTCTTTAACATTGACTCCTGCAAATTTTTTAGCAAGAAGTAATCCAAAAGGGATCCCTCCGATAAGATAAGCAAAAATAAAAAATTGCATATTGGTATTAAATAAAAAGTCCATTAGATATCCTGTAAGTTTAAATAGGGTGCAATTTTACAATCTTTAAGATAAAAATTTGATATAATTCGAAATATTCTCTATAAAGGGTATTTTTTGGAATTAACAGATAAAGAATTAAAAGAAAAAATAACCGAGCTCAAACAAAAGCTTGATGTAACAGTAGTTGCACATTTCTATCAAAGAGATGAAGTATATGAGATGGCAGATATTACCGGTGATTCACTTGAACTCGCAATGAAAACAAAAGAAGATGATAAGGAATTTGTTGTCTTTTGCGGTGTTGGATTTATGGGGCAAAGTGTTAAGGTACTTTCTCCTGAGAAAAGAGTACTTATGCCAAAAGCGGCATGTTGTTCGATGGCACGGATGATTGATACGATCTATTATGATGAGAGTGTGGAGTTTTTGGAAAAGCGAGGTATTCCAAAAGAGAATATCCTTCCTATTACTTATATTAATTCTAATGCAGATGTAAAAGCAAAAGTTGGTGAGATGGGTGGTATGGTATGTACCAGTGCTAATGCAAAAAAGATCATTACGAAAGCTTTAGAAGAGGGAAAAAAGATTCTTTTTGTTCCGGATCGCTGTCTTGGACAAAATATAGCAAATGAGATGGGACTTCCTTCAATGGTTATAGGTGTGGATGATATGGATCCAAAAGAAGCAGATATTATTTGTTATGACGGTTTTTGCTCGGTTCATCAGCTTTTTACATTAGATGACATAGCGTTTTATAGAAAAAAATATCCAGGTATCAAAATCGTTGTGCATCCTGAATGTGATCCAAAGATTTGTGATGCCGCAGATTTTGTAGGTTCTACTTCACAGATCATCAAATACATTGCTGAAATTCCAGAAGAGCAAAAAGTAGCTGTTGGAACAGAGTATAATCTTGTAAACAGACTAAGAGAAAAAAATACCTATGTGCTTAGTTCTACAAAACCGGAATGTCCGACGATGAATGAAACCACCTTAGAAGATCTCTATCTTACTTTAAAAAGTATAGATGAGGGGAAACCTATCAATGAGATAGAGGTTGATGAAAAAACGGTTAAATGGGCAAGAGTAGCGTTAGAGAGAATGCTTGAATTATGAGAAATAAAGAAGAATTTATACTGAATGCCTTATATGAAGATATAGGTAGAGGAGATCTGTACGCTCTAATAGAGCCAAAACAACCTGCCAGTGCAAAAGTGGTTGCTAAAAGTGATGGGGTATTAGCCGGAAAAGAATTCGTAGATATTTTGGCTGAGCTAAAAAAGTTTGAACTAAAATGGATGGTTGAAGACGGTGAACATTTTTTCAAAGGAGATACTATTTGTACGCTTCAGGGAGATTCTCATACTCTTTTGGCGTGTGAGCGAACAGCATTAAATATGCTTTTACATGCAAGTTCGATTGCAACATTAACAAGAAAATATGTAGATATTATTGCACCGTATGGAACAAAACTGCTTGATACAAGAAAAACAAGACCAAACTTAAGAGTGTTTGAAAAATATGCAACCAGATGTGGTGGAGCGGTGAATCACCGTATGGGTTTGGATGATAGTTTAATGATTAAAGATACCCATCTCAAAACGATCAAAGATTTAAAAAACTATATAGAAAAAGCAAGAACAAAAATCCCTTTTACAGCAAAGATAGAAGTTGAGGCTGAAACAATAGAAATAGCAAAAACCGCTTTTGAAGCAAAAGCCGATATTGTGATGTGTGACAATATGACTCCCGATGAGGTTCGAAAAATAGTGAACTTAAGAGATGAGATCGCTCCATTTGTTTTGCTTGAAGCAAGTGGAAATATTTCACTAAAAACTATAGAGAGTTATGCAAAAACAGGAGTAGATGCGATAAGTAGTGGAAGTTTGATCCATCAGGCAAACTGGATCGATCTTTCTATGAAAATGGATTAAAACAGTATTTTAAAGCGGGAGGTGGTGTTATATGGCTGATGATGAAGAAAAAACAGAAGAACCCACCCCCAAAAAGATTGAAGATGCCAGAAAAAAGGGAAATGTTCCAAAATCTCAAGATGTAGCAGGAATAGTAACTCTTTTTGTAGCTCTTATGATGGTGTTGATGTTGTTAAAGTTTGTTTCAACACAATTATTTGATTTAACACGATATTTTTTTACTCTTATTGGATCAGAGTTAAATGTATATAAAGCAGTTGAGTTGGCATTTGTAAGTTTTAAAGTGTTTTTTCTTACAGTACTTCCCATAGCATTTGGAGTAGCGCTTGCCGGAGTAATAGGTAATGTGTCTCAATTTGGTTTTTTATTTACTACTGATTCTTTAACTCCGGATCTAACGAAAATAGATCCGATCAAAGGGACTAAGAACCTTTTTTCACTCAAAAAAATAGTAGATGGTCTTAAAAATACTTTTAAATCTTTTATAGTCCTTGGTGTTGGTTTTTTCTTTTTTTTCAAGTTTATAAAAGAACTTCCCCATGTTGAGCTTTTAGGCTTGGGAGATCAACTTGCATGGCTTGGTGAGAAGATGTTGATTATAGCTTTTGTGATGTTATTTGTATTGGCAGTTTTTGCAATGATAGATCTTATTATTACCCGTAAACGATATTTTGACGGACTGAAAATGAGTAAACAAGAGATCAAAGATGAGATGAAGAATATGGAAGGGGATCCTAGAATAAAAGCTAAAATTCGTCAAATCCAGATGGAAGCTTCAAGAAAGAGGATGATGGCAGAAGTCCCAAATGCTGATGTTGTTATAACAAACCCAACTCATTATGCTGTAGCTTTAAAATATGATCAGGAAAAACATGCTGCTCCAGTCGTAACGGCAAAAGGGGCAGATCAGGTAGCTTTGCAAATCAAAAAAATAGCAAGAGAAAACGGTGTGCATATAGTAGAAAATCCTCCAGTAGCAAGAGCTTTATATGCTGAAGTAGATATAGATCAGCCGATCCCTGAAAAACTTTTTGCAACAGTTGCTGAAATTTTGGCGTATGTTTATAAAATGGAGAAAAACAGATGACAACTCTTTTTCAAAAACAGATAGAAAAGGCTTCATTTGTAGCAATAATGGTAGAGCAAAATGTTGATGTAGATGCTTTAGGAAGTGCAAGTGCTTTGTATAGTTATATGTTACAACTCCATAAAAAAGTTGTTCTTGTCTCACAAAAAAGTTCTTTTGAAAAAAATTTATATGTAATTCCATGGTTAGAAAAAGCCAAGAAAGAGCTTCCAAAAGGGGTTGATTTGATCCTTACAT
>Ga0256828_1002117_pt1 | contig 12020 bp, 8 predicted proteins | sample CV88metaG_FD_185993 | JGI IMG/M metagenome (GOLD analysis project Ga0256828, IMG submission 185993) | Hydrothermal vent microbial communities from East Pacific Rise, Pacific Ocean - CV88 | ecosystem: Environmental > Aquatic > Marine > Hydrothermal vents | place: Pacific Ocean: East Pacific Rise... | reverse complement strand
TCAAAGATGGTAAGCTTCATAGAGGTAAACTTAGAAAATGTGATGCACCAAAATATAAATGTGCTCATCCTCATGCTTTTGAAACAAGATTTCAGAGTATAGTTCCTGGAGATTTGGTAGCTATAGGTAACTCAAACATATGTATAGATTTAGACAAAGATGGTGTCTGCGATAAAGAACAAAGATGGGACAATAAAAATAATGAACCACTTAGAAATGATAAATACAACAATATCTATATAAATAAATTTTCAAGTAAACAAGTAGCAGATCAACCTGACAACCTAATGAATGTCAGTGGTGCAAAACTAAATTTACCTGATGGTGCCAAGATAGAAAAAGCTTATCTATTTTGGCATGGAGAAGTATGGAACTTTAAAAAAGGTGTTGTTACTAATAGTAGCGGAAATGATAGTGGAGATGATGGTATAGCTATGATGAACAAAGCAAATACCATATCATTTAAAACACCGACTGCAAACTATGATTCCAAAACAGCTGATGAGTTTTACTATTTTTTCCTTAAAAGAAAGCAAGGTGGAAATAATAAATATGGAAGAGCTGAATCATTTGGATATGGATATGGATCAAACTGGGGATATGATGATAAACATTATTTTAAATACGATGGAAAAATAAGATATGAAATGCACTTTCAAGGTGTTATTGATGTAACAAATGATTTAAAATCTGTAGAAAATACAAATGGTACAGCTAATGGTACTTATTGGGTAGGAAATATCCAATCAACTGTAGGAAGGTTATGGTGGCCTGGTGTAGAGGCGGGATGGACTCTACAAGTTATATACAGTAAACCTGATGCAGAAAGTAGAAGTATCTCTCTAAGTGATGGTTATGTCGGTTTGTATAGTGCCTCTGGTCAAGGAGATGATTATGCAAATGCAGTAGGATGCCCTACTGGTTCTCAAAATACTGGAGTATATTATAGAGATATAAACTTTACTATATCAGGTTTTTTAACACCAAAAACTGGTGATTTTGACTCAGACTTGACAGTATTTGTAACAGAATCAGATCCTGAAACTTCAGTAGATCCAAACTGGCCTGAAGAACTCACAGTAACAGATAAAAATGGTAATGAGAAAGTTGTAGATGGACCAAATGCTTGGAATTATGAAATCAAAGATAAAAATGGCAGTGATAATCTAGATAGAAAACCAAATTATATATATCCTATAGGTATGACTATCAAAAACTATCATAGAACAAACCTACTAAGCTTAGATCAAACAAGTACAAATATCAAATTCCAAACAGATAGTGATAAACTCATCATTGGTGTTATAGGTTTTGCGACAGACTTAAGAATCCCTGATGTATGTTATGACTATACTATGTTTGTAGATAACTATAAACTAGACTCTAAAGATAACGAGATAGAAACCTCTATGGGTGCTTATAATGACACACTTGTAAACAGAATGTATATTATGAGTAGAGATGGTAACTTCAACCTTACAGATGCAAACTTAACTTATCATCTTCCACAAACAGATATAGTCAAGTATAGCCAAGGAACTTTACAGATAGCTCAAAGTGGACAATATGACTATGTAGATGCTAGTAGTAGAGTTATTAGTGATTCTGAAGCTGGATTTAAGATGAGGATAGGTAAAGGTGCAAGCTCTGATATATATCCAAATAAAGCTAGATATATCAGATTTGATGATGAGATAAAAAATAGTAATGAAGATACCTATTTCGAACTAAAGCTTGATGCCAAAGTGGACTACGGTATAGCTGGTGTACCTCCTATACCATTTACTAAAGTTTTTGGAGCAGATGATATCTGTGGAGATGACAATGGTAGTTATAATGTAGAATATACAACATTTAATGTAGTAGAGCCTACACTAGGATACAACACATATAACCTATTTACTAAAGTAGCTGGACAAAAGATTGACTATCAAGTTTTTGCTTATGATGCAAATGATCCTACGCAACTTTTAGGTATAGATCTAAAAATGCCAGTAGAAATAGAAATGATAAGAGCCGATGATTTTGAAAAAAATGCATCTATCTCTTGTGGTGATGAACAAGCTGCATTACCAGAAAGTATCATACCTCATAAGGTAGTTTATATCGATACTAATTTTGCATCTTTTCATTTTGAACCATCAGAAACAAATTTTGCATACCCAAGTTTATCTATGAGAATACACTACTTTATAGATGACAACAATACAATTATGATAGATCATAACTGTAGTAGAGAAAATATGTCAGACTGTAAAGTCTTATACACTAAATATAATACTACTTTAACCAAGTGTGATAGTGACTGTTCTACTGGAAGTAGCAGTAGTTGTTATCAATGTTTGAAAATGTATTATGATAACTTTAGTTGTGCTAGAGACAACTTTACTATAAGACCAAGAGCCTTTAGGGTAGAACTAAAAGATACAAACCAGATAGAAGATGATACTGCTACTTCTATATCTCTTCAAAAAAATGATGAAGATACATCACCAGAAAGTGACCACACACCATTAGTTGCAGGATATCAATATAGACTTGATATAAATGCTACCAGTTTTAATAGTGATAATGCTTTACCTATGTATATACAACCATTTACAGATACGCATAACAAATATGTCACAAATATATGGTCTCCTAGAGCTTCAGCATCTCAATGTGTTGATACTGAAGATAAAAATCTAACTTTTACTATATATAATGGTAGTAGCATACATCCAAAAACACATAAAGCTCAACTATTTGAAATCAAACAAATTGGTGATTATAAATTTGAAATTGTTGATCAAAATATCACTAGATATGACTGGTACTCTAAATTTATTCAACATCATTCAAAAGATCATTTCATAAGTGATAAAAAAGATTGTTTGGAAGGGAGTAATGCTGATTTACCAGATAGTGAAGGTAGAGTTGGTTGTATAGCTGATAATAAACTAGAAAATGCTAGTTATTACCCACTATACCAAAAATTTTATCCATTTGAATTTGACATTAGTGGTATAACAATAGGTGCTGGACCAAATAATAGTGGAAATATAGTTTATTATAATACACTTGATAATACAAAAGTCTATCCAGAAGGATTCTATGATACAAAAGATAAAAATATGTCTTACAATATCCAAGGTACATTCTTCCCTGTTGATTATGATGGAGACCAAACTACTAACTTTGTTGATTATTGTTATGCTGAAAATGTAGATATAGTACTAAAACATAAATATTTATCACCTATAAATACATCATACACAAATAATAGTTTGATTTATGACTTGATAGATTACAATACTACAGATAGTAGTATTATATACTATAGCAATAGATATGAGTCAACAAGCCTTCGTACTATGAGTACACCAAGCGATACTAATGATGTTCCATTGACAGTTCAGCAACAGACATATTGCTTTGCAAAAGATATGAAAGGTGCTATTACTATGGATTTGGGATATAACTTCACAAGAGATATATCTACAGCTCAAAATCCAAGATTGATAAACTTTAAAGATTTCAATGTTACATATACTACACAACCTACAACACTATATGTAGATATGAAAAACGATCATCAAATCTTTAAAGATAATGACAGTTTTGATCAAAATATAACATTTGTTTATGGAAGAGTTGCAACTAGTAAATACATATATGATGGCATAAAAGAAAGTTCAGTAATCACACCTATCTATGTATATGTGTATTGTAACCTAGGATATACACAATGTAGTAATAGAGGATTAAACCTCTTTGATGCAACAACAAACTTAGGAACTTGGTGGAAAGCAAATGCACATAATAATTTAACAAAACAAGATGGGAATATAGAACTTAAAGTAGGTACTACTTATCAAGGTAATGGAAATGTAGCTATAAATAATACAACCGTAGATATCAATAATAATGGTACAAATGACTCTATATCTATATCAAGAAACAATGGTGCATCACTTCCACTAGAAGTAGGTATAGACCTCGTTACAGATGTAACATCAGCGAATTATACAGATAGATGGCTTATTTATAATAAAGATGATAACACAAAAGCACCTTCACCATTCTATAAAGTAAGATTTATAGGAAATTCTACATGGAGTGGTATAGGTAAAACGGGGAATGTAGTTAACACAAATGCTAGTAGCAAAAAAACAAAAAGATTGGATTGGTAACTATGAGATACACTATCAAAAGAAAAGCTATTGCGATGATAGAACTTATCTTCGCAATAGTCATTATGGGTATAGCTCTCATGTCAGCACCTATGCTTATCTCACAAGCCAGCAATGGCTCTTTGAGTGTTGTGCAACAAGAAGCTATAGTAGCAGGTGCTACAGAATTAAGCATGATAATGACTAGACATTGGGATGAAGCAGATACAAATGAATCTGATTATAGCCCCATACTTGTAGTCAATGAAAATATAACTGCACTCAATGAGGCCAAAACAGCTGATGGAAATGGTACAGGAAGAAGGATTGGTACTCCTCAATCATCAAGTAGGAGTTTCTTAACATCTAGTGGTTTAAGACTTAATGCATCCGCATTAGGTCAAGATACCAATGATGGTACAGAATATGATGATATAGATGATTTTGATGGGAAAGTTACTACTTTGGGACTAGGTGTCGCTGGTGAAGGTACTACAACACCACAAGGAGACTATATAGATGCATCATTGAATATAATAACAAACCTTGATTATATATCAGCACCAGCCATTACTTATGCGGCAGTTACTATTAGTTTCAATCAACCTTTTGCAAATATAGCTGCTCAAACATCAAATATCAAAGCTATAAAAACAACTGTTACATCAGCACAACACAATAATGAATTAAATACAAATATAACACTTAGAGCCTTTATGTGTAACATAGGTACATATGAGCTCCAAAGAAGGACTTTCTAATGAATATAATAAAACATAAGAAAGCATTTAGTATGCTGGAAGTTATCTTTGTGATTGTGATATTAGGTATAGTATCATCTATAGGTGCTGAAGTTATAGCCAATGTATATCAAAGTTATATTATAGAGAGAGCTACACATAGAAGTAGTATCAAAACAGAACTTGCTGCAAATCAACTAGCAAATAGACTGGCATACTCTATCCCTGGTACAGTTATAGGGCGTAAAACTGGTGTATATAAAGCTATAGATAACTTAGATGCAACAGACTATGAGATACTAGAATGGATAGCATATGACAATGATAGTTTTTCTGCACAAAGAATACCTGGATGGAGTGGTTTTATAGATTTAGATGCATCAAATAAAACTACCCTAAAAACAAATGGTTCAAATCTTGATACTACAAATACTATCATACAAAAATTAGGTGGTAATAATCTTGGAGACGCTGCTATATTTTTCCCAGGAGAGTACAATGCTGACAATGTTGGTTTCAATGGAAATAGTAATGGTGCAATATCTTTAGGAACCACTAGTACTGGTAGTACTATGAATGTCAATGATTTAACTGGTAAAACCATCAAAGAACACTACAAACTAGCTTGGAGTGCTTACGCTGTTGTACCATCTGACAATGGTGATGGTACATTTGATTTGACTTTATACTATAACTATCAACCATGGCTTGGAGAATCATATAGTGATGGTTCTAGTCAGATATTAGTTAAAAATGTAAGTGTATTTAAATTTGTAGGAAGTGAAAATACTATCAGATTTAAGATATGTCAACAAGAGAAAATAGCACAAAATAATCAGTTGACTATATGCAAAGAAAAGGCGGTAATCAGATGATAACAAAACAAAGAGAAGCTTTTTCTATGATAACAGCTATATTTGTCATAGTTATCATGGCTACAGTAGGGATACTTGTTAACAGTATGACAGGAAAAGTTATCAAAGAAACTACGACACAGTACAGAAAAGAACAAGCTGTACTACTTGCAAAAAGCTATACAGAATTTGCTATCATGGCAGTAACTGCCAATGATAGAACAAATGAATGTATAGAAAATATAAATGGCAATAATATCATAGCAAATGATAGTAGTGGTCAAGGCTATCAAGTAGATACAAGGATATACTATATAGGTAATGGTACTACAGCAAACTTAGGTTCTTGTGCTGCTTCTAGAGTACTAGCCAATGATGTAACTACAGATGGTTCAGACTTACAAATTATAGTAGATGTATATGTAAGATATAAAGATTTGGATAAAGTAGATAGTGGATTAAGTGACAATAATGATTGGATAACATACCATAGAAGGACATTGCAAAAGATATGAAAAAGTTTAATTATAAAAATGGTTTTACAATGATAGAACTTGTGCTTGTTATAACGGTGCTTGGTATATTGGCTTTTTCTGCCATGAGTAGAATGGAGAGAGACTTAGTACAAGAAGCTGGTGATACTATACTATCTGACATCAGATATACTCAACATATGGCTATAAATGACTATAGAGAAAATCCCATGAATAATAATTGGCAAAAATCATTTTGGCAAATCAAAATAGAAAGCTGTGGTAGTGGTTCTGGATTGTTTATATCTATAGGAGCAGATAAAGACTATGGTGGAGATATAGATAAAAAAGAATCAGCATTAGATCCAGAAAATAGTAAACCTATGTTTTGGACAAACACACAAGAGTGTACTGATGGAGGAGATGGTACGGTTAGTAATAATATCTTTATAACTAAAAAGTTTGGTGTTGATAGTATAGAAACAAGTGGAGGATGCCAAGATAAAAAATATATAGGATTTGACCACTTAGGTCGTCCTCATGTAGGGTTTACAAATTCAGCTACTCCAGATTATAGTAGCTATATGCAACAACCTTGTGATATGAAATTTACGATTAAAAATGGTAAAAATTTCACTATTCGTATATTACCTGAAACTGGTTATGCCTATATAGATGGTCAACCAAATTCTTAAAAAGCTCTCCTATTTACCTCTCATTAAGCTAATTAAGTTACAATTAAGTATGGATAAAATCTATCCATACTTCAATATAAAGGATTTATCATGAATAGAAGTATTACGGGGAGACACTTTGAACTTACAGATGCTATAAAGGCATATGCAGATGCACTTATAGATGGACTTAACAAGTATAACCTAGATATCATATCTACCAATATAGTTATAGCAGCTGATGAGAAACATGGTAAAAAAGGATTTAGAGTAGAAATTATCGTAAACCTAAAAGATAAAAATACTATAGTTATAACACAAAGAGACAAAGATGTATATGCTGCTCTTGATTTAGGTATGGAGCGTATCAAAAAATCACTAAGACGCCATGCTGACAAGATAAAAGATCACAAAGTGATGAGTTTTGCAGACCTTGGTGCTGAAGCTGAAGCAGTTACAGAGTTAGAAGCAGATGAGATAGAGATAGTACCTATGGATTTGGAGCTTCATAAACCACTTGATTTTGATGAAGCTATAGAAGCCCTAAAAGCTGAAAAGAAAAGACAATTTATAGTATTTAACGACTATAGTGGCAATATGCGTGTAATGTACAAAAGAGCCGATGGTAAATTTGGGCTTTACTAGTCATCTTGCTTTGCTAACTTCCTAAATTCTTGGGAGTTAGCTATAAGCTCTTTATACCCTCCTCTATCAACTATCTTACCTTTTTCAAATACCAATATCTCATCAGCATTTTCTATAGTAGTAAGTCTGTGAGCCACTACAAATGTAATCAACCTATCTTTGATATCATCAAGTGCTTTTTGGATAGCTTTTTCACTTTTGTTATCTAATGCTGAAGTAGCCTCATCTAGTATCAAAATATCTGGTTTTTTATACAAAGCTCTAGCCAAAGCAATGCGTTGTCTCTGTCCTCCACTTAGATTGTGTCCAAACTCATCAAGCACAGTATATATACCATCTTCAAGGGCAGATACAAACTCCCAAGCATGAGCTAGTTTAAGTGCTTCAACTACTCTACCCTCATCTATCTCTTTACCATATGCTACATTGGAGGCTATAGAGTCTTGAAAGATATATATGCGTTGAGTTACATAAGCTATCTTGTCATGTAAAGATGTAAGTGTGTACTCTTTGATATCGATACCATTGATACACAACTCTCCACTACTTACATCATAAAATCTAACAAGAAGATTGATAAAACTACTCTTCCCTGCTCCACTATCTCCTACAAGTGCATAAACTTTACCTTTCTTAGCCTCTAAATTCACACAATCTAAAGCCTGTTGATCTTGATAGTTCAAAGATACACACTTAAACTCTACACTATCGATAGCAGATAACTCTTTATGCCCTGAAGTAATAGTTGGCTTCATGGAGAAAAGTTCATCTATCCTTTGAGTTGCTGCTATGGCATCTTGCATTTGGTTGTGTATATTTGATAGTTTTTTGATCGGGTCATATAGCATAAACAAAGCCGTAACAAAAGCAAAGAAACTCCCTACACTCATATGGTCATCTATAACTTCATTGGCACCCACATATATAGCTACTGCTATAGCTATAGAGCCAAAAAACTCTAATACAGGACTAACAAGTGCTGAAGTTTTACTCTGTTTCATAGATAGATTAAAAAAGTTTAGATTTTCTTGACTAAATCTTTGTTGTTCATACTCTTGAGATGAGTTTGACTTGATAATCTCAATATTGTTAAATATCTCAGTAAGCCTTGTTGTCATATCAGCTGCACTCTCTTGAGATGAACGAGAGTACTTTTTCATCCTTTTTGCTAGTTTCTGCAAAGGGATTAATGCCAAAGGCATAACGATAAGAAAATAAAATGCCAGTTTTGGACTTTGGTATATCACATAAACACTCAAAGTAACTATAAGCATAGCATTGATGATGACATTTGGTATAAGCTTGGATACTACATTTTGAACACGGTTTATATCATTGGTAATACGACTTAAGAGTTCACCATTTCTCATAGAGTTAAGATAAGCTATATCTTGATACATAAGATGACTTGATAGTTTATCTCGAATGATACGGATGATATCATTACCGATATAGATAGTATAATAAGTTTGTATATACTTACCTACAGACTTTATAAAAAACACAGCGATAATAGCAAAAGGGATAAGTGTCAACATATCTCTATCTTTGGCTATAAATATATCATCAAGTACAGGTTTTAGTAAATGTGCTGATGCTGTAGTACCCACTGCAACTGCTATCATACCCAGTATTGCTAAGGTAAACTCTTTTTTATAATCTTTAAAATATGGTGCGAAGTATTGGAATAGTTGTTTCATATAATGCCTTTTAGTTTTTCTTTCATCTCTTCTATAGAGTTTTTATCTATAAGTTGAAACTTTATATCTTTTATACTCAAATTATCAAGTTTATTTATATCTTGCATATGCAAACATCCTTTTTTAGCAAAATTTTGTAAGATATCTTTATAGTTATCTTCTTCTTTTCTATCCTTTGGATACAAAGATATAACAGGCTTTTGAAAAGATATAGCTTCATTGAGCATAGAAGCACTCTCTTGTGTTACAAAAGCCATATCGCAAAGCTTCAAAAATGCTCCTACTACCTTCTTAGGCTCTTGATTATAAGCTACAAACATAGCACAATTCATATCTTTTTGCATCTTTTTTTCTATATGAAGTGGTGTTCTTCTTGAAGTTGTTACTAGCCACTTTTTATCTTTATGAGAATTTACAAATGATATAAGATTATCATACTCTTTTTCACTATAATTATATCCTGAGCCATCTCCTCCTATAAGAAGTGTATAGTAACTATCATTTACCTTTAGGTTATGCTCTTTGCAAAACTTCTCTATATCTTCACTATAAGGTAGCGTTGGTGCTACATCTAACAATACTTGATTTTCAAATCCCAAATCCAATACACTAAAAACTTTATCAAAAAGTTTATAGTTTAGCTTTTTGGGATGCCCTATATATATGCTTTTGGCATTATAAACAAGACCAAGCCAAACATTTAGCATAGAGGTATCTTTGCCTGAAGATATGATGATATCAGCTTTACTCAAAGGTTTATCTATCTTATAAAAAAACTTAACAAAGTTTAAAGAGTATGGCTTTGATAGTACCTTTCTACCAAAATGGTTATTTAACATAAATCTCAAAAGATACTTTGATAACTTATAAACTTTGATAGTGTAGATATCTACTTGTACCTCATCAAAACCTTTTTCTATAGCATAAGCTAGTGCCAATGATTGGTTATAATGCCCTGCTTTGTTGTCTTTGAGAACTGCTACTTTTTTCATATATCCTTGACCCTTTTATATACATCTATAACTTTTTGAACCATAGAATTTAGCGTAAAGTTATCTTTGGCAAACTCAAAACTATCTTGAAAATCTTTCAATGACTTATCATAGTTTTGTACCACTTTGGATATGACTTGAATTAGACTTTTTTTATCTTGGATAGGTACTATATACTCTTTGGGCAATATATACTTCATATCTGACACATCAGTAGATACAACAGGTACTTTGGATAACAACGCTTCTATAAGCACATACGGCAACCCTTCTTTATTAGAAGATATCACAAACAAATCAGAATTTGCTACTATCTTAAGAGCATCATCTCTATAACCTGTAAATATCACTTTATCAGATATATCTAGTCTATTTACTTGCTCTTTCAACTCACTTTCCAAACTACCTTCACCTACTATCATCAAACATATATCCAAATCTTTTATCGCATCTATAAGAAGTGCAAAGTTTTTGACCTCTTCTAACCTACCCACAGCAGTCACAACAAACTTATCTTTGAGACCAAACTCACTATCTATAAAAACTCTATCTTTTGATACTTCTGTGAAATCAATCCCATTATATATAGCTGTTTTATTTGGATTGTTAAGGTTTATCAAACTACTCTTGGATACTCCTATAACATAGTCAAATGTCTCAAAAGCACTTATATTTTTCTTTTGACTATGCAAAGAGGCTACTCTTTTGATATGTGATGGCAAAAAATACCTAATATAAGATATCATACTAGAGGCTTTATTAGCATGAGAGTGGATAATATCAGGTGATATCTGTTTGATAGTTTGTAAAAGTTGCCATAGTACAAAAGGGTTTTTTCTACTTTTTGATAAGTCCATAGAGATAAATTTAACTTTACTATCAAACCTAGTTTTATACTTTTGATGAGCTATGACATATACTTCATCATATTTGACAAGTTCATTGCACAACTCTACAAAGTGTTTTTCAAGTCCTCCCTCTTCATCTCCTGCTAGTACTTGACAAATCTTCACTTCTTTACCCCTCTTTTGGCACTTTTTAGTTTGAGTTTAAATGCTATAAAGTTATCTTTACCACTTACTGTGATGCGAGGTATCTCAAAAGCATCACAACTTTTTATATCTGCTATACCCACTTTGGTAGTAACTGCACTTTTATATCCACTTTTTTGTACTATCTTTCTATCCATATCATCATATATACCAAAGGGATAGGCAAATGACTCACACTCTATACCAAACTTCTCTTCTATCTCTTTTTTACTTTGAGCTATCTCATACTCTTTTTGCTCTTGAGTTAAGCGACTAAGATTTGCATGAGTCATAGTATGACCTCCTATCTCAACAAGCCCACTCTCTATCAACTCTTTTACCTCATCATCACTAAGCTTTAACTCATCTTTTAGCCCTGCTCCAGCATTTTTGGCTTTTCTCTGCCCTGACCAATCTCTATCGTGTCTATCAACTACCAGATATATAGTAGCTTTGAAATTATACTTTTGAAGTATAGGCAAAGCATTGATAAGGTTATCCCTATATCCATCATCAAATGTCACTACTACACTTTTAGAAGGCAATTTATCTTTTAGCTTCATAGCTTCACTCATAGTAAAACTATGCCATCCGTTTTGTGCTAGATAAGCTATCTGTTTTTCAAACTTAGCTGGAGATACCCTAAGAGAGTTAAACTTTTTACCTTTGATAGGCTCTCGTATCATATGATACATCAAAATACGAGGATAGTTATAATCTATAGCTTTCCTCCACCAAGCATATCTATAAGATATATATC
>Ga0256828_1002116_pt1 | contig 12020 bp, 9 predicted proteins | sample CV88metaG_FD_185993 | JGI IMG/M metagenome (GOLD analysis project Ga0256828, IMG submission 185993) | Hydrothermal vent microbial communities from East Pacific Rise, Pacific Ocean - CV88 | ecosystem: Environmental > Aquatic > Marine > Hydrothermal vents | place: Pacific Ocean: East Pacific Rise... | reverse complement strand
CTCTTCTCATCCTCATTTCTGATTCTGTGGTAGTATCGTCGTTTGCTTTTGAGCCAGAGAAGTTCAAATGCTATTCCTTTGAGAAGCCCTTCTTTATAACTATCTACCCCTTGAGAAGCATAAACAATTTTGCGTGTTTCATATTTGTCAAGTAGATTCTCGGAAACAAGAGAGCGTATAAATGTCTCTGAAGCAGGAGATACAGCACCGCCAAGAGCACATTTTAGACCTTTTAATCTTGCTTTTTTGAAAATATTACGACAATATTGCAGCATTTTTTCAGTATTGGCAAAGCTACGGTCTTTTTCCATAGATGCAGTGAAATCAACCCTCCCGACAGTTATGCTCGACAACAAATCAATTTGTTCCAAAGAGAAAATTTCTTCAATATTGTTATGTGCAGTTATTGTTTCAAGATTTACAGCAAATTCTATATCTTCTCTGTTGTCCTCCGCTACAAAAGTCTGGATGAGATTTAAGAATTTGCTTACGGCAAAAGATGTCTCTGCCATAGGTGCAACAATACCTCCGACACCAAGTGTAATTGCACTGTATACATCAGTGACAGCTTCTACGCCACCAACTTTCAATATGATCGGTAAATCAACTTTGCTTGTTACATCTTTTAGCCTCATTAGTTCTTCCTGGCGGCTTCCTTCATTTTCATATTCAGCCTTAATCTCAATCACATTATGCTCTTCTTTCAGATTCTTTAAAAGATCAATCATTTCATATTCAAGTTTATTCATATTTCATATCCTCTGTCTATTTGTCTATAATCTTTTTGGCATCACTTATTGTAAATCCTTGTTCCCCTACAAGTAAAGAGTCGCAATTAAAGCGTTTCGCCATCTCTATGTCACTCTCAATATTATCACCAACCACCACTATCTTTTTCCTGTCAAGATTGAACTCTTTGGTGATTGTCTCCAAAAAAAAAGTGGATGGTTTTCCAATGATTTTGTAATCTATCTCTCTGCTCAAAGATCCAAGTATCGCTGATAAAATCATATTAGAACCTGGTTTGAGTCGTTTTTTTTCATATGGAAAATTTCTATCGGTATTACTTGCTATTAGGGGAAGATGGAGGTCCTCAATAGCATAGAGAGCTTGCGCAATCTTGTTATAATTGATAGAAAAGTCAAGCCCTACAACAATTACTTCTGCCTGATCTGGATCTGTTGACAGGATACCCTCTTGCAGTAGTTCATCTTTGAATCCTTCTTCTCCCAACAAAAAAACCTTTTCTATACTCAAAGATTTCAAGTATTGTACTGTTGCGTATGCTGATGTATAAATACGATTCTTGTCGGATGGAAAACCGAGGCCATTAAGTTTGTCAGCAATTTGTTGCCGAGTTTTGGTGCTGTTGTTTGTCAAATATATCCATTCGATATTATTTGTGCGTAATAAATCTATTGCTTTTAATGCCTCTTCTGCCACGTTTGACCCAAAATAAAGGGTTCCATCAAGATCAAAAATAACTGTTTTATGCATCAATTATACCAATAATCATATTTTCTTCAAACTCTTTACGGTCAAGAAATGGATACATGTCTTCCAGGGGTTTTGATATGATTTTCCCGTCAGGCTTGATTTCGGAAGAGAGTTTTGGCGCCATCTTTTCGGAAGGGGAAAGTATAATTTCGCACACTATTGCACCTTCAGTATTTAGAATCGCATCCAAATCACTTTTCAAGTTGCTCTGATCATGTATTCTGTATGTTTTAAATTTATAACTCTGTGCCAGCTTCACAATGTCCGGAAAGCTTACACCGCTTTCTGCATCTGCTCCAACTTTATGTCCCTTAAAAAATCCGTTTTGAGTATTGCGTATAGAGATATATCCCCCATTGTTTAAAACAAATAGTTTGACAGGCAATTTATTGTGTATGATGGTCTGAAGTTCTTGCAGATTCATCTGGAGACTGCCTTCTCCCGTGACGCAGATAACTTCATTTTTTTTATTGGCAATGCAGGCACCGATAGATGCTGGTAAATCATAGCCCATTGCGGCACAGCCCGAATTGACTACAACTTTTTGAAGTTTTTTTAGTTTTAGACTCTGATAAGATGAGACGCAAGCTGTACCATTACCAAAAATATAGACTGCATCATCTTTGGCAATATTGGAAACAATATCAAAAAAGTTATAAGAATCTACATAATCGGCAACATCTTTCCTCTCTGTATTTATGGTGCTATATTGAGATTTATATGAGAGGCATTGGTTGAACCATTTCTGATAAGATGGTAATGATTCCTTTTGGAGCTCTTCATAAAGGCTTGAAATAAACTCTTTAGCATCTGCCTGTATTTTTATATCAGGATCTAATGTATGCTTGTTTAACTCATTAGGGTCGATATCTATAATGATTTTTTTTGCTTCCCTCCCGAAATATTCCCAGTTATAACTGATGGCTCTCACATTTAGACGTGCACCAATTGCCAAAATAAGATCACTGTTTTGCACTGTGAAGTTTGCCATTCTATTTCCTACCGTGCCATAGCGACCGAAAAAATATTTGCTGTCATTTTTTACAATATCATATCTGGCAAATGTACCGACTACCGGAATTTCTAATTTTGATAGTAATTTCCCGAAAATTTGTTTTGCTCCTGACAAAGTAATTCCATTTCCGGCAATAATGACCGGTCTTTTTGCCTGTTTTAATGCTTCAATAACTTCATCTAACCTGAGATTGAAAGTCTCCTGCGGAGGGTATTCAAAATCATACAAATCTTCCTCATCCACCATTGCCCCCTGAATATCGAGAGGGATATCGAGCCAGACAGGTCCGGGTCTGCCATGCTTTGCCTCGTATACGGCTTTTTGCAGGTGATATTTGATACTGTTTTTGTCTGTAACCATTATGGCATACTTGGTGACAGGTTTTACCAAATCGATGATATTGACCTCCTGATCACCCAGTTGGCGAAGTTGAAGTTCTGGTTGAGATGCAATGGTTGTCTCGAATTTTACCTGCCCAGATATGATCATTGTTGGAATAGAATCGACCCAGGCACTGTAAACTCCGGTAATGGCATTAGTCCCACCAGGCCCTGTCGTGACATAGGCAATTCCTATTTTGTTCGTCACTCGGGCATAGCCTTCTGCGGCAAAAGCACATGCCTGTTCGTGGTGATTGCAGATATATTCCAGATGTGGATTGCGGCCCAAAGAGTCTATGAGATGCATATTGCCGCCGCCAGAAACCATAAATATAGAATTGGCGGTATCTTTGTGTTTTGCAATAAAGTTTGCTATGTAGTCACTCACTTTTATTTTGCCCATATAATTTCCTTTATTTTTGCATCACTAATATAATGTAATAAATTTTGTTGTGTAAAAATAATATTTTTTTCATGAAAATTTTTATACCATTCTATTGTTTTTTGGAAGGTTGCCTGACTGTTCCAGACAGGTTTCCATCCCAATTTTATTTTTGCTTTGGTACAGTCCAGTTTTAGAAGATGTGCCTCATGTTTATTAGTTTTGGAAGTCTCTATGATTTTATACTCAAATTTATCCCAAATATTTTTTACATTTTCAACAACTTCTTTTACGGTTATGGTCCCTTCATCGTCAGGACCAAAATTCCAGGAAGTAGCACACTCTTTTTCACCTTTTAATAGCTTTTCTCCTACAAGCAAGTAGCCACTTAATGGCTCCAATACATGTTGCCATGGTCTGGTTGCATGTGGACTGCGTATTGTTAGTGTTTGTTTCTTTTCAATCGCTCTGATAATATCGGGAATCAGTCTGTCATCTGCCCAGTCTCCGCCACCTATGACATTGCCTGCTCTGCAACTTGCTAAAAGAGTTTCATGTGTTTTATTGTAGTCAGATAGATTAAAGTAAGATCTTCTATAACTGGCAGTCAATAGCTCCGAACAACCCTTAGATGAACTATAGGGGTCATACCCACCCATCGGGTCATCTTCTCTGTAACCCCATATCTGCTCTTGATTGTCATAACATTTGTCACTGGTAATATTGACAATGGCTTTTGTTCCATAGTTTCTACATGCTTCAAAAACCTTCAGTGTACCTATGACATTGGTTTCGTAAGTCTCTAGAGGATTTTCATAAGAGTAACGGACAAGAGGCTGTGCAGCCAGATGAAATACAATATCCGGTTTGTATGTTTGAAATGTCGCATCAAGCTTTTTCTGATCTCTGATATCCCCAACAATAGAAACGATATCCAATTGAAGTAAACTGATATGATTTGGCTCTGTAGGAGCATCAAGGGAATACCCAATAACTTTAGCCCCCATCTTTTGGAGCCACAGTGCAAGCCAGGAACCTTTAAAGCCGGTATGTCCGGTTATCAATACGGTTTTATCTTTATAGGTATTGGGAAAAAGATGTTCTGTTACCATATTTTCCATGGAGCCCGCTTTTCTTTCCACATCTGGTTGAGTTTTTGATTGTCTCTGAGTGTATCCATGGGCTGCCAAAAACCCAAATGTTTATAGGCACTCATTTTTCCGTCAGTTGCGAGTTTTTTTAATGGTTCTTGTTCAAAGATACAACTTTCATCTTCGGAAAGGTAATTGAAAATTTCTGGTTCACAGACAAAAAAACCTCCATTGATCCATCCTGCTTCTGTTTTTGGTTTTTCTATAAATTTATTTACACTCATTGTGCCATCGATGTCGAGATTTCCAAATCGTGCTTCAGGTTGGATAGCTGTAACCGTAATAGCTTTCCCTTTTGAATGGTGTAATGCAATACTTTTTTGAATATTGATATCGCTTACACCATCTCCATAAGTAAGTAAAAAAGTTTCATCTCCTATATATTTTTGTGCTCTTTTAATACGTCCTCCAGTCATAGTGTCTATTCCAGTATCAACAAGAGTAACTTTCCATGGTTCACTTGTATTGTTGTGTACTTCCATTTCATTGGTTTGCATATTGATGGTTATATCACTTTGATGTAAAAAATAGTTTGCGAAGTATTCTTTAATGAAATATCCTTTATATCCCAATAAAATGATAAAATCATTAAATCCATACTTTGAATATATTTTCATAATATGCCATAAAATAGGTTTATTGCCAATTTCAACCATGGGTTTGGGTTTAATACCTGTTTCCTCACTAATTCGTGTACCATAGCCACCAGCCAGTATAACAACTTTCAAGAAAAAATCCTTCTCAAGTAAAAATATAAAATTGATTTTATCTAAAATTAAATAGATTCTCAATTGAAAGAAAATTTTTTACTGGAATTTCTGAAAGATTTAGAGAAGTCAATATTAATTGTGCTATACTAAAGATTAAATCATGACTTAAGATTGGAGGAAAACTATGATGCGGAATGGTTTTACAATGATTGAGTTAATCTTTGTAATAGTAATTATAGGAATCTTGGCAGCAGTTGCTGTACCGAAACTTGCGGCAACACGAGATGATGCAAAACTGTCAGCAATTATGGCCAATACTAAAATCTGTATAAATGATCTTGTTGCAGGCTATAAAGGACAGGGAAATGTATTGGCAATAGATGACAACCCCGCATGTATTGAAGCAAAAAAGAAGGGGGCAAGTATAACTTACCCCAATGGAACAGATGTTATTCGGGTTTCTAATGTTGATGTTTCTTTGAATGGAGATTATGTTTATAAAGGGACAAGAGCATCTTATTGATAGCTACAGAATAATAGAGGAAGGAAAAATATGAAAAAAGCATTTACAATGTTGGAACTAACATTTGTGATCGTGGTAATAGGGATTCTCTCTGCCATTGCCATACCGAAATTTGCAGCGACAAGAGATGATGCACTTGTAAGCAGAGGAAAAAGTACATTGGCAGCAGTACGAAATGCCATAGCAACTGAAAGACAAAAAAGAATTTTGAGAGGTGATTTTACTAAAATTACTGATTTGAGTGCAGATGGTGGTGTGTTTGATAAATTCAGTGCAGACAAAGCTGGAAATAAAAATGCAGTATTGGAATACCCGCCGAAAAGTTGTACGAATCCTGGATGCTGGAGTGGCAGTGGAACATCTTATAAATTTCATGCTCCATCTGGTGGTACTGATTGTACCTATACATTGAGTAATAACAGATTGACAACAACAAGTTGTGCGCTTTTTGGAGAGTAGTATATAATTTATTAAACGCTTTAGAAGATAAGCTGTTTTTTTATCTTTCAGAAAAGTACCCTCTGTATTATTTTGTAGTGTGTCGTATTTTTAGGGCACTTACAAGATTATATTTTTAACTCCTAAACTTCAAAAACTTGATTCGCATAGAATTACCTACAACAATGAGTGAACTCATACTCATGGAGAGTGCGGCGACAAGCGGGTTGACATGGCCGCTGACAGCCAAAGGCACGGCAACAAGATTGTAGAGCAGGGAGAAGCCGAGATTCTCTTTGACTGCCAGGAAGGTGCGCCGTGAGATACGGTAGGCTTCATAGATACTTTGGGGCTTTTCATTGAGCAGTACCACATCACTGACATTGATGGCAACGTCTGCACCGCGCCCCATGGCAATGGCAATGTTGGCATTGGCAAGGGCGATGGCATCGTTGATGCCGTCTCCGACCATGACAACAATTTTACCTTCTTCCTGGAAATGTTGAATGATATCTGATTTGTCCGTAGGCAGCAGCCTTGCATGTACCTGGTCTATCCCGACTTCTTTGGCGATGCGCTGTGCGCTCTTTTCATGGTCTCCGGTCAGCATGACTACTTCAATACCCATTTTCTGAATATTGCCAATTGCCTCTTTTGCCCCTTCGCGTATGGTGTCTGTCAGTTCGAAGCGGGCTGTCATGTGGCCGTCAATCGCAAAGATGAAGAGTGAGTTCTCCGACTCTCCTTCTACATCGATATGGTGCTGTTGCATCAGTGCAGCATTGCCTCCGACGAGTTTGATACCGTTATGGTATGCTTCCAGCCCTTTGGCTTCAACGCTTTTAATACTTTCAAGTGTGACAGTGTCCATATTGTCATAGTGTTCTTTCAGATAGTGTGCTACTCCTTTGGAGATAGGGTGGTTGGAAGTCTCTGTCAGTGCCAGCAGCAAAGAGGGGTCGAATCCTTTTTCAATCTGTGCATGGACCACCGAAGGTTTTCCTTCGGTAATGGTACCGGTTTTGTCCAGTGCCAGCAGGTTGCTTTTTGCCATGGTTTCAAGGAAGGTTGCCTCTTTGAAAAGCAAGCCTCGTTTTGCCGCTACGCCAATACCTACAAGGGTGGACATGGGAGTTGCCAGACCCAGGGCGCATGGGCAGGCGATGACAATGACCGAAATGGAAACAATCAGCGCTGTTTCGAACGATCCTCCCATAAAATACCATCCAAGGAAAGCGGCAATGGCAATGGAGAGAATGGCTAGGGAAAAATAGCCTGAAACTGTATCTGCAAGCTGTTCGATGCGGGGTTTTTTGGTAATGGCATCTTCAAGCAGGTTGACAATGGAGGTCAGCAGAGAGTGGGAGGCATCTTTGGTTGCTTCGTAACGGATGACGGAGTCCAGGCAGATAGAACCACTGAGTATGGCATCGCCGTTTTTTTTGAAAACAGGTTCGTTTTCTCCGGTGAGAGAACTTTCGTCAAAACTTCCCTCCCCAAAAACAACCTGTCCGTCGATAACGACTTTTTCTCCGGGTTTAAGTTCGATAATATCTCCTACCTGGATATTTTCTACACCGATAAGTGATTTGACACTCTCTTTGACGACAGTGACTTCTGTCGGGGTAGAACCGATGATGCTGTCAAGTGTATCGACAGCATGTTTTTTACTGAGGACTTCCAGATACTTTCCGACCAGCACGAAAGTGATGATCATCACCACCGAATCGAAGTAAACCTCTCCAGTTTGTGTCACCATGGCGTAGATGGAGTAAAGATATGCCAAAAGCGCACCGGAAGCGACCAGTGTGTCCATATTGATGATACGGTTTTTAAAGCCGTAGTACGCCCCTCTGAAAAAGATCCATCCGGAATAGAAGAGTACCGGTGTAGCAAGGATAAACTCGGCAACATTCAGAATATCCTTGAATTTCTGCTCCATTCCTGTAAAGTAGCCCGCATACTGCGCAACAGCGATCCACATGATATTCATGGTACCAAATACCCCCATCAGGATACGTGAATAGTAGGCTTTTTTTGTTTTGTTGGCACGCTCCTCCTGAAGTGAAGCATCGTAGGGGTAGGCATTGTAGCCAATACTCCGGATAGTTTCGATGATCTTGGAGAGCTGGATCTCTTCGGGGTCCCAGATAACTTTGGCCTTGTTGTTGGTATAGTTGATGGTCGCTTCGATGATACCGTCTGTTTTATGCAGGACTTTTTCGTTCAACCAGACACAGGCGGAACAGTGGATCCCTTCGATGATGAGGTTGATCTCGTAAAGTCCGTCTTCGTTCTCTTTGATATATTTGTTCTTGAAACCTTCCAGGTCGAATTTATGCAGGTCGTCATGGTACTGTGCGGCAGGTTGCAGCTGGGTATCACCCAGTTTATCATAGAAAGTATCGAGTCCTTCGGATTCGAGCAGATGGTAAACCCCCTGGCATCCTTTACAGCAGAAATTGAGCTCCTTGCCATTCTGCTCCTCTTTGATCATGACTGATTCATCGAACTTAAGGTTACAGTGGGTACATGCTATGTCTGCCAAATACGATCCTTTAATGGAGATGAGATGGATTTTATCCAAATATGGGTAAAATCTCGCATGGAAAATGTACTTTTACTGACATCTGTTTTAATGCTATTGGAATTGTTTGAAGCAATGATACAGCGTGCAGATACACTGTATGGGGTGATACAAAGGCTTTACGGATGGTACCAAAAAAGTATTTTTCTCTTTTTCCTGATCCATCCGACCTTCTATTTTATACTTTTTGTCGTCATACTGACCGGGAAGCTGGATTTTTATATCACTTTGATTTTGGCAATGAAAATTTTTGACCTCTTCTACAAACTGACACTGATCAAAAAGATATTCATTCAACAGCAGGTACCGCCTGAGATGGCAGAGATGCTGGAGTGGAAGATACCGGTCTGGTTTTTTCTGACGGGCTTGATGCTCTACCCGCCGCTGCTCTATTATGCATTACAATAAATGGTAATACCTGTTCCACAAGAGGACAGATATTATGGAGAAGGGCAGATATGGAATCTGCCCCTACACCGATCCCTGGTCTATCATGGAGTCGGCAACTTTTCTGAAACCGGCGATATTGGCTCCGATGGTCAGGTCTCCCTCTACGCCAAACTCTTTGGAGGTTTCATAAGTAGTTTCGAAAATACTGCGCATGATCTGTCGCAGTTTGATATCGACTTCGTCAAAAGACCATTTCGACATACTGGCATTTTGGCTCATTTCAAGCTGTGACGTTGCGACTCCCCCTGCATTGGCAGCCTTGCCCGGCCCAAACCATACATTCTGTTCTTTGAGGTAGGCAATGGCATCGGGAGTTGTTGGCATGTTCGCGCCTTCATTGACAAGGATACACCCATTCTTGACCAGCTTCTTGGCATCTTCGAGATTGAGTTCATTCTGTGTGGCGCTTGGGAATGCAATATCGCAGGGGATATCCCAGACCATGTGACGGCCTTTAGGATAGTGGCTTATAGGAGTATAGACTGCATCGGGGTGTACCTGTGCATAGGATTCAAGTGACTGGTGATTGATCTCCTTGATTGCTTTAAGAGAGTTGCAGTCGATGCCTGTTTCATGATAGATGGTCCCTTTCGAGTCGCTGCATGAGACCGGTATGGCACCCATATCGTAAAGTTTTTCAATCGTATAGATGGCAACATTACCCGAACCCGATACACTGCAGCGTTTTCCTTCAATACTGTCTCCGTATTTGTTGAGAATATTGTCTGCAAAATAGACAGAACCGTAACCCGTAGCCTCTTTTCTGGTATTGGACCCGCCCCAGTTGAGGGCTTTTCCCGTAAGAACGCCTTCAAAGTTTCCAGTCAGTTTTTTATACTGCCCGAAGAGATAGCCTATCTCTCGTGCACCTACGCCGATATCTCCGGCAGGAATATCTTTGATCTCCCCGATATGGCGGTAGAGCTCAGACATGAAAGACTGGCAGAAACGCATGATCTCATTGTCGCTTTTTCCTTTTGGATCGAAGTTGCTGCCCCCTTTGGCCGCACCGATCTGCAAGCCGGTAAGAGAGTTCTTGAAGATTTGTTCAAAACCGAGAAATTTGATGATTCCCAGATTGACCGAAGGATGGAAACGCAAACCGCCTTTGTAGGGGCCTATGGCTGAGTTGAACTGAACCCGGTAGCCCAGGTTCGTCTGAATTTTCCCGTGGTCATCTATCCAGCTGACACGAAAAATAATGGTACGTTCGGGTACTGTGATACGTTCGAGAATATTTGCTGCGTGGTACTTGTCTGTCTCTTTAAGCAACGGCGTAAGGGAGTAGAGTACTTCCTGTGCTGCCTGATAGAACTCTTTTTGCCCCGGGCTGCACTCCCGGATACGTTCCAGGACTTTTTCAATATGTGTCTCCAATGGCATGATGTACTCCTTTGTGCTAGCGTATGATAAAGGCATTATATTCTTTATTGGATTAAGGAAAGCCAGAAAGCTTGTAAGTTTGACATTTCAGGTAAAAAGGATTATAATACCGCTACTACACAATAAATTTATTATTGTATATCTCCATTATTATAAATTCAGAAGCTAAAACAAGAGGAATTATGAGCGACAATAAAAAATCCAACGGCAATTCCGGCGCCAACAGAAAAAACAGGACACATGTACCGGTAGACGGCTACAAAATAGAAAATCTTCAAAAACTACCATTGACAGAACTGGTAACCATTGCCAAAGAGGTAAAGGTGGAGAACCCTAACGAGTTTCAGAGAAAAGACCTGATTTTTGAAATTCTGAAATCACAGGTGAGCCAGGGAGGATTTATTCTCTATACGGGTATTTTGGAAGTGATGAATGACGGTTATGGCTTTTTGCGTTCTATCGACGGGAACTTCGCAAACTCCAGTAACGACACATATGTCAGCGGTACACAGGTAAAACGTTTTGCCCTCAGGAACGGAGATATCGTGACCGGGCAGGTACGCCCCCCCAAAGACCAGGAGAAGTATTATGCGCTTTTAAAGATAGAAGCGATCAACTATCTGGCTCCAGAAAAATCCAAACAGCGGCCGCTGTTTGACAACCTTACACCGCTATATGCTTCTGAACAACTCAAAATGGAATACAATCCCATGAAAATGACAGGGCGTGTACTCGACCTTTTCTCTCCGATAGGAAAAGGGCAGCGTGCATTGATCGTTGCCCCGCCCAGAACAGGTAAAACGGAACTGCTCAAAGAGTTGGCACACGGAGTAACGCATAACAACCCGGATGCCTCCCTGATGGTACTGCTGGTCGATGAAAGGCCTGAAGAGGTGACCGATATGCAGAGATCGGTCAAAGGAGAGGTGTATGCTTCGACTTTCGACCTTCCGGCGCAGAACCATGTCAGAACGGCGGAGATGGTTATAGAAAAAGCCAAAAGACGTGTAGAGATGGGAAAAGATGTGATCATCCTTCTTGACTCTATCACCCGTCTGGCACGTGCTTACAATACGGTGACGCCAAGTTCGGGAAAAGTACTCTCCGGTGGGGTCGATGCCAATGCCCTGCATAAGCCCAAGCGTTTCTTTGGTGCGGCACGTAACATTGAGGAGGGAGGAAGCCTTACCATTATCGCTACGGCGCTTATCGATACTGGAAGCCGTATGGATGAAGTGATCTTCGAAGAGTTCAAGGGGACTGGTAACTCCGAAGTGGTACTCAGCCGCCATATCTCCGAAAGACGTATCTACCCTGCGATCGACGTAACGAAGTCGGGTACAAGAAAAGAGGAGCTGATGGTAAGCCCTGAAACCCTTCAGAAGGTCTGGGCGCTCAGAAATGCAATGCAGAACATGGAAGAGGTGGAAGGACTGAAATTCCTCTTCTCCAAAATGATGAAGACAAAAAGCAATGAAGAGTTCCTTTCGATGATGAACGAGTA
>Ga0256828_1002115_pt1 | contig 12021 bp, 10 predicted proteins | sample CV88metaG_FD_185993 | JGI IMG/M metagenome (GOLD analysis project Ga0256828, IMG submission 185993) | Hydrothermal vent microbial communities from East Pacific Rise, Pacific Ocean - CV88 | ecosystem: Environmental > Aquatic > Marine > Hydrothermal vents | place: Pacific Ocean: East Pacific Rise... | reverse complement strand
CAGAATCTCATAAAGCTGAAGATGAAGCAAGAAAAGCGATGGTAGACTTACGTAACCAAGCTGATGCACTTATTGCTCAAACAGAAAAATCTGTTGAAGAGATGGGTGATAAATTAGATGCTGAAGAAAAAGCTAAAATCGAAGCGGCTGCAGCAGATCTTAAAGAAACTCTTAAAGATGAAAATGCAACTAAAGAACAAATAGAAGAGAAAGTAAAAGCTCTTACAGAAGCTGCTCATAAAATGGCAGAAGAGATGTATAAAAAAGAGCAAGGTGGTGAAGCTGGTGAAGCGAACCAAGCGAAGAAAAAAGATGACGATGATGTTATCGATGCAGAGATAGAATAATCAATCTTTAAGGTAGAGAAGCTTCTCTACCTTAGAACACTTTTAAAAGCCACTCCATAATTTTCCCTCTTTTATTTTCCAATTCTATATGTGTTTCTTCTACATTATCTTTTGTATAAAATGTATGTATTTTAATAAACTCATCAATATTTTTAAAAAATATATCTATAAGTTTAGGGTCAAAATGTTCTCCTCTCATATCTTTCATATAAGAAAGCACTTCATCTAAACTCCAACATTTTTTATATGCACGTTGAAAACAAAGTGCATCAAAAACATCAGCAATAGCTACAATTCTTGCATAAATATGAATATTTTCAGCCTGTAATCTTCTAGGATATCCAGTGCCATTATATTTTTCATGATGTTGTTCTGCTACAATTTTAGCTACTTTAAAAACTGGCAAGTTGGACCCTTCTAACATCTCCACACCAATATTAGTATGTTTTTGCATAACTGTATATTCTGAAGTAGTAAGTAGCCCTTTTTTATGTAAAATATTATCAACAATACCTAACTTGCCTATATCATGTAAAGAAGATGCATTTTTAAGAAGAATAGCTTCTTCATCCTCTATACCATACAATTTAGCCAATTTATAGGTAAATAAAGAAACTCTTTTTACATGATTATATGTTTCAACAGAGTGTCCCTCAGCAATACCACCAAGTGTATGAAGAAATTCTACTTGTGTTTTAGCAATCTCTTGTGTTCTTTGCTCAACCTTCAGTTCTAGCTCTTTTTCATATTCTCTGAGCTTAATCCGTGCATCTACACGAGCTAATAATTCCTCTTTAAAAAAAGGTTTACGTATGTAATCAGACCCACCAACACTATAGGCACGAATAAGTAACTCTCTCTCTGTATTTGCAGTGAGAAAAATAACAGGTATTTGTGCACTTTTAGGCTCAACTTTGAGATACCTACATGTTTGAATACCATCCATAATAGGCATCATAATATCTAAGAGTATAAGGTCAAAATCAATCTCTTTTACAAGTCTTAGTGCGGTTAATCCATCACTCGCTATTTTGGTATTATAACCCTCTTTTTCTAAAATTGTAGTAACTATTCTTTGGTTATCTTCTACATCATCAACAATCAGTATTGTACGTAGTCTTTCAACCATTTAGTGTTTAAAGTCTTCTTTTGCTTTATCTAAAGCAGCTCTAAAATCCATAATCTCTCCACCATGTTTAGCTTGAAATTTTTCTGCATCTGAAAGAGAACTAAAAGCATATTTACTTACTCTACTCATTGTACCTTTTACATCACTTCCAACAACATAGTATGCTTCTAAAACAGGTATAAATTTTAATGTTTTTGTATCAACAACCATTGGATTTTGTAACTCTTTACCTTTAGAGAGATCATTTGCTAAACAGTGAATTGAACAATATTGTTTCTCTACACCATCTTCAACAGCTGTGTGACTTGTTTTATAAAATTTAACTAAATTCATTCCACAAACAATACAAGAATTTTTATGTTCACCTTTTTGTACTAGATGAGCATCTTTTGCATCAACTGTTTGAAACATTTTCATATGTGTTTTCATCATTTCATGTTTCATTACCTTATGTTTAGCTACAGGTTTAGGTGTAGGTTTTGCAGTTTGAGTACAAGCAGAAAGTAATATCAATACTACTGCTGCTAAAATTATTTTTATCATTTGGTTTTCCTTCAATCTATATTCTTTGCAATATTATCATATATGTTGTAAATCTGACTATAATTATAAAAAAGAAAGAAAATTCTATGAAAGAAAAACTCAAACATTATGCAAAAGAAACACTTTATTTTATTGTTTTTATAACACTTTTAACAAATGCCATCAGTTTTTATAAGAGTAGTGACTTAAATAAAGAAACATTGAACCTCCCTAAAGTACACCTTCTAAACAACTCAACATACATATTAGATAATACAAAACCTATACTTATACACTTTTGGGCCACTTGGTGTCCAACATGTAAACTTGAAGCTCAAAATATTGAGTACCTTTCTCACTATTATCAGGTGCTTACCATTGCTGTGCAATCAGGGACAGATCAAGAGCTACAAACATATTTGCAAGAGCATCACTACACTTTTAATCTTATTAATGATCAAGATGGTAGCTACTCAAAAAAATTCAATATTGTAGGGTATCCAACAACATTCATTTATGATAAAGATAAAAACTTAGTTTTTTCAGAGGTGGGTTACACTTCAACATTTGGCTTATGGTTACGACTACTATGGTCAGGTGCATAAATATAAATCTCATTTTTAGTAAGCTTTTTGTATACTTATATAAAAAAAGTTGGACAGTTTGCACCATTTTGAGTTTGAGTACCCTTATCTATTTTTATTACTTTTACTTATTTTCTGTATCTATAAATGTCCAACAAGTATTGAAAAATATATTTTCCCACATACCCATCTTTTTACCAAGTTTACAAGTTGGCTCAATAAAGAAAAACTACTTTATAGCCTTATTTTTACCCTCCTTGTAACCGCATTAGCCTCCCCTATCTCTTATGATCAAAAATCTTCCCATGAAAGAAAAGGGAGAGACCTTGTTTTTGTCCTTGACACTAGTGGGTCAATGGGTGAAAGTGGATTTGATAAAGAACAAACAAATACTCTAAAACTCAATATACTCAAAAAGGTAATTAATGATTTTATAACAAAAAGATATGATGACAATGTAGGTATTACACTTTTTGGTAGCTTTGCATACTCAAGTGTTCCACTTACTTACGATATGCATGCTGTTTCCTTTTTACTTCATTTTTTAGAGGTTGGTATTGCAGGAGAAAATACAGCCATTGGGGATGGTCTCTTTAATGCAATTTCACTTTTAAAAAAAGGAAGTGCTAAAAATAAAGTCATTATTTTAGTAACAGATGGATTTGCAAATAGTGGGGAAGTGTCAGTAAAAGAAGCTGTAGCACTTGCGAAAGAAAAAGGGATAAAAATTTATACCATAGGGATAGGAAAAAAAGGAAGCTATGACACTACTCTTTTACAAAAAATTGCCAGTGAGACTATGGCAAAAATGTTCGAAGCCTCCTCTGCTCAAATGCTTCAAAATATATATACTGAACTCAATACTCTCCAACCGAGTAAGATACGATCTCAACATTATCTTAATAAACATTTATACTTTATGTATCCACTAGATTTAGCTGCACTTTTGTTACTCTATCTTCTTGGTCGAAGGAGAATCTAATGGCGTTTATATACCCTGTTATGCTCAGTGCCCTTCTCCCTCTTTTGCTCTTTTATATAAAAAATAAAAATCGTGCACATAACACAAGACAACTCACCCTTTTATATCTTACGATGGCATTTATTATCATAGCTCTCTCTCGTCCTGTACTCAATAATTCTCTTGAAGATAAAAAATTTGATGCACAAGAGTATATTATTGCCCTGGATGCCTCTTTTTCAATGCAAGCACAAGACCTACAACCAACCCGTTATGAAGTTGCAAAAGATGCTATTAAAAAACTTTTATCACTCCATCCAAATGATAGATTTTCTCTTTTTGTATTTACCTCAAACACCTTACTCATTTCACCTCCTACAACTGATACCGCCATAAGCATATCTGCTCTTGATGCACTTAACCCTAAATATATACTTACAAAAAGCACAAGTCTAAAAACCCTTTTAAACACTATTGCAAAAAGCTCTTTTGATAAAAAGAAACTCATTATTTTTACAGATGGAGGAGAGGAACACAACCTTAACTCTTTAGTAAAAATCACTCAAAATGCGACTATTCAAGCATATATAGTTGCTACAGCATCACAAGATGGTGCACCACTAAAAAAAGATGGTCACCTTATAAAAGATCAATACTCCTCTATTGTTATCTCAAGGGTCAATCCCATACTCCAAGAACTAGCCACACTAAGTGGAGGGAAATATTATGCACTTGAATCTAATAATTTAAACATTATTAACAAGCTCTCTGAAGATATTCATACAAAAAAAGATAGAGTTGAAAATGTAAAGGTAAAAAGTTATAAAGAGTTATACTCTTATGCACTTATAATAGCTATGATACTTTTTATGCTTAGTGTCACGAAACTCCATCAACTCTATATATTCTTAGTTTTTTTATTTGTACCTCACTCCTCCGATGCAGGAGTTCTAGACTTTTACCATTTAGATAAGGCACAATCTTATTATGAAAAAAAAGAGTATCTTCAAGCAGCACAAGAATTTGAAAAACTTTCCCCTAGTGTTGCAAGTTATTTTAATACAGCATCTGCTTACTATAAAGCTGCTCACTACAAAACTGCTCTGGAGTACTTTTCTCTTATAAAATCACCAAACAAAGAGATAAAACAAGCTTGCTTTTATGCTATGGGAAATAGTGCAGTACAACTTAAACGCTACTATAGAGCAAAAACTTACTACCTCCAAGCATTAGCATTAGGTGAAGATAACGACACCCTTTATAACCTCAATCTCTTGCACAAATTACAAGTTAAAACAGGAGTCAATCTCATCGATATGCTCCCTGAAAAAAATGCACAAACAAAGAAAAATAGTTCTAAAAGTACCTCTAAACAAAAAGATGAAAAAAAACAAGGTGGTGCAAAAAAAAGCTCTAATAGATCTGCACAAGCAAGAGCTGGTGCAGGGGCTAATGCTAAAAAGCAAGAAGAAAAAAAGAGCTCCAACAAGAAAAAGAAAAGTAGTAATAATACAGCTCAAAACAATAATTATAAGATGAGCTATAAAGCTTATGAAATAATCAATAAAGGATACACAAATGAACAAGCACCTTGGTAATATACTTCTCCTACTCATACTCCCTGTGATCCTCTTTGCAACAAATAAACAAGCAGAGTTTTCTCTTAGCACTAACAAAACTTCTGCCTATGTGAAAGAAGCTGTAGAGATCACATTTGTGGCAAAACAACTTGAACATAATGATGTTATGTTTTTCTTTTTAGAGCCTAAGAAAAGTGATGATTATGAGATAAAACTACTCAATAAAAAAACAACTGAGCTCTCTTACCATAACTATACAACTACCTTTACCTACTTACTTTTCCCCTTAAAAGAAAAAAAGATATCTGTTGATTTTGATTTTACCATTAAAGTTGCTAGTGATGAGGCAGTAGCTCAGGTTTTTCAAGGAAGTCGAGACAATACAAAATGGATAGAAACGATTGATACAGATGTAGCTATTACTCCCATAAATATTGATGTAAAGAAGCTTGCTCATAATGTTGATTTAGTAGGTGATTTCACCCTTTCTTCTAAACTTCTTAAAAATAAAATAACAGAGTATGATGCTGCAAATATTAGCTATAAACTACTCGGAACTGGCTATAAAAACAAGCACTTAACAATGCTAGATAAAATTAAAAACACTACACTCTTTTCACAACACCATGATGCTTTTAGTATTGCTACAAAAGATGGCTATAAAATTTCAAGAGAATATAGCTATGCTATAGTTGCAAAAGAGAACTTCACCATCCCTAGCATTAACATAAAAGCATACTCGCCAAAACTTAACAAATACTATACTTTATCTGCTGATTCTCATAATATTAGTGTTGAAAAATTAGATATTAGTGCCCTAACTGATGAAAAAGAATCACCTACGACAAAGATGCTAGATAAAGATTTATTACAAAAGATTCTTGGTGCAGTAGTTCTTTTCTTCTCTGGATTTTTTACTGCAAAGTATTATCCATATCTATTGAAAAGAAGAAAGAAAAAGAGAGAATTTCAAGATATAAAAGAGAGTAAAGATGCAAATGAGCTTATACTCATTTTACTCAACAACTATAAAGACAAAGGGCTTCATAGTTTTATTGATGCCCTAGAGATACAAAAGTATAAAAAATCTCAAAAAAGTTTTAATGATATTAAAAAACAACTCTTAAAAGAGCTTATGTAAAAAACTCTACATAAACCTTGTCAATATATTTTTTAGTATTTTCTGCTTTTTCTATTTTTGGATCAAAAATCATTTTCATTGAAGGGTACTTTTCACTATATTCATTATAAAGAGTACATTTCATATCTATATTATTTTTAAACTGTTCTATCACTAGTTTCATATCATCAGGTGTTGCTACCCATTGCATAAATTTTTTGAACATTCTTTCACGTACATCAAGAGCAAAAGATTCATCCATCTCTGCTGCCATACCTTTTAAGTCCCATTTTGAAAAGTAGATACCACTTTTTACAGGAGGCATAACTTCTTTGTAGAGTGCCACTAAATAATCAGGATACTCTTCTTGTCCTTCATCACCAAGAGATTCAGGAACTACACATGCATCTTCTTGCATCTTTTTTTGCATAACTTCAAACTCACTTCTGAGTTCATTAATATCTTTCATATCCATCATTTATACCTTTAAAATTTTTTCATATACGATTGTGGCAAGATTTTCTAAACCTTCAACATCATTTTTTTCTAGTAAAAAGCCATGAAGCTTTTCACCCTCTCTTACAACAAAATCACATCTATTATAAACAAGAACCTCTTCCTCTTTTATATCGAGCAATTCCACTGCACTCTGCTGAAATTCTTGTGCTATATAAGCCCCATTTACATGAGATTTTTTCATATTTGAAAGAGTAAAATAAAAATCATCTTCCCGAATATTCATTGGAATAATCATGCTATCTATCTCATCTTTTTTTATCATTTTATTTACTAAAACAAAGAGTCTATTTGTACTCGCTTTTTCAGCGATAAGACCAAAAAGAGTTGTACCTCTTGATATACTATTGTCTGCGTTCATAGTATCTACTTCTTGATTTACTTCACTCATTTAATTCCCCACAATGCTTTTGCTTCTTCCTCTTCTACTCTACAACGAGCACAAATAACCTCTCCACCTCTGTAGGCAAAAGGGGTATTACACTCATCACATTTACGAATGTCAAATTTAACTAAAATTTCATTACTAGGATGAAAAAGTTCTTCCAAATTGAATGTTTTTCTAAGTGTTAGAGAGCCCGGTTCACATACATCATGACAACTATGACATTGCACACAAGCCATAGCATTAAAATTTATAAATGTACCTCTTGTATCGGAGCTAAGAGCTCCTGTTGGGCAAATTCTATAACACATTTGACATGATGTACATGTTGTACTGTCTAACTCTTTTTGAGATGTAAAGCTAATATCGTTAATATCTAAGGTATGAAACACTTCAGGTACTTTTGCCCTTTTCATAGCCATAGAGAGTAAACTTCTTCTGTCTGGTGCTTTTTTCTCTCTTATCTTTTGTATATCATCTACACTCACTTTATGGTGCTTTATGTTTTCATCAGAGGCTTCAAGTTCATTATCAAACTTGCTTTTTATCTCAACCATATGTTTTAAACCATCTTTTGAGAGTAATTTTCTACGAGATAGTTTTGTACTTTGTTCTTCACTCTCTTCATTAAGCTTTATGAGCATTACTTTTTTCTCTTGCTCCATAGCTTCAAGTAAAAAGTTTACCTCTTCTGCTCTCTTTTCAATAATAGCAAGATTTGTTTGAGCTATCACACAATCAACACAAGCCCCAATATCGTAATAAATATCTTTTTCTACAAAGAGAGAGATACTTAAAAGCTCTTCTACACTTAATGCAGCTATACATGGTAGTTCTTTTTTACAAGATAAAACATTCTCATCTGACTCTAAAAAACCAAAAATAAAATTAAGTGGTTTAAAATCATCTAAGGAGTACGCAGCAGTTGGACATGCAGCAGCACAACCATTACAGCCAACACACTCACTCGGTGTAAAACTAAGTTGATGTTCTACTAGTTTTATAGTTTGTACAGGACAAGAAGTAACACACGCATCACAAGTTGCAAATTTATTTGTAGTGTGTACACACTTAGAAATATCTAAGGATAATAGGCTCATTAGTTGTATTTATATCCATTTGATTTTAATTCGTTTAGATATTCAAAATCACTCATCATAAACTCTAAAGCCAAATCAGCAACATCAAAATAAAAGCCTGTTCCAGCTTCACTCTTTACATTAATAAGAAACATCGGTGCCCACTCTAGTATATGGTCTTTCATAAAACCATATTGTATTTGTGCTATCTCTGCTGCAATCTCTTCCTTACCATCTTCAAGTGCTTTCATCTCCGACTCACATAGCTTATACATAAATTCTAATTCAACACCAATATGATCACCTGACATTACCCTTGCCTTGTCTAGTTCAACTTGAAACTCAAATGCATCATAAATTATTTGCACAGGGTTTTCAGCACCTGTTTCCATCATTTGATCTTCTCTAATATAAAAAGATTCATAAGGTGTTAGGTGTAATAAAAAGAGATTAGTAAAATCAACATTAAGATATTTATCAATGCTATCTTTCATATTTAAATTTTTGGCTTTTTTCCATTTTACATAAGAGGGGAAAAAACTAAGCATATTTTCATCTGCTTCAATTGACTTTAGTAACTCTTCATCCACTTCACTCATAAGGAGTCGGGATATAAGTGCATATAAATTTATACGAGCAATCTGTTCTTGTCTTAAATCATTATTCATTGGGTAGTGTACCTTAGTGGTTTGTTTATTTTTAAAAGTATATTAAAGCACCACTTGAAGTGGGCTTTAATAGAGAAATTAAACGTCTTTAATATCAACTGCATAAGCTTTATTTGAAAGCGGAACTGCAGGGCGTTTAATATGTTGTGGACGACGTAATTTGTCACCAGCTTCGAGAGGACGAGTAAGTTTATCTCTCCATGCTTGATAGACTTTAAAGTTGTTATCATAGTTAACACTAATATCACCAATTTTATCATCGGCTTTAGCTTTTTCTATTGAAACTTTAAGGTGCCATGCATGGTTACCAGCAATTGGATCTGGATGTGAAGGAGCTACAGCATTTTGCCATGAACCACTTAAACCATCCCACCAAATGTTGTCAAGATCTTTATTGTACTCTTTAAATCTCCATAGGTCATGACCATGGCGTTTTTGAATACCTTCTATAGGTTTAAGTGTACCTGTTTTACCATCCATTGTCATCTCATACAAAGGAGCACCTACACCCATAATACCTAGTTTATGCTCAAACCCTGGAACCTCTACAGAATCTTTAAGTTTCCAGCGACCAGCATGGTGTGAACAAGCTAAAACACCTGGACGAGTCGCCTCAGTTGGTACAGCCATAGCAACAAAATAACCACTATCTAATCCAGAAACAGTATCTGTAACTTTTACACGAATAGCATCACCACGTTTAAGACCAAGTCTCTCAGCATCTTTAGTGTAGATCCAAACTGGATTATGATTTTGTGAAATCTCCATTAAATGTTTCGAGTTCACAGAACGAGTATGAATATTGTACGGTAATCTATATACTGTATTTAATGCAAAATCATTCTCATTTTTCATAAAGCTATGGTGTACTTGTGTGACGATATGCTCCATCTTTTTAAGCTCACCCTCATTACGTGGGTAAACAGGAATAGCATACTCTGGCCATTTCCATTCAGCGAACCATTCAGAAAAGAACTCAAGTTTTTTACTAAGTGTATGAAAACCTGCAAGAACTTTATCGTCTTTAACAAGACCAATAGAGTGTTGACGTCCATCATGTTCAATCCATAATGTTCCAAACTCATCTTTACGAACTTCATGTTTTTCATATTTTTTACCATGTGCATACACATAGTTACCATCAACTTTAAGTTCCTCTTCTTGAGGTTTATATACATTCGTTTTCTCTGTCCAAGCACCATGATCTCTCATATATGCATAAACTGGGAACTCTTCATCTTTGTACATTTTTGTAGCTGTTTCTTTAAGTTTTGGAAGTAAACTCATCGCTGCATCAAAATACTCAGGTACTGTAACAGCACGAGATGGATCTTTTTTACTAGCCCAATATTTACGAATACCTAAAGAACCATCTGGATCAACATGATGAACCATAAGGTTTGGCCAGAACTCTGACTCTTCCCAAACTTCACCAAGACCATACTTCATATGTGCTTCAAGTGTAGCACGTGCAGGATCTTTAGCTTTCCAACCCATTTTTTCAGCTGCAACACGAAGAACCGCTTGACGGAACTCAATACGTTGTTCTGGTTTTGATGGAGTTGATTGTTGATCATTTCTCTCACCTGCAAGACCTACAGGAAGTAAGTAATCACAGTACCAGTTTGTTTCAGACCAAGTTGGAGAGAGGTTAAAAGACATCTCAATTTTATCTTCACGTTTAAGTGCTTCTATCCATCTAAAACCATCTGGGTTAATCCAAACTGGGTTATACATACGAGGCATCCAAACAGCAAGTTTTTTAGGAACTTTTAGACCTTTTTTCGTCCATTTTTCTTGCCACTCTTCATCCATAAGTAAGTGAGGCATAATATGACTCATCTCATATGACGATAATGGATACTCAGGTGGCCATGCTATCTCATTCCAAACATCAACTTTACCAGGTCTTTCTCCCGCTACAGTTGCTTTGTCACCTTTTCCAGCAACAGAAATTTCATGCCAATGGTGCCATGAAGTTCCACCAATATCACCACGGAGTGCTCCACGAAGTGCTAATGTTAAGAAACCAGCACGTGTAATCATCCAACCACCACGGTGAGCAATCGGACCTGCACGCCATAAGTAAGTTGCAATCTTATCGCCTGCATCTATATACATTTCCCATAACTGATCTAGCTTATGTTCCATACCTTCAAGTTTACACTCTTTTACTACATACTCTTTTGTATATGGTGCATATAATTCAGCAATCATCTCAATAAAAGATTCATAGCTATCATCTTTAGGCATTTTAGTGATATAACCATTTCCAAGCATATGCTTTTCAATGTACTCTCTATTTGCCATTAAACGATCCCAGTTTACCCATTCTTTAAAGAATTCATGGTCAACTAAATCTTTACCATCCATACCTTGTTCATGTAATACACGATTTGCTAAGTATAAGTAAAGTGCTGTTTCTGTACCTGGCCATGCTGGAATCCATAAATCTGCCATACCAGCAGAGTTAGACATACGTGGATCAAGAACAACCATTTTTGCACCACGTTTACGTGCTTCAGCAATTAAACCTGCTGATTGTTGGAAGTAGTGACCTGCATCTGCCGCATGTGATGATTGTAAGAAAATAAGATCGGCATTTTTCCAATCTGGTGAGTTTCTATCATCATTTGCCCATTGAATTGAACCTTGACGAGCACCTGCAGAACAGATGTTTGTATGAGAATTGTATCCATCAATACCCATTGAATGTGGTACACGATGACCAAAACCATTTTCATTTGGACGACCAACATGGTACATAATTGATTTTTTAGAGATCTCATCACCCACTTTAAGTGTGTCATGCATCTTTTTACCAATTTCAGCCATAGCTTCATCCCAAGTTGTACGAACCCATTTACCTTCACCACGTTTAGAGCCAGGAGCACGTTTTAGTGGAAATGGTATACGATCTGGATCGTACATTTGAGAAGTTACAGCATACCCTTTCGCACAGTTACGTCCACGTGAACCTGTGTGAAGAGGGTTACCCATATACTTTCTAACAGTCATAGTCTCTTTATTTACCCATGCAGTTAGACCACACCCTGCTTCACAGTTTGAACAAACTGTTGGAACAATAGTGTAATCATTTACTTGGATACCATCTGGATTTTCAGCACTT
>Ga0256828_1002114_pt1 | contig 12029 bp, 14 predicted proteins | sample CV88metaG_FD_185993 | JGI IMG/M metagenome (GOLD analysis project Ga0256828, IMG submission 185993) | Hydrothermal vent microbial communities from East Pacific Rise, Pacific Ocean - CV88 | ecosystem: Environmental > Aquatic > Marine > Hydrothermal vents | place: Pacific Ocean: East Pacific Rise... | reverse complement strand
AACGAAGTTGAAAGATGATACTAATAGAAGTATTATCAATACTTCATATGGAACTTAACTAAATGATTTAAAATTCTACTCTTTACTACTTAAGCAAGCTTATTCTCTAATATTTTTACCATATGCTCTTTTATATTTGTAGGGAAAGATACTATTGCATTATGATACACTTCTAAAATTTGTTTCTCTGCTGTATCAAGTAAGATATTTCTCTCTTCATCTGTTCTATCTTCTGCTTTTAAAAGCTTTATATTATCTACTGTACCATCTATAAGTTTTTTGATACCACTATTATCAAATACACCTTCCTCTAAAGCTTTTTCAAAAGCTTCAAATGATATATTATCTTCTTCTATTATTTTATCTATTGACATTATTTTCCTTTTTATTTTTAACTTTTAACAAAAATCTGCCAAAAGTCCACTTTTTAAGTTTTCGTACATCTCTTCACCCGAAAACTTTTTTACAAGATATAGTGCTAAACACATAGCTGTACCTGGCCCAGTCGATGTTATGATATTATTATCCTCTATCACTTTTGTAGAGTTATCATATCCCGAAGTTTCTATTTTTTCCTCTACAGATGGATAACAAGTATATTTAGTTTTTAAGACTCCAGCTTTATCTAAAGCAAAAGGTGCTGCACATATAGCCCCTATATGTTTACCTTTTGTATCCATATCTTTAAGTAAAGATTGTATATAATTATCTTCTGCTAGTATATCTGTACCACCCCAACCACCAGGTAAGAGTACCATATCTATATCATCACTTTTAATACCATCGATAACTCTATCACATTTTACTACGATACCATTTGCACCTTGAACTTCTAAATTTTTTCCAACAGAAGCAACTACAACTTTTATAGTTGCTCTTCTTAAAACATCTATTAAAGTTACTGCTTCTATCTCTTCAAATCCTGTAGCTATAGGAATAAGTATAGTTGCCATCTACTATCTTCCTATTTACTTGCTATAGATTGTTGTATAGTCATTTTTAACCCACTAAAAGAAGACTCCATCTGAGTTATTAAAGCTCCATAAGCTGCAAATTGTCTAGCCATAGTATCATATTTTATATCTAGTTTTTTTACAGTATCCTCTTTTTCCTCTTCTAGCTTTGTTTTTCTTTCTGTCATATGATCAGTATAGTTATCTATAATACCACCAGGGAATCTAGCAAAATCAATATATTCTTTTAACTGTGTTCCTACACCCTTATCATCTGCTGTTCCTAAAAATAATGACTTTATATCATCTAAATTTGTAACTAAAGCTGAACCCAATTTAGTAGAATCCACAACCATAGACCCATGATAATCAAACGAAATACCAAATCCAAATAAGCTTTCCTCATCATCTCCAACAGTTTTATAAAATGCTTGCTTAATATCACTTACAAGTGTTCTTAAACTACTAGGATCACTTATCACACTATCTTCTGAATATATAGCACCATCTATAGTAGATACAAGGTCATTGTATGTTTTTGCTAACTCTTCTATGGCTGGTTGTATAACACTAGTATCTTTAGATACAGAGATTGTAGAAGTACCTTCTGCTACACCTGTAATCTTAAGATTTCCATCTACAGTAATAGTATTTGACGATACATCATACTCTACACCATCAACTGTAGCTTGTAAATTTTGTGCTTCTAAAATATGGTTATCATCTTCTCCCAAACCTAAATCAACACCATCTTCTGTGATCTGTAAAGCTTTCCCCTCTTGAGCACTTTTTATAACAAGTCTATACTCATCATCACTAACTTTTTCTATAGAAGCAGAGAAGTTACTATTATTATTGATCTCTTCAGCTAACTCTTCATATGTTTTATCTTCTGTAGAAAATTCTATAGCGTCATCATCGTCATCATCTATATCACCATCACCATCTGTATCTATTTTAATAGTAATTTTATCACCATCATCATCTCCACCATCTATCTGAACTGTAGGATCTGAAAATGTATTTGTTTGATATACATCTTTTTGAGCTAACTGCGTAACTTCAACAGTCATCGTACCCTCTTTTAATTTTGTAACATCAAGAGCATCAAATATAACTGACTCTCCTGTTGTACTAGCACTTACCTGTTCAAAAATATTTGATGAAGAACTAAACAAATCAAATGTCTTAATAGAGTTATAAAAAGCATCAAGTTTTTCATTTATCTCTACCATTTTATCTGATTCTAACTGCCAATCATCTAGTTTTTTATCTAAAGGATCAACAATAGATTTACTCTCTGCATCTTTAAGTTTTTGGATAATATCCCCATTTAAAGCACTAGCACCACCTGTACTAAACGCTCCTAGTGTACTATAATCTGACATATTTTACTCCTTTTTGTTAGGTTTATCTCATATTTAACAGTGTCTTTAACATCTCATCAACAACTGTTATGATTTTTGCACTTGCTTGATAAGCTGACTGAAACTTTATAAGCTCTATCATCTCAGCATCTTTATCAACTTTTGTTAATTTGTCATAAGCATTATTTATAGATTCTGTTACTGCAGATTGAGATTCTTTTTTATACAATACATTCTCTCTATCATCTGCAACTCCTGCTCTTAAAGTTCTATAAAATGCTGAGAAAGATTGTTTATTGTTACCAGTACCATCAAAATCTATATCATCTTTCCATTGTATTGTAGCTAAATAATCAAGCTTTTCTTGATCTAAGTTATCTACAGCATTTTCATTAAATTTTAAAGATTTAACACTAGCTCCACTAAATAATCCTATATTAACCCTATTATCTGAATTTGCTTCCAATTCAACAGCATCTGTACCATATATATATGATTGATCTATATTTTGTATATAAGAATCTGTAATATCAGATAATCTTTTTACAAACTGATCCAATCTATCTTTATACTCTTTAAATAAATTATTTCCAGAATCTGTTTTTATATTGTCAAGTTGAGATTTTAACTCTCCACCCTCTATAGGTACAGTTTGGTCAAATATCTCTATATGTATATCATCAGTACCTATATTACTTAAATTACTATTTTGTGATATATGTTTTTTTATAGTTTTTCCATCTACATCTCTATCATTTACAAAAAACTCTCCAACAAATCTACCTTTTTCCCCAGGAACTTGAGCTTCTATTATAAGATATCTATCTTTATTTGGATTATCAGGGTCATAATCTGAGTGTCTTTCATCATTTGTAAGAATTTTACTACCATCTTCCGCTATCTCATATTGACCATTATAAACTCTTACAAGACCATCTATATCTTTACTTTCATTAATTTTATACATTAAAGCTTGTAAAACATTATCTTCTGTTACTTGGTCATTTGTATTATCACCATCACCATCTAAATCAACCGCATTTCCAGCATCATCAACAACAGTTTCACCTCTAGTTACAGTGATAGATATATCATTATTTACAACATAAGTTACACTATCTACTTCACCTTTTGTAGATTCAACACTTCCAGAAAAATCTATACCATTGCTAGAACTGTTGTCTATAGGAGCGACATCCCCTTCCAAATCTTTATATGTTATACTAACTTTATCATTATCTTTATCTATAGATATACTATCTATCTCTCTATCTGGATGATTTTTATTCCATACATCTATTATATTGTCTTTATCTGCATCAATATCATCTAAAAAATCATCTACACTATCACCTTGTTGTGTAGGTACTGCTCGTCCCAAAAACATAACAGTAGTATCATCTCCATCATCACTAACACCATCGTCAACTTCACCAGATAAATCTATATCTTGTACCTCTGCTACAGGATCTGAAGTCCAAGTATCTGTATCTATTATAGAACTCTCATACGGATATTTCGTAGAACCATCTTCATTTTGTTTTACATAAAAATCTTGCTGTGGCTGATAATTTTCTATAAGATTTAAAGTATGTACATTTGTATCAAATCTAACTGCTGTAGCACCACCTATTTTCAATTGATAAGTTTCACCTCTTGAAATTTCAACATCTATATACTTAGATAACTCTTTTTCAAGTTGATCTCTTTTATCCAGTAAATCTACAGGTGTCTGTTCTGGATCTGCTTCTAAAATTTGCTGACTTATATCCCCTATTTGTACCAAAATACTATTGATTTCATCAACATTTTGTTCTACTTTAGATAAAGTTGTTTCTTCCAGTTGTTCTATATTACTATAAAGAGATTGTATATTATTTACCAAAGCATTAGCACTATTTTTTAGGTCATTTTTATAAACTTCATTACTAGGACTTGTTCTTAAATTTTCTATCGAGCTAAAATATCTATTAAGATCTGCTGATATACCAGAATCATCTGTTTCATAAAAAATAGACTCTATCCCTTCCAGCATAGAATCTAATTCTTCTATACTAGATAGTCTTCCTTCTTCTCTTACAAGATTTTGATACATATATATATCTGAAACACTAGTAATATCTTGAATCTCTATACCTCTTCCAACACCACCGTCTAAATGTTCTAGTTCTGCTGTTTGTACAATCCTTTTTTTATAACCAACTACATTCTCATTTGCTAGGTTATTAGATACATTATCAACCTGAGCTTGTGAAGTTCGTAAACCAGATTGTGCTGTATATAACATACTTAACATATTATCTCCTTAATCTCTTATACAATTTTACTATTACAATTCTTATATATAGCTTAAAATGGCCATATCGCTTCTATAAGTTTTGTTCCCCATGGTTTTTTGATAGCATCTATCTCTTCACCCTCTTTTTCATACAATATTTTTAAATTTGCTAACTGATTAGAATATACGGTATTATCTGGACTTATATCATAAGGTCTTATAACACCACTTATCTTTATAGTTTGTTTTTGACCATTTATAAGCATCTCTTTACTACCTTTTATAAAATAGTTACCGTTTTGATATGTTTGCTCTATGATAGCAGATATAGTTGTAGTAAACTCTTCATCTGCTTTTGATTTTGATGAACCCTTAAAACTACTTGATGATTTAGAAGCAAATCCTAAACCAACTGCACTATTTAATCTTTTGGCAGTATTTTGTGTACTAGTTACTCCTGTTGAAGGTGTAAAAAGCCCTCCTCCAAGATTACTAGAGGTATCTTTTTTCATCTCTCTTGAGTTTGTAGAATCATTTGTAAGTGTTTCATTTATAAGTACTTGAACTATATCACCTATTTGTAAATCTTTTTTATCAGAAAATAAACTAGCACCCTTACGAGCATACAAAGAACCCTTTTTTTTCACAGGAGGTGTAACTTTTTTTGGTACTTGCATTTTTGGCATAGTATTTATATCTATTTTATCTGTTGAAGAACACCCAGTTATAAATACTACCAAACTTATTATCAATAAATATATTTTATGATTCATATTTATTCTCCACTATCATTTTCAAATCTATACCTATCTTGATACTAGTCATAGTGGTTCGTACCATAGAATACGCACCATATCGTACCAGAAGAGGCTCTATATCTGTATTGTAGTTACAGATTATAAGTAGTTTATCAGCTACAACTTTTATAGATTTTACATTCTTTTGTTGTAAAAGTTTTACTATTTTTACAGATTCCTTGTAGATTGTATCTTCAATCTTTCTGGAACGATCCACTCTTTTTGTTACTTTTGCCAAATGTAACTTTGATGCCAATTGTTGATTTTGTTCTTGAAATTTATGACTCATATGATTATAGTATAGCCAAAACATACCTACTAACAAAAGCATAGAAGCTGCTTTTATTAGTATTCGATTTTTATTTGGTGTTTTTATTATAATTATCATAATACTACACTTATATAAAATCTACTTAATAACAAACGATGTAAAGTAAATATCTAGGATCATATTTTTCTTTATCTCTTCATTAGCCTTTGTTGCATCGTTTAAAATATTGTTTAACTCGTCCAACATCTCCTCTTTTAACATAGCCTTACCACCAACTGTTAAAAGCTCTTCACTAGTTCTAGCACTTACTTGTCTTATAACCGCGTCTATCATCTCTGCTTTATTTGCTTCTACTATTTGCTCTATAGTAGGTTCGCTAGATTTTATAGTAAAAGATAGTTTCATAAGTTTTGCTCTACCTTTAGCATCTGTTATATTTAAAACTAAACTATCTATTTTGGCTTTGTATGTAGCCTCTACCTCTTCATCACTAGCACTCTCTTTTTGCTGTTCTGCTTGAGTTGCTCCTGCTCCTTGAGCTGGTTTATCATCAAATATACCTTTAGAATACATAAAATATCCTAACCCTCCAACTGCTCCTAATAATAGTACAATAAGTACTATCATTATGATCATCATACCATTTCCACCTTTTTTTTCTGCTTTTTCGTCTGCTTTTTCGTCAGCCATCTTTATTTCTCCTTTTCTTTAGATTTAACTATTCTCATTTTTTGCATTATTATAGTTGAGATTTTACTATCAAGTTTTTTGAGTATCTTCATCACTCTCTTTTCTTTCATTCTTAGCATTATATCAAAAACTTCATCAAGTTTACCCTGATTTATCATATTATTAAAAATATTTATCACAACAGTTAATTTCATCTTATCGTACATAAGCATAGCTTTTGAAGTTATCACACGATTTATCTCATCTAAAACTTTTTGGTCATCTTCTTTTATTTTTTTTATTCTAGCTTCAGATTTTTCTATCTCTTTTTGTATCGCCTCTAGTTGTTTTTTATTTTTTTGATACTCTAACTCTTTCATCTCATAAAAATCATTTAATTCATCTTTTAAAGCTTCTAATTCCTGCTTTTGCTTATATATTTCATTATGTTCAGGTAATCCATAAGCTACTGAAATAAATACAAATACAAATAATATATTTTTAAGCATTTCGCTCCTTTCTATTTTGGATAAATTTAGCTTGAGTATATTCTGCTGCTACTAAATCTTCATTTTTAGCTATCTCTTTTAACTTTGCCTTTTTTTGTTCTTGAAGAATATAATTAAACTGTTCACTCTCTTTGTTTAGCTCAACTATGATATTATCATAATACTCCACTCTTTTTAACAACTCCAACTTTTTTTGACCCAATTGTACCATATAGTTTCTCATATTTGATTTATGTATCTCCAAAACTTGAAAATCTGATATAGAACCAAAAAGTTCAACTGAAGCAGTTCTTATAGAATCATTAGTTTTATAAATCTCCTCTTCCAACTCCTCTATTTGGTTGAGAACTTTTTGTTTTGACATAATTTGCTGGTTGATTTGTTGTTGCTTTAACTTATATATCTTCTCTATCATTAATTTTGTCCAAATGTCAATATAATATTCCACAAATCTACAGTATATTTTTCTATATGATCACCTATCCACGGTAGTGATATAACTATAAAAACAGATACTATTATCATCTTAGGTACAAAAGATAGTGAAGCATCACTTATTTGTGTAACTGCTTGAAATACACTTATCATAAGACCTATTACCATACTTACTATCAAAGATGGTAACCCTAACAATAATATAATCTTAACCGTACTTTGTGCTATACCTATTAAATCCATTATATACTATTCGCTATCTTTCACTTTTATTGTTATCTCTATAGTTTTATTGTTAAGAAGTTGACTTAATAACTGAGCCAATCCATTTGTATCTATCTCTATATCATTTGATGGCTCTTTAAAAAGATAATCTGTAAGCTCTGCATCACTTTCATCTACTGCTACAATATCATCTAACTCTGCCAAAAGTTCATCTTGATCCTGTACAGGTTCATCTGCTATATGTTCATCTATAACATCATCTTCTACAATATCTGTCTCTTCTGATTTTATACTATCTACTATATTTTCATCTTCTACTGTATCTTCTACATCTTGTGGTATAGCTTCAGTTTCTATATCTTCATCAATATTATCTTCTGCTTCATCTGATGTAATATCATCAAATATATCATCATCTATATTAGTTACACTTTCATCTTCAGATTCATAAGAAGTATCATCTATAGTATTTGCATCTTCTATAAGATTTTCAATATCCTCTATATCTGTATCAATAGAAGAACTATCTTCTAAATCTATATCATCTAATTCATCGATACTATCTTCTATATCTTCATCTTCATCTTCCGTATCAAGTTCTAGTTCATGCTCTATATCTTTTATATCTTCTAAATCATTTTCTAACTCTAGTTCTAACTCCTCTAACTCTCTAGCAACTTCTAGTTCCTCTTGTATATCAGCATCTAGTTCTAACTCTTCTGTCTCTTCATCTTCTTCTAAATTTAAATCTAAATCATCACCTAAATCTATATCTATATCTAAGTCATCATCTTTATCATCAGTTGTATTAAGATCAAGTTCCAAATCTAAATCTTCTATATTGTCTATTTTTTCATCTTCAATAGAAGTATCCAAATCTAAGTCAATATTTAAATCTTCTATATCTTCATCTTCCGACTTATCACCATCTAAATCCAAATCTAAATCTTCTATATCATCTATATTTAACTCTTCATCGATACTAACAGAATTAGTACTACTAGCTTCATCATCTATATCAAAATCCAAATCTAAGTCATCTATAGTGTTATTAGATTCTTCATCTACCGTAGGCGTATTATCATTTTGTCCTAAAGCTACTAAAATATCTGACTCATTTATACTATCTAATTGTGATAAATCATTTTGCATTAGTCGTCCTTTTTATCTTTTTCATCTTGAGATATAGTTTCTTCTTCTATTTCTACAGGCTCTGTAGATTCTTCTATCTCTTTATCCTCTTTTGAGGTATCATCTGAATTTGCTTCATCGTCTTGTGTATCTATATTTTCATTTTCTTCAGTTGTATTTTCTGTTTCTGTAGATTCTTCTAACTCTTCTGTTTCTTCTTCTATAGTTTTTGGTTCATCTTCATCATCATATTCAAATGCCTCAAACATATCTTCTATAGTTGTTATCTCTTTTGCTTTTGGTTTTCTTATAGCAGTTTCTAATCTTTTTGTAATATATATATTCAAATCATCATAAGTTCTAAAACTTATATCTCCTATACCATACTTATCTAAAAAAGTTTTTTTGATACCATTTTTTGGAACTAAAAATTTTAAATATTTACTTACAAAATCATCTTCTATAATAAGATTTTGATCTATAAGAAATATCTCATACGGTTCAGTTTTTATAAGAACTTTTAACTTTTCTAAACTTCCCACTTCCAAAATCTGACCATCATCTATTTTAAATTTTATATTACCATGATCGAGAACTTTATGTATCTCTTGTGTAAAAGATGTACCACCATAAATGTATATATTCATCAAAGAAACCTCAAAATTGAATTATTTATGTTAATTATATATTTATTTTATTAAAGTTTAGATAAAATACACAAAAATATAAAACCAAAATAGGAAACTTTACTTTGAAACAGATATTATTTACCATTTTTTTAGCTTTTAGTGTTTATGCACAAACGATTAAAGATATATCAAATATCGTAGGAATACGGGAAAACCAGCTTATAGGTCATGGTTTAGTTGTGGGATTACCAGGAACTGGAGATAAAAGTCAGTTTACTATGCAGTCGTTGCAAAACTTGCTTAGAAACTCATATATTAAGATACCTACATCTTCTATTAAGTCTAAAAACATAGCAACAGTGATGGTAACTGCTACTTTACCACCATTTGCTAGACAAGGAGATAAACTAAAAGTTGAAGTTTCTTCTATAGGTGATGCTAAGTCTATAGATGGTGGGCAACTACTTTTAACTCAACTAAAAGGGGTAGATGGTAAAGTATATGCTTTATCACAAGGTACAATAGTAGCAAATAGTAAAATAAAAACTAGTGGTTACATATACGAAGGTGCTATAGTTGAAAATGAGATAGCATATACTTTAAAAGATGAAAAATATATAACTTTGAGTTTACTACAACAAGATGCAAAAATAGCAGCACTATGTGAAGAGAAAATAAACAATAAGTTTGGCAAAAATATAGCAGTAGCTTATGATACACGGACTATAGAGGTAGCAAAACCAGATAATATGTCAACTATAAGATTTATATCTGAAATACAAAATATTGAACTTGATACTATGATGAAACACAAAGTTATAATAGATCCTATAAAAGAGATTATAGTAGCAGGAGCAGATATAACTATAAGTCCTGTAACAATCTCAAGAGATAAATTTACTTTAAGAATAAGAAAAACAGAACTAGATGACAAAGGTTGGAACGATCCTGCTAAAAATGTAGGTATCGATATAGGAGATGATACAACTATAGGCAAAAACCCTGTTGTTGTGGATTTGGCAAATGCATTGGTTGATACAAAGCATCAACCTACAGTATCTGATTTAGTAAGGGCTATGAAAGTTATGAAATTAAGTATTACAGAGATTATAGAAACTATAAGAATGTTGGATAAATTAGGTGCAATAAACGCAGATGTGGAGATGGTGAGATAAGATGGCAGAATTTTTAAGTCAAGATGAGATAGATGCTCTTTTAGATATAGCAGATGAAGATGGTGGTTTAGAAGAGATTCCTGAAGAAACAGGTCCTACAACCAAAGATAAAAGTTATGCAATATATGACTTTAAAAAACCAAATAGGATTTCAGCAGAACAGATGAAAGCTTTTAATGCTCTTCATGATAAAATGTTAAGAAGCACTATAAGTGAACTATCTGCTATGCTTAGAAAGATAGTAGATGTAAAGTTATATAGTATAGAACAGATGACTTATGGTGAATTTATTTTATCTATTCCTCAAATAACAAGTCTAAATACTCTTTCTATGAAGCCTTTAGAGGGTAGGATAGTTATGGAGTGTAACCCTGCTATTAGTCATAAGATTATAGCACATCTACTTGGTAATGGAGATAGTTCTCTTACAGATTCTACAGAAAAAGAGCTTACAGAGATAGAACTAGAAGTGTTTAACCACTTTTATCAACTAATCATAAAGAATCTTAAAAAAGCATGGGACGATGTAAGTACTATGAACCTAAGAACAGAAAGTATGGATACAAATGCAAATGCTATCCAAATCATCTCTGATCATGAGATTGTACTACTAGTTGTATTTGAGATAACTATAGATGATGAATCTGGGTTCTTATCTATTTGTTACCCTATATCATATATAGAATCACTTCTTGCTATCATTGTAGAAAAAGTATTTGCTGAAGCAAAAAATAGAAAAGTAAGTAAAAAAAGAGATATAAATGCCCTAATATCTGGTTCTCAAATGAAAATAGAAGTTATGTTGGCAGAAACTGAACTACCTGTAAAAGAACTATTAGATTTAAGAAAAGATGATATAATAATGTTTAGTAAAAATGCAAATAGTGCTTCTACAAAAGTATATATCAACAACAAAGAGAAATGGTCAGCCGTAGCTGGAGCATCAAATAATAGAAAAGCTATACAGATAAAATCTAATATAGACCATGAAAAAATGGAAACACTACAAGCATTAAAACAATTTAGTGAAGAGAGAGCTTCAAGAGTAAAAAAAGCAAATGAAACTATAGCAAAACTTATTTCAGAAAAAAACGATATATAAGGGATTAAATAAAATATTTCTTAAATTTATAAGTTTTGTTAGTAAATCGTCCAGAAGATCAATAGTATGGGATAAATACTAGCATTAGATTTCCCGTATCATTCTCATCTTTTCTTGACTTTTTCATTTTGATAAAAAAATATAAATTTTATTTACAACCTCATAAAAAATATGTATCATATAAAAAAGTCAGGAAAAAACCAACTCACCCACACTTTATAAATACAACTTCAAATTCTAAATAATTTTTATCATAACTCTTATATAACTCTTTTGCTTCTTGGTAAGTTAGTTTATTTTGTTCTCCAGATACTCCTGAATTTTTGATATAATCAAAAAGTTCTTTTTTGGATTCAAACTCTAGGTTGTAGTTTATAACTTCATAAGTTACATTGAAATATTTATCAAAACTTTGTTTTATCTGTTCTAGGCTAAGTATAGGTGAAGTTTTTTTTGTTATATTAAAGATAGTTTTAAAAGTATTTGAT
>Ga0256828_1002113_pt1 | contig 12032 bp, 7 predicted proteins | sample CV88metaG_FD_185993 | JGI IMG/M metagenome (GOLD analysis project Ga0256828, IMG submission 185993) | Hydrothermal vent microbial communities from East Pacific Rise, Pacific Ocean - CV88 | ecosystem: Environmental > Aquatic > Marine > Hydrothermal vents | place: Pacific Ocean: East Pacific Rise... | reverse complement strand
CGTGCAAATGATATATTTATTCCTGCTATATGTTATTTGACAAGATGTAGTCCGACACTTGCTTGTCGTATTTGTCTCGTTGAAGCTGATGGTAAGCAAGTATATGCGTGTAATGCGAAAGCAAAAGATGGTATGCAGATCAGCACAACAAGTGAGAATATTGAAAAAGAACGCCGTGCGATTATGGAAGTATACGATGTAAATCATCCGCTTCAATGTGGTGTGTGTGATCAAAGTGGTGAATGTGAACTTCAGAATTATACACTTGAAATGGGTGTTGATTCTCAACATTATGCTATTAAAGATGTTCATAGACCGGCAAAGGATTGGGGACACATCCATTATGATCCAGGTCTTTGTATTGTATGTGAGAGATGTGTAACTACATGTAAAGATATGATAGGTGATACATCACTTAAAACTGTTCCAAGAGGTGCAGATAAGATTGATGATGTATTTAAAGCAGAAATGCCAAAAGATTCTTATGCAATGTGGAATAAACTCAATAAATCTTTGATCGGACTTACTTCCGGTGAAGAGATGCTTGATTGTACACGATGTGGAGAATGTGCTGCTGTTTGTCCAGTTGGAGCACTTGTAGATACTCATTATATGTATACTACAAATTCTTGGGAATGTGAACAAATTCCTGCAACTTGTGGACACTGTAGTGCCGGATGTCAGATATTCTATGATGTAAAACATACTTCAATAGAAAGTAATGAACCGAAGATCTATCGTGTTATGAATGAATGGAACTATCAATCACTTTGTGGTGCAGGTAGATATGGATTTGATTATCAAAATAAAGTTCAAGAAAAAGATGAGTTGGCATTTGAAAAAGCGATAGCAGCATTTAAAAAGGCTGATACGATAGAATTTACTTCAACTATTACCAATGAAGAAGCATTGATCCTTCAAAAACTAAAAGAAAAATTTGGTTACAAACTTATAAATCAAGAAGCAAAAACTTTTCAAACATTTTTAAAAGATTACAGTGAAGTATCAGGTAAAATGTTGTGGGGAAGTGATCTTGAAGAAGTGCATCACAGTGATTTTGTTGTTTCAGTTGGTATGGCGATTAAAAGTGATAATCCAAATGCACGGTATGCATTAAATAACTCTATGAAGATGAATAAAGGTGCCGGGCTTTATTTTCATCCTGTAAAAGATCCGGTAATAGAAGGTCTTGGAAAAAATCTTGCACCTATTTATCATAAACCATTACAGGAAGAAGCTGTAATGTATCTTCTTCTTGATCTCTTCGGAGATAAAGAAAAACTTCCTAAAGATGTGACAAAATATCTTGCAAGTTTCCATTCACTCCAAAAAGTGACATTAAAAGAGATTGTTAAAGAAAAAGTAACCGAGAAAGTAAAAGTTAAAAAAGTAAATGAAGAGACTGGTAAAGAGGAAGAAGTAGAAGAAGAACAAACAAAAATGGTAAATAAAACGATAGAAAAAGAGGTTGAAGTTGATAAAAATGCTCTTTATGATATCGTGGGTGTACCTGCTAAGTTTGATGAAACTTTAGAAAAACTTTTGAAGAAAAAAGAAAAATTTGCTCTTATGGTAGGAGCAGATTTTTATACACATCCAAACAGTAAAAATCTTGCAAGATTAACTGCATTGGTAGAAAAATATTCACCATTTAAGTTAGTGATTGTTCCACCATTGACTAATTCTCTTGGTGTTGCACTTATTAATGATCTTGATGATGAAAAAGGTTCATATACTATCGGTTATAATGTTGAAGCTGACTTTACTCTCTCAGCACTTGGTGATGGTGATCTGGATATGCCGGCTATCAATCAGCAAGAGGGAACACTCACTGGTGTTAATAAACGGGTGAATCCTACAAATGCAGCTGTTCCTTATAGAGGTTATGAACTCAATGATATAGCAAATGCTTTAGGATTAGAAGCTGAATTAACGGTTGATTATACACAAGAACTTCCAGTTGAGAAAGGCTTTAGAGCTGAAGAATTTGATAATCTTCCTAATCACTGGGAAAATGATGGAACTGAAGTTCGCGGATATTTGCTTGAAAATGTAACTGTCAAAACTGGATCAAATGAAAAAGTTGCACAGTTTAAAAAGAACAAGATAGAAGGACAGCTTATTTATATGGCAAATCCTGTAAGACAATTTACTCCATTTACTCATAAAGCAACTAATCTTGATGAAAAAAGTGGTATATATATGAGTGAAGAGTTCTTAAGTTCTAGTGATTTCAGCGAAGGAGAAAAAGTGAAAGTAAAAACCTCAAACGGTGAAATTGTTGCAGAAGTTGTGTGTGACAACAAGATCGCAGGAGATATTGTCCTTCTGCCTACATTTGATAAAAATCTCAATACAGAAGTTCTTTTTAATGGCTATCGCTTTGAAAAAGCTTCGATAGAAAAGGTGTAAGATATGGATATGGCATACTTAATAGCAACTGTAGTAAAAATTGTAGTCATACTACTAGTGTTTTCAGCTTTGGCTGGTTTTGGTACATACTTTGAGAGAAAGATCCTTGCATTTATGCAACGGCGTCTTGGTCCAATGTATGTTGGTCCGTATGGGTTGTTACAAATAGCAGCAGATGGTATTAAACTTTTTACAAAAGAAGATATTATCCCTGCAAATGTTGTTAAGCCTATTTTTAAAATAGCTCCTGTTATAACGGCTGCAACAGCTTTTATCGCTGCAGCTGCAATCCCTTTTATGCCAAGTTTTGAAATATTTGGTTACGAAGTAAGACCTATCGTTTCAGATATGAATATAGGTCTTTTATATATTTTTGGTGTAATGGGTGTTGGATTGTATGGACCACTACTTGGTGGTATGGCTTCAGCAAACAAGTGGTCACTTATCTCTGCAGCAAGAAGTGCAGCAGTATTTATCTCATATGAAGTTGTAACTGGTCTTTCTATTTTAGCACCGGTAATGATGGTCGGATCACTTTCACTTATTGATTTTAATAATTGGCAAATTGATAATGGTTGGATCGCTTTTTATCAACCTGTTGCATTTATACTTTTTTGGATAGCAGCATTTGCTGAAACAGGTAGAACACCTTTCCATCTTGTTGCAAATGATCATGAAATTATTGATGGTTTTGGTACAGAATATTCTGGTATGAGATGGGGTCTTTTCTTCATTGGTGAATATGCAAATATGTTCTTTATCTCTTTTGTTATACCTTTGGTTTTCTTGGGAGGTTTTGGAGAAGGAAGTTTTCTTGATGGAATTTTATTCCTTGGGAAAATGTCATTTTTCTTCCTCTTCTTCCTTTGGACAAGAGCAGCTTGGCCAGATGTAAGACCGGATCAATTGATGTGGCTTTGTTGGAAAGTCCTAATGCCAATAGCAGTGGTTAATGTAGTAATCACTGGTATAGTGATGATGTAAGAGGAGTAGTGATGAGTATAAATGAAAAAATGTTTCAAGACAGAAATGTAAGTGAAGATTACTTTCTTGTAGATATTGAAGACTATCCAACAACTCCTTGGGAGAAGTTTTCAAGAGTTGTAAAGAGAACTTTTAAAGGGGAACTTTTTGTTGGTCTTTGGGTTGTTTTGCGAGAAATGATTAAATTTGATATCCATACAGTTGAATATCCGGAAGAGAAACTTCCTATTGGTCCAAGATACAGAGCAGTTCATAAAATGAAAAGACTTTGGGAAAGTGGAACTGAGAGATGTATTGGTTGTGGTTTATGTGAAAAGATTTGTATCTCAAACTGTATCCGAATAGAGACAAGTTATGATGAAAATCAAAGAAAAGAGGTTGGTGAATATTCTATTAATCTTGGTCGTTGTATCTATTGTGGATATTGTGCAGAAGTTTGTCCTGAACTTGCTATTACTCACGGTGGTGAATATGAAAATGCAAGTGATCAAAGAGAACACTTTGTATTGTATGAAGATATGCTGACACCGATCGATGATGTTCTTAGTAAACAACAAAAAGAGTTCCAAGGATTTGGTGCTATCACACCACATGAGGATGAGAGGCTGAAAAAAACGCCTCTTGCATATTAAGGAGTAGAAATGTTTGAAGCAGTATCGTTTTATCTATTTGCTTTCTTGGTGATAGTATCTTTTTGGATTGCTGTTACTACAAGTCAAGCATTGTATGCGCTTACAGCGCTCGCAGCTGGTATGATTTTAATATCAGGTTTTTATTTTACATTAGGTGCAGATTTCCTTGGAGCTGTGCAAATAGTAGTTTATAGTGGGGCAGTACTTGCACTATATGCATTTGGTATGATGTTCTTTGATACAACAAGAGATGTTAAGGAAAAAAATCCAAATAAACTTATTGTTGGTACATTGGCAGTTTTGAGTGCAATTTTGGCGATTGTTATTTTAGGAGCACCTATTGTCTCAGATAATATAGTAGCACTTTATCCAGATGTTGAGAGTGTAGGCAATATTCAAGAAGTTGGTATAGTTCTTTTTACAAAGTATCTTGTGCCGTTTGAAGTAGCTGCTGTTATGTTATTAGTAGCAATGATAGCAGGTATTGTACTTGCAGGTAAAAAGATGGATATTTCTCTTACTAAACTAAGTGATGAAGAGATTGAAAAATACAAAAGAGAGGAGCTTGTCTAATGGAAATAGGACTCAATCACTACCTTGTTCTTGCAACTATTCTATTTGCAATAGGGTTATATGGTGTGATGAGAAGGAAGAATCTTTTGATGCTTTTCTTTGCAACTGAGATTCTTTTAAATTCTGTAAATATTGGTTTTGCAGCTATCTCACACTATTATGGTGACTTAACAGGTCAAATGTTCGCATTCTTCGTTATAGCTATTGCTGCAAGTGAAGTTGCTGTAGGTCTTGGTCTTCTGATTGTCTGGTATAAACGACATAACAGTATCGATCTTGATGAGATGACGATGATGAGAGGATAGGGAAATGGAAAAATATTTATATATAGCACTTTTTGCTCCATTAGTAAGTTCTTTGTTTTCTGCACTGTTTACAGCAAGACCAAAGAAGCAGTTTTTAGGTGTAGTAGCTAGCTTATTGATTATTACTGCATTTTTAGCAAGTAGTGTTTTATTAACACATATATTGGAAAGTGGAGAGCCTATTCATGTAACATTAATGACATGGATATCTACCGGAGGATTATATATACCTTTTGGCTTTCTAGTTGATCAAGTGAGTGTAACTATGATGATGGTTGTTACACTTGTATCTTCTGTTGTCCATGTTTATGCGATAGGTTATATGGATCATGACAAAAGTTTTAATAGATTTTTTGCATGGTTGTCAGCATTTGTTTTCTCAATGATGATTTTGGTTATGAGTGATAATTATGCTGGACTTTTTATAGGTTGGGAAGGTGTTGGACTTTGTTCATGGGGACTTATTGGTTTTTGGTTCCACAAAGAAAGTGCATCTTGGGCAGCAAATGAAGCATTTATTATGAACCGTATTGCCGACCTTGGTATGCTTATAGGTCTTTTTCTTATCTACTGGAATACTGGTACATTACAATATGATGGTGCATTTGAAGCATTTCGTACTTTAGATAATGCAACACTTACTTGGATAGGAATTTTTCTTTTTATTGGTGCTATGGGAAAATCGGCACAGTTTCCACTCCATACATGGCTTGCAGATGCAATGGAAGGTCCAACGCCGGTTTCTGCTTTAATCCATGCCGCTACAATGGTTACTGCCGGGGTTTATTTGGTTATTCGTTCAAATGAGCTTTATTCACTTATTCCAAGTGTAGGTTTGTTTATTGCTTCACTTGGAACATTCGTTGCACTTTTTGCTGCATCTATGGCATTGGTTAACCGTGATATGAAGAGAGTTATTGCGTATTCTACATTGTCACAGTTGGGATATATGTTTGCAGCTGCTGGTCTTGGTGCATATTGGGTTGCTCTCTTTCACCTTATGGCACATGCATTTTTTAAAGCACTTCTCTTCTTAGGTGCTGGTAATGTTATGCATGCTATGGATGATGAACTTGATCCGTTTAAAATGGGTGGCTTGAAAAAGGTTATGAAAGGTACATGGATAATGATGACAATAGCATCGTTAGCACTTGCAGGTATCTTTCCATTTGCAGGTTTCTTTTCAAAAGACACAATCTTAGAAGCTGCTTTTGCTGATCATCATATGGTTATTTATGGAGTACTTCTTTTTACTGCAGGTTTGACGGCATTTTACTCTTTTAGACTTGTTGCATTAATCTTCCATGGTGAAGAGAGATATAAAATTTTTGGTATTCATCCTCATGAAGCATATAGATTTATGCTTATTGCTATGAGTCCATTACTTTTCTTGGCAATTATTGCAGGGGTATTTCAAGCTCCTTTCTTTGAAATGGTTGAAGAAGTACTTTCAGCTCATGAATACCATATACATTCACATGTAACAGTATGGATAATGATGATAGGAACACAATTATTTGTTGGCTTGGCAATTTTATATGCATATAAAAAATATGCTAGAAATGGAATTAAAGTTCCAGATGGTACAAGTGAAACTGAAAAAAGTTTTATATATCAACTTTTATATAACCAATACTATATTCCATATTTTTATGAAGAATATATTGTTAAACCATATAGAGAACTTTCAACTGCTTTCTGGAAAGAGATAGATATGAAAGTTGTTGATGCTACTGTAGATGGTATCGCTAAAACCTTGTACAATACTGGTGCAACAACAAGAACTATACAAAATGGTAACCTTTCAACTATGCTTCGCTGGATGGTTGGGGGTCTTGTTGTGTTGCTAACTATAGCTGTTGCGATAGGTGTGGCAGTAAGATATTCTGAAGAAATATCCGTATTTCTATCAGGTTTAGGAGTATAATAGATGGTTGATCATATCTTATCAATATTGATATTTTTTCCGGCTGTTGCTGCAATGCTAGGCTTTGTTGTAAAAGCTGATGGAATAAAAGCATACGGTATAGCTGTGAGTACAGTTGAATTTTTATTGGCTATGGTGTTGTGGGTAAGCTACGATCCTTCAATAACTGGAATGCAGTTTATGGAAACGCTGCCGTTGTTGCCTTCTTTTGGTATTAATTATATAGTTGGTGTCGATGGTATTTCGTTGTTTATTATTATATTAGCAGCATTCTTTACTATGATAGGTATTGCTTCATTACCTGAAACTAAGAATGAAAAAAATATGATAGTTACATTGTTATTTTTACAGATGACTATGGTAGGTGTTTTTGCTGCACTTGATGCTATAGTATTTTATGTATTTTGGGAACTTTCACTTGTACCTATGCTTTATATTATCGGTGCTTGGGGTGGTCCTCTTCGTATATATGCGTCTATTAAGTTCTTCCTTTACACATTTGCTGGTTCACTTGTAATGTTGGTTGGTATGTTATTTATGGCATATTTTTATTATCAAGTTACCGGAAAGTGGAGTTTTGCACTTCTTGATTGGTATAGACTTGTACTTCCTGAAAATTATCAGTTATGGTTATTTGCTGCATTTTTTCTTGGTTTTGCTATTAAGGTTCCAATGTTTCCATTTCATACATGGTTACCATATGCACATGGTCAGGCACCAACTATCGGTTCTGTTATTCTTGCAGCTATTTTACTGAAAATGGGTACATATGCATTTGTTAGATTTTCATTACCGCTCTTTCCGGATGCAAGTGTTTTCTTTATGATTCCTATTGCTGTTATTGCAATTATAATGATTATCTATACGGCTATGGTCGCATATGCTCAAGAAGATATCAAGCAAGTTGTTGCGTATAGTTCAATTTCACATATGGGTGTTATTATTCTTGGTACATTTGCACTGAATGTAGAAGGTATCTCTGGATCAATATTTTTAATGTTAGGTCACGGTGTAGTAGCCGGAGCACTTTTCCTATTAGTTGGAGTGATTTACGAAAGACGACATACAAAACTCATGAGTGAATTTGGTGGTTTGGCTCATGTTATGCCAAGATATGCACTTATTTTTGGTATCTTTTTAATGGCTTCTGTAGGTTTACCACTTACTATAAACTTTGTAGGGGAATTTTTAAGTTTCTTAGGTTTTTATCAACAATCACATATATTGACATTAATAGCTGGATCAGCTATTATCGTAGGTGCTATTTATATGCTTAGTGCATTTAAAAAAGCATTTTTTGGTAATGTTACTAAAAAAGAGAATGAAAATTTACCTGATGTAAATAAAACTGAATTGATTGCATTGATTCCATTGGTACTTATTACTATATGGCTTGGTGTTTACCCTAAACCTGTTTTACAGCCAATCAATAACAGTGTAGAATCTATTGTTGAATTGATGCATGAAAAAGCTATCTCAGCAGATGCAAAATCAAAAATTCCTGATATTAAACTTCTCAGAGAAACAAAAAATGCAACTGCGACTAAGGAGGCAGAATAATGTTAGAGCCAGTTAATGTAAGCTTAGAGTCGCTTAATATAATGACTCTAGCACCTATGATTATACCTGTTTTTGGTGCTTTATTAATCTTGTTGATAGATTTATTTAAGTCTAATCTTGATAAATCTTTGTATGTGATGATCTCTATTTTATTTCTTTTTATGGATTTTATGTCTATATTAGGATCTGGATCTTCATTTATGCAAAACGGAACACTCCTTGGAATGTTTGATGTACTTCTTATAGATGGATTGGCTATTGTTTCTGAACTTATTATAGTTGTAGCTTCAATGTTGTTTATTCCATTGGCACTCACATCTAAACGATTTCATGAGTTTAGTTATCCTGAGTTTTTTGCACTATTTTTGTTTATGATTTCAGGATTTCAGTTTATGGTTTCCACAGATAACCTTATCCTTGTTTTTGTAGGGCTTGAAACAGCTTCATTGGCACTTTATACATTAATTGCTATGCATAATCGTGAAAAATCTTTTGAAGCAGCTGTAAAGTATTTTACAATGGGTGCATTAGCAGCAGGATTTTTTAGTTTTGGTGCTATGATATTTTATGCTCTAACTGGTTCAGTTGAGATCAATCAAATTGCAACAGTACTCAATGCAAACGGCTTTAAAGATATGGGCTTTGTAATGGTAGGTTTCTCTTTTATTTTAGCTGCATTTGCGTTTAAACTTTCTCTTGTGCCATTTCACACATGGGCACCGGATGTTTATGAAGGTTCAAGTGCAACAATGGCTGGATATATGTCTATTGTTCCGAAAATTGCAGCATTTATTGTTGCAATGAGATTTTTTGAATTTTTAATTCATAGTAATATTGTATGGGTAGAATATATATTATATGCATTTGTAGTACTTACTATGACAGGCGCAAATCTTTGGGCACTTGTTCAAACAGATGTAAAAAGAATGCTTGCTTACAGTTCTATATCTCATGCAGGTTTTGCAATGGCAGCTATCATGATAGGAACAACTCAGGCAAATAGTGCATTACTTTTCTACTGGGTTCTTTTTACATTTACTAACTTAGGATCATTTTCTATGCTTTGGATCTCAAGACAGAAAAAACTTGTTCCTGGGCAAAGTAGTGACCATAGTTATGATAAGTTTGCAGGAATGATTCAAACTGCACCAATTCCAGCTACGATTATGGGACTCTTTATGCTTAGTCTTGCAGGTGTTCCTCCATTTGCACTTTTTTGGGGTAAAATGTATCTTATAAGTGCAGCAGTAAGTTCAGGGTATACTATACTAGCTCTTATAATGGCTCTTAACTCAGCAATAGCTGGATATTATTATCTAAAACTAGTTGTTTATATGTTTATGAAAGATCCAGTTGATAGTAGATATGAAAAAGTATTTAGCTCTAATGTTTCACTGTCACTAAAAACAATGATAGGTATAGCAGCAGTAGGTACTATATTTGCTTTTATAGTTATAGATCCATTACTTAGTACAATAGGTGGACTTGTTTACAGTAGTGGTTACTAAAATATTAAGGAGGGTATAGGTGAAAAAGTTTTTTTTCCTTGCCTTTCTTCTTTTTACTTCATTAAATGCTTTAGAGATTTCTCTTTCTAGTGGACGATCACAAAATCAACAGTATAATATTTTAAATATTACAAATGATGAACCTTTTTTATGTGATGTTGAAAAAAACAAATTTGGTCAAAATAAAAATCTAATATGTACTTTTTCAAAAAAACCAAAACCTTTGTTTCAACCTGTTGAAAATCTTTTTTTTAAAATAGAACCAAAATTTATTGGGGATAATTTTTTTCTAATTATAAAAGCAAAACAAAAGCTTTACTACTATCCGGTTATTTTTAATCTAATAAATGATAAAGAAACTTTTTTACCTAAAACAACTATTGCAAATAAGTGGATAATAGTAGGATATAAAAAGAAACTTCCTTTTATACAAAAAACACCTTACAGTGATCTCAGTATAGATTTTCCTTTTTATATGGAGAATAAACCACTTCCATATGTTGGAGGACTTGATCTTAAGGGGAATCCTGTTCATATACAAAATAGTGATGATGTAAGAGCATATGTAAAAACAAAAGAACTGTTTACAAAAAAACGCTATCAGGATTGTATAGATCAGGCTAACAGTGTATTAGAAGTTTATCCAAATACACTGTTTAAGTCTGAGTTACTTTATTATAAAATAAAATCTATGTTTAAGTTGAAAATATATGATAATGTTATTGAATTATCTAAAGTCTTTATTCATGAATATTCTGCAGATGAAAATATTCCAGAGGTTTTACTTTTAACTGCAGTTGCATATTATAAAAATGGTTTATATGGTGATGCAGATTACTTCTTTGACAGGCTTTTTAGTGAACATCAAGACTCAATATATACGAAATGGGGATATGTGTATAAAGGTGATATGGCAAATGATGGTGGAGAATATAAAAAAGCCAAGAAATTTTATAATAAAGCACTTTTATCTACAAAAAGTATAGATGTTGCTGCAGCAGCAGCATTTAGATTGGCAAATCTTGCTATAACTGAAGGTAAATATGATACAGCAAAAAAATATATAGATAAAATAATCCGTGCAAAAGATGATTATTTTTATAAAAATTATTTTGAAGCAAAGGATATGATGTTAAGTCTTGCAGATGAGGGGCATTACGAAGAAGCTGCTAAAATTGATACAGCAATACTAAAATATATGAACAAACGGCACGATGACTATGAGTTTAATTTAAAATCTTTAGGTATTTGGCTCGCAAAAACAGATGCAAAGAAAAAAGCTATTACAGCATTGGACAGATACATAAAAGAGTTTAAAGACGGTAATTATATAGAAGAAGTTGAAAAAGTTAAAGATGAACTATTCTTTGATACTAAGATTAAAGACGATAAAAAACTATTGGAAAAATATGATAAATTGATCCAAACATATAAAGATTCACCAATAGGACAAAAAGCATTATATGAAAAAGTAAAACTAATGTTAAAGAAAAAAATGTTTAGTGATGTTTTACAGCTTAAAAAAGATATAGAAGCACTTGATGAAACAAAATTTAAAGATAAAGATCAGATAATAAAAGAAGCTGCTTTAGGACTGATGGAAAATGCTTTGGCAAATAATCAATGTCAGATAGTTCTGGATGTTCAAAAAGATTATAATATTTCTGTATCAAATAAATGGGATGATAGATCATATGAGTGTTTTATAAAAGCTGCTGATTATCAAAAGGCAAAATTTATAGTACAAAGAAATATAAAAACAGATAATATCAAACAAAAAGAGAAATGGTTATATAGATATGCTCAAGTTGATTTTGCAACAGGAAATTATACAGAAGCTATAGAGATAGCCAACGATCTTATCTCTTTGGATGATAACATAGATCAATCAAAATATAATGATATATACAGAGTATTATTTGATTCATATGATCGTATAGGAAATTTTGCAGGTATGGTAAAAACAATTCAGAAAATAGAAGAATTGTTTGGATTGGATTATAAAGATATAAATCGATATGTGGATATGGTTAATGTAGGAGTAAATCAAAAAGATGATAATCTTATTATAAAGTATGGTAAGAAATTATATGATTTACAAAATAGAATTCACTCATATGCAGAGAGTCCA
>Ga0256828_1002111_pt1 | contig 12051 bp, 15 predicted proteins | sample CV88metaG_FD_185993 | JGI IMG/M metagenome (GOLD analysis project Ga0256828, IMG submission 185993) | Hydrothermal vent microbial communities from East Pacific Rise, Pacific Ocean - CV88 | ecosystem: Environmental > Aquatic > Marine > Hydrothermal vents | place: Pacific Ocean: East Pacific Rise... | reverse complement strand
GAAATCTTTAAAGGGAAACAACTTTCATTCTTAAGTGGTTTACACTTTAGACAAAACTCTATGACAGGTGAGATTACAGCTTCTCGTTCAACAAGAGAAGTAAAACTTAACGCTGATCTTCACTAAAGATCCTTTTTCTACCCAAATTTAGGGTAGAAAAGCTTACATGTAAAAAACCTTATTTTGCTGTAACGATATTCATACTTTGTAAATGATGTAAAATAGAGTTCTCTTTTTTATACCCTTTTAGATTTTGACCAAAATCCAAAGTACTAAAGATAGGCTTGCCTATAATATATCGCCCCTCTTTTTTCTCTAAAGAAGTTTTCACTCCCCATGTATTATGAAAAATAATAACATTATTATTAAAAGTACCAACATATAAAACTATATGCCCTTTTTTATAAAGCAGTGTTTCAAAAGGAATAGCATATTTTTTAATAGTATCTATTTTTTGTCTATCATCCATACCATCAAAACTTATTACTTCTCCTATCTTTGCCTGTTGAGAAGAGTTTCTTGGTAACCAAATACCAAATGGAGCAAAAAAATCTCTTATAGTTGCAGAACAATCTCGTTGTCCATACATACCACCCCATCCATAAATATTGTTTTGTAATTGAGATAAAATCATCTCTATTGTCTCTTTATTAAATGGTAATAAACCTCTGTGTAAAACATCTGGAGCAGTAAAAAGATGATGATTTGAAGGTAACATCTGCCCTATTTGTGAATAAAAAAGAAATTTTGAATCTTTTCCATAAATAGCTTGAGCATCTTGAATAACTATGTTTTGTATACTATTTTCCCACATTTTAGCAGATTGAGTATCTATAAAAGCTATATCACTTCTTTTGACCCAACCAGCAACAAAACTAGATTCTATAAATACCCATGCTCTATCTTGAGAGTAATGAGAAACAAAAATAGGCTTGTATGCAGCAAGTGAAGAGTTTTGAAGATAATCAAACGGAAACCCCTCTCCTGCTTTTGATGGATTTAAAAAAAGCATTCTTTGTGTTGGCAATGCTCTTACATTAACTCTTCGTAAGGTATATGCTTTTTTATTGAGTGTTGCATAATTCTTAAAGTTTGTATTTTCTCGAAGATGAGTATAAAAATCATCTGTTACTTTTTGAAAATTTTCTCCATAATAATGGGGTGAATGAAATACTTTATTTGCCCAAGAGGCTTGTGAAGCTTTTATAAAAGGGTGTGTTGTATGCCACTCTCTATAATAATTTTTCTTATACTCTTCTAACGAAGCGATATAACCTCTATGAATTTTATTTGCATAGAAAGAAACATCTTGAGAGATATTGGAAACACCCTGAATTTCTACAGATGTTTTTGGTATTTTAAGCTCTTTTTGGGGGAGAGAACACCCTAAAAAAGAGAGCACACACAAACCTATAATAATATACTGCATAATCTCCCTTTTAATCAACATCACCAAAACGACCCACAACCCTTCCAATAACTTCAAATTCATTTAAAGTCAATGTTTGTGTAGGATAAACATTGTTATCTGAAATAACATCTACCTTGCCATCCATCCGTTTTTGAACTCTTTTGATAAAAAGACCAGCATCGGTTCTTATAGTGAAAATACCACCACGATGAATATCTGTTTTTGTTCTGTTAATAAAAACAATATCGTTATAACTAAAAGTTGGTTCCATAGAATCTCCAGAGACATTAATAGCTTCTATATTTTTCAACTCTTTTTCTCCACCAAGTGTTATAACAAATGGTTCTGGAAGTTGTAATGCTTCTATTGTTTCATATTCACTCTCAGCTCCACCACCAGCACTTGCATTTACATCATTATAATAACGAATCATATAATTGTTTGTTGCTTCTACTAAACTCTCTGGTGATTGTCCATAAAGAAGCCAATTAATAGAAATACTTCTTTTTGCACAAAAATCTAAAAGCTCATTAAAAGGAAGTTTATCTCTTTTTTTCATCGTTGCAAAATTCATTTGTGAAATACCTAAAAGTTCTGCAACATCTTTATCAAACACTTTTTTTGGTGCAAATTCCTGTGAAACAATACTTTTTATCTCTTCAACAATATCACTAAAACTATTCATACCTTTTCCCTTTTCTCTATAAATATAGGTTAAGTATAATCTAAATTAGCAATAATGTCAAAATATTTTTTGCAATTTGTCATATTTTTATAAAAAAATAAACTTTTTGTGTAGTATTTGTTAAATTTTTATTTAAAAAGGGGTCTATTATGACAAATGATACAATAAATTTTTATATACTATTTGAAAGTTTTGAGAAAAAAATGGCATTCTGGGCAGAAAAAATATTTTAAGATAAAGAAAAGAACTCTCTTTAAGAGTTCTCCTCTTTTTTTTGTTGTTCTTTGAAGTCTTCTCTTTGCTGAGATTTATTTTTATGGTAACCACCAAAAATAAAAATCATAAAAAGCACAAAGGCTATAAGCATTACAGTATCAACAAAAGAGTTCATTGTTATCCTTTTGGAAAATTTTCGTATGTTTGACGAATAGCATCATATAAAACAATACCTGTACTGATAGCAAGATTCAAACTTCTACCATTTTTAGTCATAGGAATAGTAATATTTTGAGATTTATATTTGTTGAGTATATCCTCAGGAATACCAGCTGTTTCACTTCCAAAAAAGATATAATCACCATCTTTAAAAGTTGCTTCAAAATAAGGTCTATCTGTTTTTGTCGTTGCAAAATGGGCATTGTCTGTTATCGTATTATTTTCAAAGAACTCATCAAGACTTTCCCATACATGTAAGTCTAGTTTATCCCAGTAATCAAGCCCTGCTCGTTTTACTGCTTTTTCATCTATATCAAATCCTATAGGTTTGATAAGATGCAATGAAGCTCCAGCATTAACACATAAACGCCCTATTGCACCAGTATTATTTGGAATTTGTGGATGAACAAGTACAAGATGAAAACCCATTAAAAAATCACCGTTTTATTTTCATATACAAAAATTCTATCTTCAAGTGCAAGTTTTAAGGCGCGAGATAAAACAACTTTTTCCACATCTTTTCCTGAACGCTGCATATCTTTCCAACTATAAGCATGATTAACATGAATAACTTCTTGGGCAATAATCGGCCCCTCATCAAGATTATTATTGACAAAATGAGCTGTTGCACCAATGATTTTAACACCTCTTTCATAAGCTTGTTTATAAGGATTCGCTCCTATAAAAGCTGGTAGAAAAGAGTGATGAATATTGATAATTTTATCTTCAAATGTTTCTACAAAATGAGGTGTTAAAATACGCATATATTTTGCAAGGACAATATAATCAACATCACCAAAAGACTCAATAGCTTGAATAACTTTCTTTTCATGCTCCTCTCTTGAGAGATTTTCATGAGAAACTGTAATATATGGAATATCAAATTTTTGTACAAAAGGTTCTAAAATATCATAGTTAGAGATAACACCAAGAATGTTTGCTTCAAGCTCTCCAGCTTCATGGCGTACCAAAATATCTCCAAGAGCATGCATCTCTTTTGTTGCTAGTAAAACAATATTTTTCTTTTTAGGCTCTACAACTTTTACACTAGAGTTTTCAGGAAGTATAGCATTAATTGCATCTGTAAGCTGTTGCTGATCAACTGCTCCATCAACAACACTACGCATAAAAAACTTATTACTCTCTTTGTCTACAAACTCAGAATTTGAAAGAATATTAAGATCATAATTGTAAAAAATACTCGATACTTTATAGACCAAACCTTTTTCATCATTTGCATCAATTAAAACACGATACTGGCTCACTTATGATTTCCTTTTTCTAATTTTTCTACTCTTTCATCAATTGTAGCAAGTGTATATTCTAAAAAATTTAAAGTCATATCAACTTTTGCTTCAATATTTGCATTGTTTGGCGCTTGAAAACCTTCAAACAAAACAAGTAACCTTTCCCGTATAGACTGGAGAAAATACAACTCATTATCGTAAGAAGTAACATCCTCTTGAATCTCTTCTTGTTCCATTACATCTTGTTGTAAAGGTGCATCTTCTGTATGTTTAAGATTCTCAGTAGGTGTTTGTTCTTCCATCTCAGCTAATGTTGAGAGTATTACATCTTTTAATTCCATGCTTTTAACAACCACCTTTCAAACTCTTTAAACTCTACATCTGTATCCATTTTCAAAAAGAACTCTTTCATCTCTTTGTTGACTCTGAGGAATTTTCTTCTCACTCCAGAAAGTCTTCGTATAGCAATCTTTGCATCACTATTGTGAGGGTCTTTTCTCAATATCTCTTTATAAATCTCCAAAGCCTCCTCTTTAAGACCTTGAAGTTCATAAATATTTGCTAAAGTGAGTGTCTGCAAATTATTTACTTTTCTATATAGTTTGCTATGATAGAACCCATTTCACTTGTAGAACAGATCTCTTTAGCATCAAATTGTGCCAAATCTTGTGTTCTATATCCTTCACTCAATGCTCTTTTAATAGCTGCATCAATTTTATCGGCTGCATCGTTTTCACCAAGTGCATAACGAAGCATCATTGAAGCTGAAGATATGGTTGCGATAGGGTTTGCTATACCTTGTCCTGCGATATCAGGAGCAGAACCGTGAATAGGCTCATAAACACCTATTTTTGCACCAACAGAAGCTGAAGGTAAAAGACCGATAGAACCAGAAAGCATACTTGCTTCATCACTTAAAATATCACCAAAAATATTTCCCGTAAGCATTACATCAAATTGCTTAGGATCACGAATAAGCTGCATAGCAGCATTATCTACATACATATGGCTCAGTTCAACTTCAGGATACTCTTTTGCTACCTCTTCAACAGTTTCTCTCCAAAGTTGAGAAACATCTAAAACATTCGCTTTATCAATAGAGCATACTCTTTTATTTCGAGTCATTGCAATTTTAAAAGCTTGATGTGCAATACGAACAATCTCCTCTTTTGTGTATACCATTGTATTCCACCCTTTGCTCTCATCACGCCCTTTAGGTTCACCAAAATAGATACCACCTATAAGTTCACGAACTACCATCAAGTCAACACCACGAACAATCTCAGGTTTTAAAGAAGAAGCATTTGCAAGTTCATCATACACTACAGCAGGACGAAGATTTGCATAAACTCCCAACTCTTTTCTAAAGCGTAAAAGTCCACTTTCAGGACGCTTTTCACGAGGAAGATTGTCCCATTTTTCACCACCGATAGCACCAAAAAGTACAGCATCAGAGTTTAATGAACCAGAAATTGTTTCTTGTGGAAGAGGATCACCAGTGATATCATAAGCGATACCACCCATTAATAAATCTTCATAGTGAAAACTAAATCCACAGTATGATGCAACAGCATCTAAAACTTTTACAGCTTCATCAACAATCTCAGGACCAATTCCATCACCTTTTATCAGTGCTATTTTATACGATTTCATCTATTTGTTTTCCTCTTGTTGTTTTATCTCATTTTGTGCAAAATTCATTAATCCACCTGCATCAATAAGCTCTTGCATAAACGGTGGAATCGGTGTAAAACTATATGTTTTTCCCGTTGTTTCATTTGTGATTGTACCAGCATCCATATCTATAGAGATACTATCACCTTCATTAATTTCGTTTGCTTCTTTAAGTTCAAATATAGGAAGCCCCATATTAAAAGCATTACGATAAAAAATTCTTGCAAATGTAGGTGCTACAATAGCAGCTACACCAGCAGCCTTAAGTGCAATAGGTGCATGTTCACGACTAGAACCACAACCAAAATTTTCATCAGCAACGATAATGTCACCTGGAGTCATTTTTTTTACAAACTCAGGGTCAGCATCTTCCATAACATGTTTTGCCAACTCTTCTGGTACTGAAGTATTAAGATAACGAGCAGCGATGATTAAATCTGTGTCGATATCTTTTCCAAATCTCCAAACTTTACCGTTTATATTTGCTTTTTGCATATAAAATCCTAATGTATGAACTAAAATAATTTTGCGATTATATCGAAATAGTTATTTGAAGTTGATTAAACTTATTTTGAAGTGCTCTAATATTAAAAAATATCAGAGCTTAAAAGGGAGATTATCGTTTAAGATTATTGACAGTTTGCAACATCTCATCACTTGTTGTAATGATTTTAGAATTAGAGTCATAAGCTCTTTGACCTGTGATAAGATCTGTAAGTTCTACTACAAGCTCAACATTGGAAAGTTCTGTAAAACCTTGACGCAGTACTCCTAATCCATTGACACCAGGAACGCCCTCTACAGGTTGTCCTGAAGCATCCGTTTCCACATAAAGGTTATCACCCATAGAATGAAGTCCAGATGGATTGATAAAGTTTGTTGTATTAATCTGTCCTATTTGTGTTGCTTGTGTTTGACCAGCTTGCACAACGGTTACGGTACCATCTACCCCTATTGAGATATTTGTAGCATCTTCAGGAACAACAATTTCAGGAATGAGCTTATAACCATCACTATTAACAATAGTACCATTTCTATCAAGTTTAAAAGCACCATTTCTACTGTAAACCTCTGTACCATCTGGAAGTTCAAGTTTAAAAAAACCTTTTCCTGTAATGGCAATATCAAGTTGATTATCTGTTTGTTTTAATGAACCCTCAGAAAAGATTTTATTAATAGCAGTTGGTCGTGTTCCAAGCCCTACCTCTATACCTGTTGGAGATTGTGTTACATCAGAAGTAGATGTTCCTGCATACTCCATGACATGATACATCAAGTCAGCAAATTCAGCTCGACCTTTTTTAAACCCTATAGTGTTTACATTGGCTATATTATTGGCTGTTGTATCTATTTGTGTTTGCATCCCCAACATCCCTGTTGAAGCTGTATAAAGTGATTGCATCATAATTTTATTCCTCCCTTAATTTTATGCTTTTGAAGCAATTTTTTCAATTGCATCTTTGTTCATCTCATTCATCTGTGTATCCATCGCTTTTTGATACATCCCTACCAATCTGTTAGTTTCTATAAGATCTGTCATCATCTTTACTGCATTGACATTACTTTTTTCTACAAAACCCTGTTCTACAGCACCACTCTCCTCTACAGGTTCAAGTGTTGCCAACTCTTCAGTTTTATAAAGATTATCACCAACTTTCTCTAAAAGCTGTTCATTTTGAGGTTGTGCTATAAAAAACTTTTTCCCCTGTGTCATATTTAAACTCTCAGGAACATTTGTAGAGATTTGCCCATTTTTATCAACAGTCAAAACACTATCAAATTCACTGATTGTTATACCCTCTTTAGTGTTAAAATAATCATCAGCTAAAACTTCATATCCTTGTTTGGTGACCAGTTTACCCTCATTGTCTGTGGTAAAAGAACCATCTCTTGTTAAACGAAGTCCTTGAGGTGTTTTCACAACAAAGAAAAGTCCCTCTTTAGAGAGTGCAAAATCGAGTGTATTTGAAGTTTTTTGTAAACTACCTACCGAAAAATCTGTATATTTATCAACAACTTGAGGAGCACGAGTCATAGTTCTGTTTATAAAAGATGCTGCTTCTTTTGTATTGTTCTTATTATCTAGTTGATCCCGTTTCTCTTGGTAAAGTCTCATAAAATCACCAACAATAAGATTATCTTCTTTATAACCGACAGTATTTACATTGGCAAGATTATTTGCAATAGTATCAATCCTATTAAACTGTGTTACCATCCCAGCAGCAGAACTATAGTACCCTGTTTGCATCGTATGTACTCCTCACAATGAAAGTAGTTTTTTTCACTTCAACAATAAAAAAGCAAAAGGTGTACCAACTTTTTTTACAAGAAAATAAAGTTCAATTTAAAAAAATTTGGGTATAATCCACCTTTTAAAAACCTTAATTAACCAAAATATGGAGCATACTCCGATATGACAGCAAAAGAACTCAATACTGCCCTAGATAAACTTTTTCAAGAACATAAATCTAAAGATTGTATCACTTATGAATCTATAGTTGATCTTTTTGAAAAACAACCAACAGCAGCACAAGCAAAGAATGTTTTCAAGCTTATAAAAAAATATGACAAATGTGTGTATACATCAAGTGAGCATGCAAAAAAACTCAACGATCAAGAAGCGCAAGCGCGTCGTGATGCACAAAGAAAAATGCTTGAAGATAATGACACTGATAGTTTTGATATCTTAAAAGAGCATGAGCTCCTTGAGTGGTCCCGTTCAGATTCACCTGTTCGTATGTACCTCAGAGAGATGGGACAAGTACCTCTTTTAACAAAAGAGGAAGAGATTGAAATCTCAAAAAAAATAGAAGTTGGAGAAAGCATTATCATTGATGCTATCTGTTCTGTACCTTACCTTATAGACTTCATTTTAGACTACAAAGAGCCTCTTATCAACCGTGAAAGACGCGTAAAAGAGCTTTTTAAATCTTTTGAAGATGAAAAAGATGACAGTAACGATGATAGTGATGATGACAACGGTGATGAAAAAACACTCTCTTCAAAAGATAAATCGCGTGTAGAAAAAGTAACAACAAGCTTTAAAGCGTTAGAAAAAGCAAAAAAAGACTGGATAAAAGTACTTGACAAAGCACCTGAAAACCTTGATGGTGAGCTTAATGAAGAGATCGTACACTATTTTCTAACACTTACTTATAAAAAAGCTGTTTTAAAAGAGAAACTCCTTGATTTAGGACCAACTTCCAAACTTATTAATGAGCTTGTAAAAGCGATGGAAACAGCTTTAAAAAGTGATGAAGGGTACGATAAAGAACTCAAGCGTTTAGAGTATAAACTTCCACTCTTTAATGCAACACTCCGTGCAAATCATAAAGTACTTGTTGAGAAAATTCAAGAGCTTACAAAAGAAGATATTGCAAATATGGTACCAGAAGCAACTATGGTTTCTACTTATATGGAGATTAAAAAACTTGTTCAAACAAAAGAGGCAAGTAAAAACTCTTTTGATATGGAACCAGAAAAACTTGCTGATATTTTAGAACAAATCAAAAGGGGTAAAAATATCTCCGAAGTTGCTAAAACAAGAATGGCAAAATCAAACCTGCGTCTTGTTGTTTCTATTGCAAAACGCTATACAAACAGAGGTTTACCATTCCTTGACCTTATCCAAGAGGGTAATATAGGTCTTATGAAAGCTGTTGATAAATTTGAATACCAAAAAGGGTATAAATTCTCAACTTATGCTACATGGTGGATTCGTCAAGCTATTAGCCGTGCTATTGCAGATCAAGCAAGAACGATTCGTATTCCTATACATATGATTGAAACAATTAACCGTATCAACAAAATTATGCGTAAACACCTCCAAGAAAATGGTAAAGAGCCAGATGTAGAAACAATCGCTCAAGAGGTTGGTCTTTCTGTAGAAAAAGTAAAAAATGTTATCAAAATCACAAAAGAGCCTATATCTCTTGAAGCACCTATTGGTAGTGAAGATGATGGTCGTTTTGGTGACTTTATTGAAGATAAAACTTCTATTTCCCCATCTGATGCCATCTTAAAAGATGATTTACGCATTCAGATCGAACAGGTTTTAGAACAACTCAACGAAAGAGAAAAAGCAGTTATCAAACTCCGTTTTGGTATTATGGATGATGAGAGTGACAGAACTCTTGAAGAGATTGGAAAAGAGCTTAGTGTAACGCGTGAGCGTGTCCGTCAAATCGAATCTTCTGCTATTAAAAAACTTAAACACCCTAAAGTGGGTCGAAGACTGAAAAACTATATAGAAGAGTAAATAGTATGACATTTGAGCAACAATGGATTGAGTACGACTATAATCCTTTTATACTGTTTGACTCAAATGGTAAAATTATAACACTCAATGCAGAAGCCCAATTTCTTTTGGGTTTTTGTACCCCTCATGAGCTTTTTGAAGTTGCCAAGACTTATGCAAATATTACATTTGGTTTTAAAACCACTTTTATAGAGCTTGAGTATGGAAGATATAAGTTTTTTGGTGTGACAGTTGGCTATGAAGATGAAGAAAAACTCGGTATAAAACTCTATCAAGCACCCTCTTACAAATTACATGCAAAAAAACCTGAAGGTGAACTTGTCAATATCTTTACTATTATAGATTTATGTATAGCGACAAACTCTATTAACTCTGAAATAGAGTTTACAAAATCGTACGATCCTACCATTCCTGATATTATTATAGACTCAAACAAACTTATCAAACTTTTGAATAAAATCTATATCTCTTTACAAAAAAACAATACAATCAATACAAAAGTATTTTTTCGTGTAGGGGAACATATAAAATTTGAAGATAAAAAATACAGCATTTTTTCTATAGCTATCTCTGCTGAGAACTCTTTAAGCGAAACTGAACAAAATGAACTCTTAAACCATGCACAAAAAGATGGTTTTTATATGGATATTCATAAAAATAGTTTTACTATCAATCTTCCTATGATTACATCATAAAAAAGATAAAAGTAAAACTATTTTCTAATGTGATGATATACTCTTTGTCGTGAGTGAGCCAACAACTATACCAACAAACAAAGATGGAAGATAATAAGTTAATTCCAAAATATTATTGTTTTTCAAAGCGATAAACCCTACAATCAAAAAAGCATACGGTACAAGACGAAATGCAGATACACTTCCCCTTGCCCCATGTTTTAAACTTTGGGTATTAAAAGTTTTAATTTTTGCTCGCTCCTCTTTTACTATCGCTTTTAAGTCCAACTCCTCATAAGGAGCATCATTAATAGGTTCATCATCATAAAGCTCATAAGGATCCTCAATCGTATCAAGTGTATCTCTTTTTTCTTCATAATGACCACTTGCCACTTGTGAATCCACCATTCTTTTGTAAGCAAAGGCAGAACCCACTATCACAAAAAAAGCACTTAAAAAAGCAACCTCTACATTTGCAAAAGCAGCTGCATTAAAAGGGTAAATGACTAAAATACAAAGTTCAGCAACTAAAAAAATACTAATAGCTTTTTTCACCATAATCCTCATCTTCATCATCTTGAAGCTGCTTTTTAATAGCGTATCTATCCTCTTTTGCCAACTCTTCAAAATCATTAAACTGTTTTTTATATGCTTTATATACATTTAAAATAGCAGCAGCTATACCTATAGCTACCCCTATCCAAAAAGTCCATGGTGTTGCTGTAAGATTTTTTAAAACATACCCTATTCCAACACCCATTAAAACAGCAACCACCATAGAGATACCAAGAGAAAGACTATCAGCTGCTTCTATGATAGGTTTTAAGCGAGGTTTTGGTTCTTGCTCCTCTTGTTGTGGAAATTCAACAGCCATTATTTTATAGCCTCAAATACGCGTTTACTTGCTTCTATCGTCTCTTCTATCATAGCATCTGTTGTTGCTGTTGAGATAAACCCTGTTTCATAAAGAGAACATGCAAAGTAAAAACCTTCTTGGAGCATTCCAGCATGAAATTTTGCAAAAAGTTCAGCATCGGACTCTGTAGCATCTTGAAAGTTTTTTACAGGTTTTTCATTAAAAAAGAAACCAAACATACTACCACGAGTATCTATTTGCATTGTGATACCACAACTTTGTGCTGCATCACGCATCCCTTCTACAAGACGAACAGCTCTTGCATTTAAAACATCAAGCACTTTTGCATTGTTTTTCAGTTTTGTAAGTGCTGCAAAACCTGCTGCCATCGCTACAGGATTTCCACTTAATGTTCCAGCTTGATAGACAGGACCCTCAGGTGAAAGATGTGCCATAATATCTTTACGACCACCAAAAGCACCTACAGGCATACCACCACCGATAACTTTTCCAAGTGTTACAAGATCAGGTTGTACACCTGTAATAGACTCAGCACCATGTAAGCTTCCTCTAAATCCACTCATCACTTCATCAAAAATTAAAAGTGTACCATGCTCATCACAAAGTGCTCTTAGTTGGTGTAAAAACTCTTTATCAGCTGGAACAAGTCCCATATTTCCTGCTATTGGTTCAATGATGATACATGCAATGTTGTCTGAATCTGCAAAACACTGTTTTACACTTTCAATGTTGTTATACTCAGCTAAAAGCGTATGTTTTGTAAAGTCAGCTGGAACACCTGGACTTGATG
>Ga0256828_1002110_pt1 | contig 12051 bp, 10 predicted proteins | sample CV88metaG_FD_185993 | JGI IMG/M metagenome (GOLD analysis project Ga0256828, IMG submission 185993) | Hydrothermal vent microbial communities from East Pacific Rise, Pacific Ocean - CV88 | ecosystem: Environmental > Aquatic > Marine > Hydrothermal vents | place: Pacific Ocean: East Pacific Rise... | reverse complement strand
ACATCAAATGTTTTACTAATCATCTGTTTCATCAAGTCGTTATAGAGATGAATTTTTTTAGCTGTTTGTAAAATAGGGTAGATAGAGTAGAGTGTATCACCATTTTTATCAGGTAGCCTCATAAGTGATTCAAACTTATTGATACTGTTCTCTTCTGATGCTGGAATGATAGGTTGGACAAATGGCACGATACTGTTATCACTAAGAGCATTTTTTATAAGTAGCACCTCATTGATAAGGTGTTCGTGGTTCTCTTGATAGTAAGATAGGCTAAGTAAATCTAAGTTTATATCGATAATCTTATGCATAGCTACTAGATAATCTTGCTTATCATTTTCCAACAAGATAAAGAGTAGGAATTCTCTTACAAAACTAAAAGCAGTATTTACATAGTGAGATGGAAGTCCTATCTTTACATGAGTTTCACTGATGTTTGCTAGATACCTTATATACTCTCTATCGTAGTTACCACTAAAGAGTTTCATAAACCACTCTCTAATACCTAACTCATGTCTCTTTTTTGTCTCCTCTTTATGTAGAAACATATTGGCATACTTGAAAGAGAATAAAAATTGATAAAACTCATCAATCAATCTATCTAAGTTATCTTTGGCAATAGGCTCTAACTCTTTTAGCTTTGATATATCATCATCTTTAAATCGATAATGTTCAAATAGTACATCAATATCAATATCTTTATTTCTATCTATTTTTATCATCTTTTTATACTTCTCTTATCGTATCAAATTTTGTCCTATTATATCAGAAAGTGAATTATATTCTAAGGAAAATGGAAATTTTGTTATTTTTCTGTTGTATTATGGATATATTTTCTATGTTGTCTATATGTTTTACTAAAATCATGATAACCATTTTTATTGAGCATAAAGTATAAATAGTCTGTTTTTTTAGGATTTATAGCTGATTTTATAGCTGTGATAGATGCTGAACTGATTGGATATTTTGGTAAACCGTAATGTTTATAGGTGTTATATGTTGTGTTGTCATCATCTATTCTTTTTGGTGTAACTTTGATATGGGAGTATTTTCCATAATTTAGAGTACCGTCCATCTGTAATCTCATTCTCTTTTTAAGTCTGTTGTGTATAACTGATGAGACGATAGGCATCTCTTTATTGCTTCCAGCCTCTTTTTGAATGATAGATGCCATAGTCAATATCTTATTGAATTTTGTAGTGTTATAATCATTATAATATTTATAAGATATTTTTTTATATTTTTTATCACTTAGGTTTACCAAAAATTTCATAAGATTTTTCTCACCTATACCGTAAGGTACAAAATATGTATCAGGTAAGATACCAGCCTCTTTATAATCAGAGTATTGTTTGTAGTATCTGTTTAGTTTCTCTAAATCATAATCATACTCCAATGAAAGCTCTTTTAAAAAGACATATAGAGTCTCTCCAGGGATTAGTCTGATTTTGTTGATATGAGCCGATGGAGATACTATCTTATGTAGAAAATCCAGTCTGCTTAATCGTTTTTTACCGATAAACAACCACCCCTTGATAGGTTTTTTCCCAATAGCATCTAAAATATAGCCATCTAATGATGATAGTTTGTACCCTTTTTTACTCAAGTGTGATATAATCTCTTTAGTATCTCTTGATGGTATAAAGATAGTTTTTTTTGTACTTATTGGGGTAGCTATATATAGACTAAGAGTGATAATGAAAGAGAAAATAAAAATTTCAAACCATGTTATAAGTGCTATCAAAGAGGTAACAAAAGATTTTTTTATTATTTTATTCATTTTAACTGTTCCAATATTTATATTTTTGAAAATAGGTATTCATATCGATAAACTATCATTTCAAGACTACAAAGTATATGGATTATACATCAAACTTGATAAAAAGCTTATAGTAAAGTCTCAAAAAGTACATATCCCAAAAACAAAAGCAAAACCATCATTTAACAGTGTTGAAGATACCTTTAACAATATCAAAGAGGTGTTGGAGTTTTTTGAGTATATAGAGTTAGATAGTGTAGAGTTTGAAAACAATAATTTAGTAGTTGTCTATTCGGATAGTGTACTCTATATATCTACAAAAGATTATGAGATAAGTGCTATTGTAAAGAAAAATGATAAGGTGATAAGAGCAGAGGTTACTAACTTATATATTAGGCGTTCAGATATAAACATATATGGCTCTTTGATTTATGATTTAAAAGATAATAAATTGGAGACTAAGGGGAACTTCTTTTTTCTAAACTCTAGTGGTAAATTTACTATGATAAAAGATAAAAAAGAGATAAAAGTATCTCTAAGTAGTGGTAAATTTCAAAATATCAAGAAGTTACTAGAACCTTGGGAGATACCTGAGAGTATCAATAGTTGGATTGTAGATAGAGTAAGAGCAAAAGAGTATAAGTTAGACTACTTTAAGATATATGCGAGTATTGATGAGAACAGTTCTATCGTACCACACTTTGATACTATCGATGCTAAAGCGACTCTTGGTGATGTAGAGATTAAGTTCAAAGATGGTGTAGATGTGGTAGAGAGTCGATATGTTGATATATTGTATAGAGATAACAATCTAACTTTTCTTCTGGATAAACCTACTTATAAAGATAGAGACATAGAAGGCTCTAGAGTAGAGATAGATAACTTAGTAGGTGAAAAAAGAGCTGTTTTAAAGGTTGATTTGAAGTTAAAAACAGTAGTTGATGATGAGGTTCATAAGATACTAAAAGCGTATAAACTAAATATACCAATCTATACAAAAAAGATACAAAATATCAATATAAATATAGAAAAACCTCTCTACAAAGGTAGCAAGGTAGATGTACGGGTTGAGTCAAATATCACAAAGGATAATTTTCAAATCGCAAAAGTACCTTTAGATATCACATCAGGTTATGTTTTGTATAAAGATAAAAAGGTATATCTCTCAAATATAGAGTTGAAAAATAGGATATATGATATAAAATCTAAAGGTGTGCTAGATAGTGTTAAAAAAGAGTTAAAGTTAAAAAATTATATAAAAAAGCTTACCCTTACAAACAAAAAAAAGAAGAAAATCGTAGATATACATAAGCAGAGTATGGATATGAGTCTATCATATCGTAAAGATATAGTTATCAAAATCCCAAAATATAGCACTAATATCACTTATAAAAAGGGAGAGACACATATAAGAGTTGATAATTTAAAAAGAGTTTTAAAATATATACATAATCTACCACTATCTATCTATGGTGGTAGTTTAGATATCTATACTAAAGATTTTTTACGCTTTAAGTTTATAGGTAATCTATTGTGGAGTGAGTGCTTTTTCTACATCAAAGATAATCAATGTATGAGTAAAATACCATGTAAAGGCAGTATCTATAAAGAGCGTTTAAAGTTTTATGCGTTTGGAAAAAAGATATATATAGATAACGCTAAATCTATCATCAAACTCAACAATATCAATATAGATATAGAGAAGTTTTTTAACTCTCAAAGAAAGAAAATATCTCTAAAAGGTAAAAAAGTAGAGCTTTTTGGTAACAATAGTACGATTAGATATAGAGATTATCATCTATTGACAGATAGTTATGATGTTACGATATATCCAAATGGAGTAATCAAAGCGATAGGTAGCTTAGATGGTGATGTTGTTAAGTTTGATAAAAAAGGGAAAAATATCTCAATAAAAGCTTATCGAGTAAAAGATAGACTGCTACACCCTTTGATAAACTTTGATGGGTTGAAATCTGGAAGATATACATTTAAGAGTGAGGGTAATCCTGATAAGAGTTTAAAAGGAGAAATTCTGATAGAAGGTGGTGTTTTGAAAGACTTTAAAGCATATAGTAATACATTAGCCTTTATCAACTCAATCCCAGCATTGGCAACATTTTCAAACCCTGGTTTTTCTGAAAAAGGCTATATCATCAAAGAGGGAATGGTTCTGTATCGTAAAGTTAAAGATATAGTATATTTTGATACTATCTATATCAAAGGCTCGTCAGCAAATATAGCAGGTAAGGGTAAGATAGATTTAAAAAGTAAAAAGATTGATATATCTTTAGCGATACAAGTGGCTAAAGATTTTGGTAAGATTATAGGTAATATTCCACTAGTTGGTTATATCTTGATGGGAGAGGATAAGAGTATGACTTTGGGATTGCGTATCACAGGAACTTTGGATAAAGCCAAAGTAGAAACATCAGTAGCTAAAGATATACTCTCACTTCCTTTTGAGATGCTAAAAAGAACCTTTGGAGGCTAAGTAGCTACTCATTTCTTAAGACTTGAAGAGGGTCTGTTTGTGATGCTTTTTTCGCAGGATAGATTGATGAGATAAGAATGATGATAACAGTACCCGATATGATAAATAGAAAATCACTCATAGTCAAATCAACAGGTAGTCTAGAAGTTCCATATATATCGATAGGCATAGAGATAATATCAAAGTTTTTTAACACCCATATCCCAAGAAGCCCCAAAGCTGTACCACTCAATATCCCAGCACCACCTATAATCAAGCCAAGTTTATAAAATATACTCTTTATCTCATCTTTAGTAGCACCAAGTGTACGAAGTAGGGCTATCTCACTTCTTCTGCTCATTACAGTCATAAGTAGAGATGATATGATATTTAGTGATGCTACAAGAATGATAAGAAGTAGCACTAAAAAGAGTGCCTTTTTCTCCATCTCCATAGCACTAAAGAAGCTACCATTTTGTTGCCACCACCCCTCAACCAATACACCATCTCCAACAACTTTTTTGACTCTATCTATATCACTCATAGCATTTTGTGTATAGATGTGAAGTCCATCATAGACACCTTTTTCTCTTTTGAGAAGTTTTTGAAATGCTTGATATGTTGTATAGATGATAGCTTTATCATAGGCTTTAAGTCCTGAGTCAAAGATACCATCTACAATAAATCTTTTTTGAAGAGGAATAGTTCCAAAACCAACAGCTTGTTGTTCTGAGAAGTATAGTGTTATCTTCTCATTTTTTGGAGCATTCATCTCAAACGATAAGGAGTCACCAATAACTGCTCTAAACTTACTACTACTTTTACTTTTATCTATCGCTTTTTTAAATACACTGTTTATAGATGCCTCTTTTTTAAAATCTACACCATAGAGTAGAGAGCCTTGTACTGATGAGTCATTTTTACTTATCACTTGTGTTGTGTAGTATGGGCTGATTTGATAGGTAGGAAAAGTTTTTTTAATCTTTTGGATAAGAGTATCATTTACACTATCGTCCATAAGAGGTAAGATTGTAAGTGGATAGTTCATCACAAAGAGTTTCTTCTCAAACTCTTTTTGTGTACCATTCATTATCCCCATAGCAATCATAAGCACCATAACACCCATAGCGATACCTAAAAATGCCAAAAGTGCTGATATGAAGATAAAAGGGTTCTCTTTGTCGTATTTTAGATAGTGTTTGATGATATACCTAACAAAAGATTTGTTAGGCTTGGTACTCTTAGAAGACATTATGCGAGTAGTCCCTTTTTAGGCCCACTCTGTCCACAGCAGTTTTTATACTTTTTGCCACTTCCACATGGGCATTCATCATTTCTTTTTGGTTTTTTCTGTTTTATAGACTCTTCTATATCTTGAAAATCATTAGAGATTTCGCCCTCTTCAAAAGATTGATTTAGAGCAAACTCTTCTAACTCTCTCTCTAGTTCATTTTTGATACTCTCTACTGCCTCTTCTTCCTCTTGCTCTGATGAGAAATCAAACTGTACTAAGTGTAGAGTTTTTACAGCTTCGTGTTTAATTCTATCTACAAGTTCAGTAAATAGTTTATAACTATCTTGTTTGTACTCAGTTAGAGGGTCTTTTTGGTTATATCCTCTTAAGCCAATACCTGTTTTTAGTACATCCATCTCATATAGATGGTCTCTCCATTGAGGGTCAAGCACCTGTAAGTATAGAACTCTCTCTATCTCATTTCTCTGCTCAGGTGAGAGTTTAGACATCTTATCTTCATATAGTTGAGTCATCATATCTACAACCATAATTTTTATATCTTGAGCATCTTTATCTTTAAAGTATTGAGGTTCAACTTCTACTCTTAACTCTTCAAGTATCAATGCTGATAGTTTTTCTATATCAAACTCTTCAGGTGGTAGTCCCTCTTCGATACCACACTCTTCAAGTAGATGAGTTACAAACTCTTCTCTATTCTCTTTAATTTTACTATCTATATCAAACTCAGGGTCAAGTAGCTGATTTCTAAAGGCATATATAGCTTTTCTCTGGTGGTTGGCTACATCATCATACTCTAAGATATGTTTTCTTGACTCGTAGTGCATACTTTCTACTTTTTTCTGAGCCTTCTCTACTGAACGAGTAACTATCTTTGAGTCGATATACTCTCCATCTTCAACACCAAGTTTTTGCATGATATTTCTAATCTTCTCACCACCAAATATACGAAGAAGATTATCATCAAGACTTAAGAAAAATTGACTCTCACCAGGGTCACCTTGTCTTCCTGAACGACCACGAAGTTGGTTATCTATACGACGAGATTCGTGTCTTTCTGTACCTATGATAGCAAGTCCTCCAAGCTCTCTTACCTCATCATCAATCTTGATATCAACACCACGCCCAGCCATATTTGTAGCAACAGTTATAGCACCTTTTGCTCCAGCATTTTTGATAATCTCTGCCTCTTGAGCGTGATTTTTAGCATTTAGTACATTGTGAGGAATTTTCTCTTTTTTCAATCTCTCGTGGATAAGTTCAGATTTTTCGATAGATGCCGTACCAATTAGAACTGGTTGTCCTTTTTGATGATACTCTTTTACTTTTGCCACAACAGCATCTAGTTTCTCTCTCTCTGTGTTATAGATAAGGTCATTTTTATCCTCTCTAGCTACTGGAACATTTGTAGGGATTGATACAACTTCTAGTCCATAGATTTGACTAAATTCAGTAGCTTCAGTTTGAGCAGTACCTGTCATACCTGCTAATTTGTTATATAGTCTAAAGTAGTTTTGATATGTTATCTCTGCTAGAGTTTGTGACTCCTCTTGTATCTCTACGCCCTCTTTTGCCTCAAGTGCTTGGTGTAGTCCTTCAGAGTATCTTCTTCCTTCACTAAGTCTTCCTGTAAACTCATCAATAATGATAATCTCACCATTTTGAACAACATAATCTACATCTTTTTTAAAGATATAGTGAGCTTTAAGAGCTTGGTCTAAGTGGTGTGCTAAGATGGCATTTTCTAAAGAGTACAAGTTATCTACCTCAAATAAATCTTGAGCTTTTTGAAGTCCATCTTCTGTCATTACGATAGTTTTGTTTTTCTCATCAACGATAAAATCACCAGTTGTCTGCTCAGGTTCACCAGCTCTTGTCTCTATCTTTTCACCTTTTTCCATCTTTAAGGCTACTTCATTTGCTTTAGCATAGTAGTTGTGGTCTCTTTGTGTTGGTCCTGAGATGATTAGAGGAGTTCTTGCTTCATCAATAAGGATAGAGTCCACCTCATCGACGATAGCGTAGTTGTGTTCTCTTTGAACCTTCTCTTCAAGTCTAACTTTCATATTGTCTCTTAGGTAATCAAAGCCATACTCATTGTTTGTACCGTAAGTTATATCAGCCTCATATTGTGCTTTTCTAGCAAACTCATCGTGAATATCTGCTGTGATACAACCAACACTATATCCTAAAAATTTATAAAGCTCACCCATCTCTTGAGAGTCTCTTTTTGCTAGATAGTCATTTACTGTAACAACATGAACGCCTCTTTTATCCATCGCATTTAAGATAACAGCAAGTGTAGCTACTAGAGTTTTACCCTCTCCTGTTTTCATCTCAGCGATATTTCCATCATGAAGAACCATACCACCTACGAGTTGAACATCATAGTGTCTCATTCCAAGAACTCTTTTACTAGCCTCTCTAGTAATGGCAAATGAGTCATACAACACATCATCTAAACTCTTCTCTTGTGCCAATACTGAGTTTTGAAGTGCCTTGAAACTCTCTTGAAGCTCGGTATCTGAGAGTTTTTCATATTTTGACTCTAAAGCGTTGATGTTTTCTACTCTTTGTAGGTACTTTTTAACAATCTTATCATTTTGAGTACCAAATATTTTTGTTACAATACTTTTCAACATATCACTATATCCCTAATTCTTAATAAGTTGTCTCTATTTTATCGAAAAAGTTATTAACTCTTAGTTTAACTACACAATTGGTTTACTTTTTTTTGCCACAATAATCACACAAAAAGAGATAATAGGGTATTATAACTTATGAGTATGAGGATAATTATGTATAGAGTTTTGATTTTAGCATTTTTGAGTAACATTATATGTGCTAGTGATATAAAACTTCCTATGAGTTTTAGTAGTAGTTTTGAGCAGATAGTGACAAATCCTAAGAAAAAGGTGATTAGGTATAGAGGGGATTTGAAGTTTGTCTATCCATCTATCATCAAGTGGCACTATACCAAGCCTACACAAAAAGATGTTTGTAGTGACAGTGAACATATCACTGTGGTTGATTATGATTTAGAACAGGTGAGTTTATACTATCTAAACAAGAGATTTAATATAGCCAAAATATTATCTAATGCTAAACATTATAAAAAAAACATCTATATAGCAAAATATCAAGATAAGAGTTACACCATAGCATTAGATAGCCATAATAGATTAGAGAGTATGGCATATTATGATGACTTGGATAATAAAGTACAGATAATTTTTAGAAAAGTATCTTATCGAGATAAGCCATTTAGTAGTAGAGTAATGAGATGTAACATTCCAAAAGATTATGACATAATAAAAGGGTAGAGATGGAAAATATAGTTCCTGTTGAGATGATAAAAAAGTTTGGTATAGATGAGTCTTTGGCTATGGTTTTGGGTATGAGTGTGGTTGTGGTACTTCTGTTTATCTTAATAGTAGTTATCGTATCTAGTATGAGGGTGAAGTTTTATAAAGATAAAGTTACAAATATGGACTTGGATAATCAAGATAAGATAGACCAGATTTTATCTTTACAGAAGAGTTTAGATGAGTATCAAAATAAAAACAGTATGTTAGAAGATACTTTAAAAGTGTTTGAAGCTACAAAAGATAAGTTGTATAAAACTCAAGAGGCACTTAAAAGTTTAAAAAGTGCTTATCAAGAGTTAGAGATACAAGAGCAGACAACAGCTAGAAAATTACAAAACCTAAAAAGTATGTATGAGAAGTTGGCACTAGAGCATAACTCTCTTATAGAGAAGATGACCAAGATACAAGAAGAGAATAATAAACTTCAAGTCAATAATGCTAGATTATTGAGAAAGTTAGAGCAGATTTGATACTCTAATTCACATAAAATTGATATTGATATAGTAAGATGAGATTAGATTTTATTAAAGGAGTCAATTGTGAAAATCTTTAAAGTGTTACTGTTTCTATCTCTAGGTATCAATATCTATGCGAATGATGCTAAAGTGTTGTTTGATAATAAATGTAGTATGTGTCATCAGACTTCAAGACCAGCTGATATGAGTAGTGTAGTAGCACCAGCTATTATGGGTGTTATGAGACATGTTAAGATGAGTTACCCCTCAAAAGATAATGCTGTTAATTTTATCGTTGATTATGTGCTAAATCCAACTAAGGAAAAATCAATCTGTATGCCTCAAAAGATAGCTAGATTTGGGCTTATGCCTTCTCAAAAAGGTAGTGTTACAGAAGAAGAGCTAAGAGAGATTGCTAGTTGGTTATTTGATAACTATCCACCAAAAGGTTTTAGAGGTGGTGGTATGGGAATGGGACAAAGAGGACATGGTAGAATGATGGGTAAACAAGGTAGTATGAACTAATGCCTACCATTTTACTACTTGAAGATGATATCCAGTTAAGCCAAACAGTTGAGCAGTTTTTAAAACGCAAGGGCTATGGTGTCATCTTGGCTTACAATGGGCTTCAAGCCCAAGAGCTTATATATGAGAAGCATATAGATTTGATGCTTTTTGATATAAAAGTTCCACATCTCAATGGTTTTGAGCTACTCAAAGCTATACGAGATGAAGAGAATAATACCCCTGTGATATTGATAACATCTTTAAATAGTGTTGATGATGTAGAGAAGGGTTTTGAGCTTGGGTGTGATGACTATATCCGTAAGCCATTTGCTCTAAAAGAGCTTATAGTTCGTATAGAAGCCCAGTTAAAAAGAAGGTTCAATACATATCAAGATGTTATCAATATCTCATCTAATATCTCATTTAATCCCAAAGAGATGACTCTTCTTAAAGATGATGAGGTTATCAGTTTAAAGACAAAAGAGTTAAAACTGCTAGAGCTTTTTTTACAACACCCAAATCAACTCTTAAGATATGAAGAGATTTTTGATGTTTTGTGGGAGTATGATGAAGCTCCAAGTAGTGGAGCGTTAAGAACATATATAAAAGAGCTTAGAACTATCATTGGAAAAGATAGGATAGAGACTGTTAAAAACATAGGGTATAGATTTGTTACAGAGTGAGAAACAGAGTCTTATCCGTTTTTTGATTATATATTTGACATCAACTATATTTCTCTTCTCTATCGCATCTTGGATATTTTATACCTCTTCAAAAAAGAATATTTTAGAAAAACAACAGCAGAGTCTAAAGTATGAGTTTCAAAATATCTTATCAACAATTAGAAATCTACACCAATCAAATGATAAAATCCTATACTATCCAGATAGCCAAGAGTATAAAAGTGCTATGTTTGATTTAGATAAAGAGTATATCTTTGGTAGTTTTGATAAAGATATATCTTATGATTATAGAGATAAAGAGGTGTTGATATATAAAGAGAAAGTTGAACCATACTACTTAGGTTGTGCCTACTTACTCTTGGCAAAAGATATAGATTATAGTGATATTTTTAAGTTAAAAAAGATGGTAGTATTTATGTTGTTTATAGCTATACTGTTTTTCTCTATACTAGGTTATTTTTTAGGAAAACTGTTTGTAGCACCTATGAAAGGCTCGATAGAGAAGATGAACCAGTTTATACAAGATACAACACATGAGTTAAATACCCCTATTAGTACAATATTGACAAATATAGAGATGTTGGATACTTTTCACCCAGAATTAAGTAGTATAGATGAGTTTAGCAGGATAGAGATAGCGTCAAGAACACTTAGTCGTATCTATGATGATTTGAGTTATCTAAATTTAAATCATAAGTATCATAGAGAGATTGTTTCAGTTGATATGGGTGAGTTTTTAGAACAAAGAGTCTTATATTTTCAAAGTATAGCAAAATTAAAATCTATCGATATAGAGTTAAAAGTAGAAGAGAGTATCACTCTTGAGATTGATAAAAATGATGCTATAAGATTGGTAGATAATCTTCTCTCAAATGCTATTAAGTACAATAAAATGGCTGGAAAAGTTATTATTACTCTAAATCAATATGCTTTGAGTGTAGAAGATAGTGGGATAGGTATAGCCAATAGTGAGCTTAATCTGATAAAAAAGAGATTTCACAGGGCAAATAGTAGTGAAGGTGGTTTTGGTATCGGTTTGGATATAGTAAATCAAGTTATACACTATTATAATTTTAAATTAGAGATAGACTCTACGCAAAATATGGGAACTAAGATAAAGGTGATTTGGTGATGAAGAGTATTATATTGATAGCTCTATTGGTAAATATTTCATATACTCAAGATATGTTAGATGTAAAGTGTCTCTCTTGCCATAGACAACAGCAAATCCCAAGTGCTATGATTTATCGTAAATATCTACTCAAATATAGCACAAATAGAGCGATTAAGAGTGCTATCTATCACTATATTAAAAATCCAAAAGAGAAACAGTCAATTATGCCAAAACCATTTTTTGATAAGTTTCCAAGAAAAAAGAGGATGAATACAGAAGATAGAGAGTTAGAGATACTTATAGATAAATATATCGATAGATTTGATATTAAAAAAAGATTAAAGCTAAAAAAATCTACTGACAAATCCACTGACATTTAGTTTTTAAAGTTTGGAGAGTTCCTATTTTAGGGGGTTTGTGTGGTGGGTCCTCGGGGACTCGAACCC
>Ga0256828_1002109_pt1 | contig 12052 bp, 5 predicted proteins | sample CV88metaG_FD_185993 | JGI IMG/M metagenome (GOLD analysis project Ga0256828, IMG submission 185993) | Hydrothermal vent microbial communities from East Pacific Rise, Pacific Ocean - CV88 | ecosystem: Environmental > Aquatic > Marine > Hydrothermal vents | place: Pacific Ocean: East Pacific Rise... | reverse complement strand
CTTTCTCTTTTTGTTTCATATCAAGAGGGTCTTTTAATTTTACATCAAAATCACTCAAATATTCTTCTACTTTTAAATCTATTAGAGAATCTTTAATATTTTTAGATTTACCCCAATTATATTTTTCATTATTATCAGTATTATCATTGTTAGAATCACACTCTTTTAGCATTTTAATAATTTCCAATGTTCTTTCATGAATCTTATTTTTTTTAGAAGATTTCTCTTTCCACTTTTTTTCATCTAACAGCATCTCTTTTAAAATTTTCAAAGCTCCACATTTATCAAAATTAAATACCCCAACTTGTATCTTTTTAAATAAAAATGTTGATTTTGGTATATTGTTTTCACCTTCATAAAGTTCTTCCAGTTTTCGTTCGATCGGGGATAAACTATTAAAATAAGATTCTCTATGCTCTTTCTCTTTGATTAATACATTAAGTTGATATTCAGCTTCTGATAATCTTTCAGATTTTGGATATTTTGTAATAAATGCTTCCAATAAATCTATTCTTGGTCTAGAAAAAATAGTACGCCACTCTTTATCCTCCTGTAGTTTTCTTTTTTTCTCTAACTTAATTTCTTCATATAATAAACTCTCTGCCTCTGCTTTCTCAGCTTGTTTTTTTCTAAATCCTTCAAAATCATCAACTTTAATATTGTCTCTTTTAGTTAATTCAAGATTGTAATAATTTTTATGTTCATCAAAGAACAAATCTACTATTTTAAGATATTTTTGTGTAAATAAATTTCTTTTTTCTATTCTTGTACTTAATAAACCAACTAATTGATATTTAGATGTAATAGGTGTCATTAAAACTATATTATCTATATGAGGAAATTCAATATCACGCATATGTTTTGTCATAATAAGAATCCCTATATTATTTCTTCTAGTATCACTTCCTCTTTGAAAAGCATATACTTCTCTCAACTTATCTTGTTTATCTTCAGAAGTAAAAGTAATATATTGATTGACACCAATATCTTTTAAGGATATTCCCACTTGATTAACATCTTCAATATTATTACAAATAATAATTGTCTGACCTATCTCATGTTTAAAGTCAATATACTCCAACATAGTAACTATTAAGGAACTAATACCTGCTTTCCCTAATTGTTGATAGAGAGGCACTTCCAAACCAGCAATATTATGAGGTATTACTTTATAAGGACGAATATTACCGTCTACTATGGCATCTTCAAGTGAATATTGATAACTAAGTCCTCCAAAATAATCTCTCATTTTTTCATCATATAAAGTTGTAAAGCTTATAAAAGTTGCTTGACTATAATAATCTAAAACTCTTTCCCATCTACTTGTTTTAGTAACTTTATCTCTTAGTCTAGGTACTTCATCTATAATTATAAAATCAAAAAAATTATTCTTATTTTGAGTATTAATTCTATCTATAGTTTCATAAGTTATATTAATATGCTTATTATCTAAGTCTTGAAATTGTCTTTCCAAATATCTAAAATTATTATTTCTATCACTTAAAAATAAAATATTAGGTATTTTATCTTCATACCAGTGTGCATTATAAAGTTTATGGAGTACTTCTAAAATAACTACATATTTTCCTGATCCTGAAACTAAAGATAATAATATTCTTTTATTTTGATTTATAATTCCCTCAATTATAGTTATAATTGCCTCTTGATGATGTCTTTTAAGATTATTTCTAAGATAAGGAATATTTCGTAATCTATCTTCTTTTGATTGTTGATTTAATACATTATATTTCTGTAATAACTCATCAGGAGAAGGATACTCATCAATATACTTTCCAATTTCATTTTTTAAAGAATACTCATAAATTTCTAATCCATTCGTAGAATACACATAATCTAGATTTAATAGTTTTCCGTAATAAATTGCTTGTTCTAATCCTGCTTTTGGCTCACTTTTTGGAGATTTTACTTCTATTACAGCTAAATTTTTATTTTCATGTTTTAATAATATATCGGCTCTACCTTTATTAGGTAATTTATATTCTCGAATTATATTCATTTCAGTCCAGTTGTTTCTTTCTAACTGAAGAAGAACTGATTTCATAGTTTCATCTTCAGTTAGAGATGTTAGTACCTTTTTTAAAATATCTGAAATCATTTTATTTTCACTAGTTGTCTTAAAAACTGTATTTATTGGAAATAATCCATTCTCAATAGAATATTCTTTTATATCCCACCATTCAACTCTTCTTATTTGCTTGTACTCTTTATTAATTCTTGGATTATTTACATCATTTGGAGCAATATAGTCACTGACAATTTTTCCTATCCCAACAATTATACTTCTACCATTTCTAGCGATAACAATATCTCCAATTTTCATAACTTTTCCAAAATTCCATAAAAAATTATGTTTACGAGTATTATATTTTTCACCATAAGTAAAAATAAGATCATTTTTCAACTGATCTTTAGAAGTAGAAAGAGAAGTATATTTATTAACATCAATTTTATCCCAACCAATAGCAATATAATTTCCATCTCGACACTCCTCCCATATACTAGCTTCTTCCCCAAGTGCTATAACCCAAACTGTTTTGGTTACAACTTCTTCAATATTTTCTTTTAAAAATTCAATATAGCTATTTAAAGAAGGTCGTTGTTTTGTATTATTATTACCTTTTTCATTTCTATCATATAAATCTCCTTTTGAGGAAAATCTATCTTTTAAATCTTCTAAAAAATCTATATCATCAATTTCAAATAAATTTGCAAAATTTATCAATTTTGGAATATTATTTTTTAATTTATTAATTATTCCATTTATACGAGATTCAGGTATCTGTTTTATTTCTAAATTCCATTGATAAAATTCTAACTCTCGCTCTTTAGCTTTCTTTTTTAAAGCTATTCTTCTTTTATTGACTTCAATATATTTTTTTTGTTCATCTATTGAAATTAAAGGAATAGTTTTTAAAAGTTTTTGTAAATTATTTTTATTTAAAATAGGTATATCAATACCTGTTAAATAATTTGATATATTTGATAAAATTTCTTTTGAATATAATATAAAATAAAAATATTCTAACAAGAGATATTTATTATCAGTAAATAGTGCATATATAGGGTTGTTAATATATATTGATGACATATTTTTCATTGGCTTAAACAAAGTAGGCTTTAATTCATAATTATTTCTATACTCTTTTACACTACTAATTAAAAGAGATTCTTTATCTATTTTATAATGAAACTTTCCATCTATATCGTCATCAATTCTATAAAATTCATCATTCTCTAAAAGTTGTATATCTTCTATATTTTTTTGTAAATTCTTTGTTCTTATTACAGGAATTCCTGATTTATTATTAAGATATTTAGTTTTAGAAAAATTTTGTCCAATTTTAATTGTTACAACATCGGCTAATGAAAACTTAGACTGCTCTTTTTTTTCTATTTTAACCTCTTCAACTTTACTATCAATTTTTTTTGCCACATTATAAAACTCTCCACCTTTCCTCTTCAAAACCCTCGAAGCCAACCGAGCATAAGCTAAACTCTCATCATGTAAAGAAAAGTCTCCCTCAAAAGCCCCATTAGGGTCAGCCAATAGTGCATTAAAATCAAACCCTATTCCCAAATGACTACTCACAAAATTAGACATATCAGCCATAATCTCAAAAGATTCATCAGCAGAGATATTTGCATTAAGCTCTTCTCTTACTTTTGGATAAAAATCATAATAAATATTTTTAGCTTTTTTTCTTCGTTCTATCAAGCCACCTAAAAAGACTTCTGCCACATGAGATTGCTTACTTTTGGATAGTTTCTCTTCTTGAAGTATTCTTGTAACTTGAAAATCTACAGGTAAAACAGACATATAAAAAGCCAGTTTTTGAGCTGTAGGGGAAGCTTGTGAATAGAAACGTTGCATTCTCATTTCAGTTGTTATATCTTTTTTTAGAGGAGTTTTTAGTGGTTCAAAATCTAAGTTTTCTAACTCAATCCCACTAATACTATTCTCCGTACTATTTACTACAACCTTTGCCCATGCTTGTAGTGAGTAAGGGTCAAAACTAATTATAGGAATTTTTAGAGCATTCTTTTCTCTTTTAGAAGGTTTAATTTTTAGTTTTTTGTTAATAGGATTAAAACTATTAGAAGAGAGTCGTATATGTTTACCTTTAAAAAGCATTGTTCCCATCCACATCTCTTTTGGGAACATCTGCAAAATAGAAGTAAACGATTTAGTTGCCCATCTATCTATACTTTTAAATGCCTCGCCACTTTTCCATGAAGACGCAATACAATCACTCATAACCCATACTAAATTACGCTGACCATCTATCACCACAAGCTTTTCAGATGCTTCTCTTTTTAATGCTTTATCCACATAGAGTATTGGTTTTTCTTTTCTTGTATCCCAATAGTAGATAGTAATCCTAGAGAAAACTCCCATGGTCATAAGCATTTGTTCAAAGTTTTTTATTAACTCATCCCAAAGCTCCATAGTCTCACCTTGGTCTATAACCAAAGTTAAAAAGAAACTCTTCTCTTCTACTCGTTTAAACACCAAATCAAAAACTTTAGTCGATGCAATATTTTCTACTGTTTTCTCTTCGTCTAATTCATATCTATTTTTAGATGCTGTTTTAAGATTAATAAACTTAAAAGCCTTCTCCCACTCTCTATAATGGTCAAGTGCCAATTTTTTAGGAGATTGGATAGCCTTTGCAGACTTTTGTTTGGAAGACGAAGTATTATCCTCTTGATTATCTGTATGAACTTCTAAATCAGCTTCTTGTTCTTCTTCCTGTTCAGGTTCAATATTAGGTTCATCTTCTTCTACCTCATCATCTTCTATTTCAGGTGTAGAGTTTGGTTCTTCTTCCTTTTTATCCTCAACCTCTTCTCTTACAAATGACTGCATACCTGTAAATTTAGATAACCATAAAAGGTCTGCAATATTTTCAAGATGTGGGTAGTTTTCTTCTTTCAACATAGCACCTTAAACAGAAAGTGATTTCCAAATAGATTTAAGGAGAGGTTCATTATTTTCAATATTTATTCCCTCTAACTCTAAAAAGACTCTATTTAAAAGTTGGTCAATTGCTAAATACTCTTTTTCTGTATCTTTAGCAATAAATTCTTTAATTATATTTTCTAATTTAGCTCTTTTTTCATCATCTAGTTCAATATGACTAGAGATAATATTTTCTAACTGAGAAAATTCTCTTCTTGGCTTCATATCCAAATGAATACATCGTCTTAAAAAAGCAGGTGGAAATTCTCTTTCATTATTACTTGTCATAATAATAAGAGGGAAGTTATCAATATCTGCTTCAATATTACCCTTAGTTACTTTAGCACTTTTACCATCTAAAGTCTTAACTTTATGTTCTGCTGTTACAGAGCGTTCAAGTTCAGGAATTTTAAATTGATTCTCTTCAAGTACATGAAGTAAGTTATTTGGCAAGTCAATATCACTTTTGTCTATTTCATCAATCAGTATTACACGAATATTTCCTTCTTTAGACTCCGAAAAAGCTGTACCAATAGCTCCTAAAGTTATATACTTACCAATATTTTCTTTTCTTCTTTTCTGTTTATTCATTGAAGCATCATGAAGTCTAGCTACTGCATCATAACTATAGAGTGCATCTTTTAGTGTTGATTGTGTTGTTATATGCCAAGATAAAACATCTCCCAATCCTAACTCTTGTGCAACTAACTTTGCTAAAGCCGATTTACCTGTTCCTGGTTTTCCTGTAATTAAAAGTGGTCGTCTCAAATACAATGCTGTATTTACTAAATCAATCTCTTCCGATGAAGGAAGAAAATTATTGTCTGTTTCTGCACTATTTCCTCTCCATGATGGTGCTTTTGGTAATGTTTTAATATCATTACTACCTCTAAATACTTTCCACTCTTTTTCTGTTGACATTATGTTCTCCTTTTACCAATCATATAAATTTTGTTCTGGATTTTTAAATTCGTTGGGTATTTTATTTGGGTTATCCAATAAAAAAATCAAATCCGAATTGACACTACTATGATTTGAACAAATATAACTACTTATCTTTGTTCTACACTCTTTTATTTTATTTTTAGATAATTTTTCATATTCATCATGACAAACATCATTAGATAGATGTAATAGTGCAATAGAAATATTATACTCATCAATATCATAAAGCACTTCATTAATATTATCTATTTGTAGCTGTGTTAAAACAGCTACATCTTCTTCAGCTAATTCTTCATCATAAACCGAGTTATCTAATAATTTTGTTGTTATATCTGAAATTGAATTACTTTTATCTAGTCCATTCCACTTATTTTCCCATAAAATAGTATCTGAACTACGAAATCTATCTTGAATTCGTAAAACATATTTGTATTTACTTGTTACTTTTTTCTCTTTTCTTTTCCCACTATATTTCCAATCTTGAATACCTTTTGATAACTCTTCAATAGGAAGAATTATCTCTAAATATAACTCAACATCTTTATATCTTGATATATCAAAAAAACTAATGAGATAATCAAAAAAAGATTTTATACTCTCTTTATTATCCAAATCTACAAAAGTTGGTTCAAACTTACTATCTTGGGTATATTTCTCATTATAATATTCCCACATTGTTACACTATATAAACCATCTTCTTTTTCCAAAAATTCTACCAAAATATACATCTTTGTAAGTAAACTATTTTCGATACATTCATAATTTGTATCAGAATATTTTACCTCATCTAAATACTCTATATAATTTTTTATTTCCAAAGGAGAACCATAATATATATTTAATTCTTTTAAAACACATCTTATAGGTAAAGTTTTATTTGACTTTCCATAGGCAACAAGAAAATTTATAATCTCACTTATTGTTTCGGGTATAGGCTCACTATATCTTTCAGGTAGATATTTTAAAGTTGTTTTTGTAATTAGCTCTATTTCATTTTTATTTTCTAGGTATTGAGTCAGTTCTCTTTGTAAATCTTCAATTTTCTCAGATGAAAAAGTTTCTTCCTTTTCAGAACTACCCCCTTCATAAAAATTCATCGTTCCATTATTAACTAAATTTTCAAAATTATTTTTTGCATAAATAGTTTTAATACTACCATCAGATTCAAAATAATTAGGATAATATTTTCTGCCTACAGATATATACTCTTCCAACATATCTGAAATTTCATCCCAACTCCAAACGATAATTACTATACTATGAGTAGAAGACAACTCAGTAGCTCTATTTTGGATGTCTGTATCTCGTTTAAATGAGTTGGCAAATATAAATCTATCAAGAGTATAGCCTTTACCTTCTATAAACTCTTTTATCATTGCATTGGTTTCAGTCTCTAGGTCTTTTAAAAGCTCTTTTTTAATTAGTTTACTACTTCTTGAAGTATCTTTATTTTTACATTGATGTAAAATATATTTATTCTCTTTGGTTAACGCAGAACCATCTATCCCATGCTGTTTCTGCCCCTTACGACCATAAATCTGAAACTCCAAACCATACTTTTCAGAGCATAAGTCATTTACCAAATCTTCAAACTTCTTCTCATCTGTTAGTGGTTTCCATTGATAATCAGCCATTTATTCCCTTTTAATGAACCTAACTAAAGTTCATCACCCCTGTATTATTAACATTTTCAATATAAGTCTTAGCCTCAATTCTTCGTCCAACTTCTTTCTCTTCCCCATAAAACTTCTCCACAGCCTCCTCAAAAGCTTTACGAGTATCATAATCAGCAGTATCTACAACCACTGTACCTTCACCAGCTCGTATAAGCAACGTACCCTTTTTCTCTAAACCTTTTAAATCTTGTTTCAAAATAATAGGAAATGGATGAGGAGGAATTTCGATAACATAAATATCTTTTCCATCAAGTGTATGTTTTGTTATAGTTAAGTCTTGAATTAAAGGAGTTGCATAGTTATTTACATTTTGAATAATTTCTTGTTGTAACGTTGTCACATCAAAATCTACATGATGTATCTCATTTGGAGTTGCCTCCTTTACACCTATAATTAAATAAGTAGGCTGACCAATATAATGAATATTTCCATTGGTCATGGATATAAGGTCTTTGTAGAGTTCTAGTTTCTTTTTTTGAATATCTTGTTTTGAAGTAGTAGCTTCCCAATACCACTCACGTTTAAAATCTAACTTTGCATTTTCATTTTGTTTGATTAGCTCTAAAATATCCATATTATCCCTTGTTATATATATCATACAAAAAGCAATATAAGATAGATATAAAGTTATTAAGAATTTCAACCATTTACAACAATAAACAAAAATAAGCCCACCACAACAAAGAAACAACAACTGTTTATAATCTTTCTTGTTAGTCGTCAAAATGGATTCTTTATACTAAATATTTGGGTCGCTGTAGGGTGCCGTTTTTTGTAGATTTGGCTTAGTTTTGACGGTTGATTTTATGCAAAAAAGTAAAAGTGTTTTACTATGAGGTCAAAGGGCATTTTAAGACCGAAGTTTAGGGGTTTTGATTTTTTGGATTTTTTGAAGAAAGAGTGTTTATTTGTCCCACGTGAAACGTGGGAACAAAGAGGAGGAAAAGCACCTACTAACTCTTCTTTTAAGTCTCTTCTTCACCAATAGGTTCAGCACTGGTTCCTAAAAATGCACGACCACTTACGAAGTAGATATAAACAGGCTTTTCATTTCTCAAAATATCAACAATATTTCCAAACATAGATGAAGGTAAATGCATTCTAATAATCTCATTTTTTATATAATCTTTTTCAAACAATTGTCCAGGGTCATTAAATCTTATCCACGCTACGACTTTGTTTTTATTATCTATTAACTGAATCTGTGCCCGATTTGTTTGATAACCATTTGGACTTCCGTAAACCAATAGACTGTAACTTTTTATTATTTTCGTTGCCATGATTTTTTCTCCTTTATCTCATGATGTTGTTTAGAGAATAGTATAAAATATCTCCATACAAATATGATAGCTGAAGATTGTTTGGTAAGTGTTTCATTTTAAGATAAAGAGATATTTAAGAATTTTGATTTTGATGATTTAGAAAAAGAGAGGTTATTTGTCCCCACATAAAATGTGGGAACAAGAGGAGGCAGAAGTTAAAAAACTCTACTCAACCATAGCAACAAGTTCTTCTTTAGAAACTTTGTTGAAGTTTAAGTATTTGTAAATCTCATCTGTCATTTCAGGTTTGATTTTATCAGCAACTATCTCTGCGTATTCAGCAGCAGTTGGTAACTTACCTTTAAGTGCAACCACGGCTGCAAGTTCAGCAGAACCAAGGTAAACTTGAGAACCTTTTCCAAGTCTGTTGTCGAAGTTTCTTGTACTTGTTGAGAATACCCATGCGTCTTGTGCAACAGCAGCTTGGTTACCCATACATAGAGAACAACCTGGAATCTCAACTCTAGCACCAGCCATACCAAATACAGAGTAGTAACCCTCTTCTTGAAGAGTTTTCTCATCCATTTTAGTTGGAGGACAAATCCATAGTTTATTAGCAACTGGACCTTCACCTCTAAGAATCTCAGCGTGAGCTCTGAAAAGACCGATGTTTGTCATACAAGAACCAACGAAAACCTCATCAATTTCTGTTCTAAGACCTGCTTCATGAATTTCAGTTAATGTTTTAACATCATCTGGATCATTTGGACAAGCTAAGATAGGCTCTGTAATTTTGTTCATATCAATCTCAATAACAGCAGCGTACTCAGCATCTTTGTCAGCTTCTAGTAACTCTGGGTTTGCAATCCATGCTTTCATTTTGTCAGCACGTCTTTGAAGTGTTGCTTTGTCTTCATAACCTTGCTCGATTAACTCTTCTATAAGAACGATGTTAGACTCTAGGTACTCAATGATAGGCTCTTTATCAAGCTTAACAGTACAAGCAGCAGCTGAACGCTCAGCAGATGCATCAGAAAGTTCAAACGCTTGTTCACATTTAAGTGTTTCAAGACCTTCGATTTCTAGAACTCTACCAGCAAAAATGTTTTTCTTACCAGCTTTAGCAACAGTTAAAAGACCCTCTTTAATCGCTTGGTGAGGAATAGCATTTACCATATCTCTAAGCGTAATACCTGGTTGCATTTCACCTGTAAATCTAACCAAAACAGACTCTGGCATAGTAAGTGGCATCATACCTGTAACACCTGCAAACGCAACAAGACCTGAACCAGCTGGGAATGAGATACCTATTGGGAAACGTGTATGACTATCTCCACCTGTACCAACAGTATCTGGAAGACACATTCTGTTTAACCATGAGTGGATAACACCATCACCTGGTCTTAAAATGAAACCTTTTCTCTCAGTCCAGAATTTTGGAAGTGTATGCTGTAACTCAATATCTGCTGGTTTTGGGTAAGCAGCTGTGTGACAGAACGACTGAAGAACAAAATCTGCACCAAAACTAAGTGCTGCTAGTTCTTTAATCTCATCTCTTGTCATTGGACCTGTTGTATCTTGAGAACCTACAGTAGCACATACTGGCTCACAGTAAACACCTGGTTTAACACCATCCATACCAGCAGCTTTACCAATCATTTTTTGAGCAAGAGTAAACCCTTTACCGTTATCTTCTGGAAGGTCAGGAGTCATGAAGATATCACCAGCGTCCATACCAAGAGCTTCTCTTGCTTTAGCTGTAAGACCTTTACCAATGATTAGTGGAATACGACCACCAGCTCTCATTTCGTCTGGAAGTGTGTTTGGCTCAATTTTGAACTCAGAAACTACTTCACCATCTCTTTCAATTACACCATCAAAAGGTTTAACTGTAATAACATCACCTGTTTCAAGTTTTGCAACTGGTGCTTGAATAGGAATACATCCTGAATCTTCTGCTGTGTTAAAGAAAATAGGAGCAATAATATCACCAATAACAATACCACCCGTTCTTTTACCTGGAATGAAAGGAATATCTTTACCCATGTGCCATTGAACAGAGTTGATTCCTGATTTTCTAGATGAACCAGTTCCTACAACATCACCAACGTATGCTAAAGGGTGACCTTTTTCTTTAAGTTCTTTCATTGTATCAAGAGGGTTATCCATTCTGTTAACTAAGAAAGAGTTTGCATGTAAAGGAATGTCTGCTCTTGTAAATGCTTCAGATGCTGGAGATAAATCATCTGTATTTGTCTCACCAGGGATTTTGTAAACAGTTACAGTAATCTCTTTTTCCATCTCTGGCTTGTTGTAGAACCACTCAGCATTTGCCCATGACTCAACAACCTCTTTAGCAAGTTCATTACCTTCATCCATAAGTGCTTTAACGTCATTAAATGAGTCATATACAAGAAGAGTGTTCTTAAGTTGATTTGCTGCAGACTCTGCTACTGCTTTGTCATCTGACTTAAGTGCTTCTACCAATGGAGCAACGTTAAATCCACCAAGCATGGTTCCTAAAATCTCTGTTGCTTTAACTGGGTCAATCAGTTCACAAGTTGCATTACCTTGAACAATGTCATTTAAAAATGCTGCTTTAACGTAAGCTGCATCATCAACACCAGCTGGTACCTTTTCTGTAAAAAGTTCCATTACGTAGTCTGCATCTGCTACTGGAGACGCTTTTAATAACTCTACTAATTCAGCTACCTGATCTGCTGTAAGTGCTAAAGGTGGAACACCAAGTTCTGCACGCTCTTGGGTATGTTTTCTATAATCTTCTAGTAATGACATTAATGTCTCCTATTCGTTAAAATATTTGTGTCATATTCTATACTAATAGCCATTATATTGTTACTTTAAAGCACACTATTTTTGTCGGAGTTACTTTAGTTGTGTAGTTCTGACACAAGCTTTTTAAAGTAAAATTTCTCTCTGCCCTTTATTATTAGGAGTAGACAAAACACCCATCTCTTGAAGCTGTTCTATAATATTTGCTGAACGGTTGTAGCCTATTTGGAGCTTACGCTGTAAGTAAGATATAGAAGTTTTTTGGTCAGACAATATAATAGACTTTGCTTGTTCATAAAGCTCATCTAAGTCACCTGTTACGCCTACACCACTCATCTGAGAACCTTCTTCTTTTACCAAATAACGTTCATCATAGTCAGGGGCTCGTTGTTCT
>Ga0256828_1002107_pt1 | contig 12054 bp, 7 predicted proteins | sample CV88metaG_FD_185993 | JGI IMG/M metagenome (GOLD analysis project Ga0256828, IMG submission 185993) | Hydrothermal vent microbial communities from East Pacific Rise, Pacific Ocean - CV88 | ecosystem: Environmental > Aquatic > Marine > Hydrothermal vents | place: Pacific Ocean: East Pacific Rise... | reverse complement strand
ATTTACGTGAAGTAAAAGAGATATGTGAAAACTTTTTAGGGATAGACCCAGTAAAAGAGTGGATTCCAGTTCGCCCAACACAACACTACTCAATGGGTGGAATTCGTACAAAATATACAGGTGAATCTCAAACAATGCAAGGGCTTTATAGTGCTGGAGAAGCTGCTTGTTGGGATCTGCATGGTTTTAACCGTCTTGGTGGTAACTCTGTAAGTGAAACAGTCGTTTCTGGAATGCTTGTAGCAGAGTATATAAGTGATTTTTTAGATTCTAAAGAGAGTGCAATAGATATCAATACAAAAACAATTGAATCGTTTGTTCAAAAAGAGCATCAAAAATTAGAGGAGCTTCTTGGTAAAGATGAAGGGGAAGATGCTTACGAGCTTCGTGAGCGTATGGAAGAGATAATGATGCAAAAAGTTGGTATTTTTAGAAATGGAGTGGAGCTTCAAGAGGCAGTAGATGAGCTTCAAGAGCTTTTAAAACGCTCTAAAAATATTGCAGTCAAACGCTCAAAAAGTCGTGGTGCAAACCCAGCACTTGAAAATGCCTATAGAACGCAAAAGATGTTAAAAATTGCAGTATGTGTTGCGTATGGAGCACTTCTTAGAACTGAAAGTAGGGGTGCTCATTCACGTGAAGATTTTCCAAAGCGTGATGATGCAAACTGGCTTAAGCGTACAATTGTAAGATGGGATGATGAAAATGCAACACTTCCAGAGGTGAGTTATGAAGATATAGATATTGCCTCTATGGAGCTTCCTCCTGGCTTTAGAGGATATGGAAAAGATTTAACTTCACACCATAAAGATACTCAAAAAAGGGTAGAGGAAGTTGAAAAAATTAAACAAGAGTTAGAGCAAAAAGGTGCAAATAGGTTTGAGATTCAAGAGGCACTTATGCCATTTAAAGAGGATCTTCCAAAAAAATATAGAGGCTTTAATGAGCGTTTAGGAGGGATAGTATGAGTAGAGAGTTAACAATAGATATTTTACGTTATGATCCAAACCAACCAGAGATTGCACCATATGTAGCATCATATAAAATTCAAGAACAAGTTGGAATGACACTTTTTGTAGCACTTAATGAGATACGTAAACACCACGATAGCTCTTTGAAGTTTGATTTTGTATGTCGCGCTGGAATTTGTGGAAGTTGTTCTATGCTTGTAAATGGAAAACCCTCTTTAGCATGTAAAACATTAACGCAAAAGTTAGATGCACACATTCGCCTTGCTCCATTACCTGTTTTTGAGCTTATTGGAGACTTGTCTGTTTTTACAGGGAATTGGATGAGAGGCTTAAATGAGAGGTTAGAGAGTTGGATTCATCATAAAGAGGAGGAGCTAGAGGTAGATAAACTTGAAAAACCTATGGATCCTGATGTTGCAGATGATGTTTATGAGCTTGATAGATGTATAGAGTGTGGATGTTGTGTAGCAGGATGTGGAACATTGCAGATGAATGAAAACTTTGTAGGGGCAGTAGGGCTAAATAAAATTGCACGTTACCAACTTGACCCTCGTGATAAGCGTGATGAAAAAGAGTATTATGAGTTGGTTGGAAATGAAGATGGTGTGTTTGGATGTATGACTTTGCTTGGTTGTGAAGATGTTTGTCCTAAAAATTTACCTTTACAGAGTAAAATAGCATATTTAAGAAGAGTGATGGTAAAAACAGCTCTTAGAAAGAAGGATTAAAAATATGGGTATAGCAGAAACTGAATTAAAAAAATTTGAATATAGTACATGTGATGAAAATAAACTTTTTTACCAAGCAATGGAGGAGGTTATCTACTCTATTGCTCCACTTTTAGAGTCAGATAGTCGTTATGAAGATCATGCAATTTTAGAGCGTCTTGTAGTTCCAGATAGGGTAGTAAAGTTTAAAGTAACATGGCTAGATGATAACAATAAAATCCAAGTAAATACTGGTTATAGAGTACAGTTTAACAATGCACTTGGGCCATATAAAGGGGGACTTCGTTTTCACCCAACAGTAAATGAAGGAGTATTAAAATTTTTAGGATTTGAGCAAATCTTTAAAAACTCACTTACAGGACTTCCAATAGGTGGAGCAAAAGGGGGAAGTGACTTTAACCCTAAAGGAAAAAGTGACTTTGAAATAATGAAGTTTTGTTCAGCATTTATGACAGAATTACATAAATATATAGGACCACGTGTTGATGTTCCAGCAGGTGATATTGGAGTGGGTGCACGTGAAATTGGATACCTCTTTGGTGAGTATAAAAAAATCACGTCAAGTTATGAGGGTGTTTTAACTGGAAAACCTTTTATGTTTGGTGGTTCACTTATGCGTCCAGAAGCTACAGGGTATGGAGCAGTATATTTTACGCAAACAATGTTAGAGATGGAAGGTAAAGAGGAACTTAGTGGTAAAGTTTGTACAGTAAGTGGTGCTGGAAATGTTGCACTTCATGCTATTGAAAAACTGCAACAAATTGGTGCTATGGTTGTAACTTGTAGTGATTCTAAAGGGACAATTTACGATAGTAGAGGGGTAGATTTAGAGCTTTTAAAAGAGCTTAAAATGGTGCGTCGTACCTCTTTAGAGGAGTATATTCAAGTGCATTCAGAGGCAAAATATATTCCAGTAGAGGAGTACCCAGAGGGTGGTCATGCAGTTTGGGATATTCCATGTTATGCAGCTTTTCCTTGTGCAACACAAAATGAATTAACAGAAGTAGATGCTCAAAACTTAATTGCAAATGGGTGTGTAAGTGTAACGGAGGGGGCAAATATGCCATCAACTCCTGAAGCTATAGATCTACTCCAATCGCATGGTGTTTGTTTTGCTCCTGCAAAGGCAGCAAATGCTGGTGGTGTAGCTGTGAGTGAATTTGAGATGAGTCAAAATGCTTCTATGAGTAAATGGAGTTTTGAAAAAGTGGATGAAAAGCTTAAAACTACAATGCAACAAATTTGTAAACGTGTAGCTTTAACTGCAAAAGATTATGGAGTTGAAGGAAACTATGTGCATGGTGCAAATATTGCAGGATTTAAACGTGTTGCAGATGCGATGATTGCAGAGGGTATTTAAGTTTTGTTACGTGCTTTTGTTTTTTTATTTATCTTTAAAATAGCACTTTTTGCAAATGGGGCTTTTGCTCCATTTATACAGCAGCAACTTCAATATATTTATGCTCTAAATGAAAATAATATTACTCAAGAGAAAATAAATACCATTTTACAAAAGCAAAAAGAGAGTTATACTCAAGAGCTTAATTTTCTTATGAGTCATAAAAGAGATTTTATAGAAAATACTCCTGTATATGACCAAGAGATTTATGCACTTAAAAAAACATTACAAATCAATAAAAAAGCGGGGTATAAATATGCCGTATTGCGTGATGAGGTAAAATTAAAATCTTATAAACTTTTAGCAAATCAAAATATTATGATTCGTAATATTTTAATTTCACTTGATTACACAACAAAAGAGAACTTTAGTAATGAACTTACTAAGTATGTTGTACAAAACCAACAAGAAAATGAAAAGCTCCTCAAAAAAGATTATACAAAATATCTTTCTTTAAAAATTCCATCTAAAATTTTTCAAGATGCTCAAAAAAATATTAGAGAATTTTATGCACTTGTAGAGCTTAACCAAGATATTGTAAGTAATCTTTACTTGATGGAAAAAAAGATTTATGCACTCAATAAATACTCAAAATACCACCTGATAGGTTTTGTTGTTAAACTTAATAGCTACGATATTGTAAAGTTTTCAGATAGATATCTTAATGAGTTTGGATTAAGTGTTGTTAAAATTGTAGTTGCTTTTTTCTTTGTTGTTTTTGTTTACTTTTTTAGAAAAGTTTTTTATATTTTTGTAACCTCTTTAAGTGAAAAGTTTACATTAACGCAACACTACTCCTCTAAAATTATAGAAGTTGCAACAGTACCTTTTAATAGTGTTTTTGTTTTTATATCGCTCAATGGAATTGTTTATATTTTTAATGATTTTGCAACACCTGAGCTTTTAAGAAACCTTTTTAATATTGTGTATGCATTTTTGGTAACACTAACACTATATAGAATACTAAATAGTATAGCAGAATTAAAAATTGCAGAGATAGACAATAAACAAAAAAAGATAAAAAGTGAAGTTATTAATATTGGTATAAAAGTTATCAACTTCCTTGTTTGGATTATTGGCTTTTTAGTGGTTTTATATTTTGCTGGAGTAGATTTAACAGCAGTACTTTCAGGTTTAGGAATAGGTGGTTTTGCAGTTGCTCTTGCTGCAAAAGATTCTTTAGCAAACTTTTTTGGGACACTCTCTATTTTGTTAAGCGATATCTTCTCTCAGGGGGATTGGATAGTAGTTGATGGAAATGAGGGGGTTGTTATTGAGATAGGGTTACGTGTAACTACAATTAGAACTTTTGATAATGCTTATATTGCCATTCCAAATGCTGTACTTGCAACTAAAGATGTAAAAAATTGGAATAAACGTATTTTAGGGAGACGTATAAAATTTTACGTAGGGTTAAAATATGACTCTAAACCAGACAATATTTTAAAAGCGATAGATGAGATTCGCACAATGTTAGAAAAACACACTTCAATAGCTTCTAAAAACACACGTTACGATTACAAAAAGAAAAGTGCAAAACTTGTAGCAAAAGATGATCTTTTTGGGATTAAAAAAACACTTATGGTTTATTTAGATAATTTTGGAGATTCTAGTTTAAATATTTTGGTTTACTGTTTTACTAAAACAACTGATTGGGAAGAGTATTTAGCTGTAAAAGAGGATGTGATGATTCAGATTATGAATATTTTAGAAAAACATAATTTAGAGATAGCTTTCCCTTCACTTTCTCTTTATCATGAAAATCAACCAAAGGAACTTTTATGAAAGATATACTTTATGCACCGTGGCGAGATGATTATGTAAAACAAGAGAAGATAGAGGGGTGTGTTTTTTGCCATATAAGCTCACATAAGCAAGATGATGAAAAATTACATGTACTCTACAGAGATGAACACTGTTTTGTGGTGATGAACCGCTACCCGTACACTCCAGGGCATTTTATGATAATTCCACATCACCATACAGACTCATTAGAAGATTTAGATCCACAAGTTTGGTTACATATGAGTGCTTTAGCACAAAAGGGTGTAAAGCTTTTAAAAGAGGGTTTTGGAGCACATGGTGTGAATTTAGGGATGAATTTAGGTGATGCAGGGGGAGCAGGGATAGCACAGCATATCCATCTGCATTTAGTTCCACGTTGGTTTGGCGATACTAACTTTATGACAAGTGTAGCCTCTACAAGAGTACATTCAAGTGATTTAGAGAAGATTTATAAGAAAATTAAAGAGTTAATTCCACACTATTTTCAACTACCACAGTAAACCTAGTTATTAGGTCTAATTTGATAAAATAGAGATTATAAAAGTTTTAAGTAAGAATATAAAGGTTTAATAAGAATGAATGAGAGTAAAAATTTTTTAAAAAGTCAAGTCCAAGAGGATTTAGAAGCAAATAAATATCAAAAAATCATTACAAGGTTCCCTCCTGAACCAAATGGTTTTCCTCACATAGGGCATGCAAAGTCTATTTTTATTAACTTTGGTATTGCACGCGATTTTAATGGATATTGTAACCTTAGAATGGATGATACAAACCCTTCAAAAGAGGATACAAAATATGTTGAAGCCCTAAAAGATGCAGTAGAGTGGTTAGGGTATGAATGGTATGGAGATGTTCGTTTTACATCAGATTATTTTCCAAAACTTTATGAGTATGCTATAGAGCTTATTAAGATGGGCAAAGCGTATGTAGATTCCTTAACTGAAGATGAAATTCGTGAGTATAGAGGAAGTGTAACAGAGCCTGGAAAACGTAGTAAATATGCAGAGCGTAGTGTTGAGGAGAATTTAGATCTTTTTGAGAGAATGAAAAAGGGTGAATTCACAGAGGGTGAGCATGTCTTAAGAGCAAAAATAGATATGTCTGCAGCAAATATGAAGATGAGAGATCCTCTTTTATATCGTATTAAAAATGCACACCATTTTAGAACAGGTGATGAGTGGGCAATCTATCCGATGTATGATTTTGCACATTGTCTTTCAGATTATATTGAAGGGGTAACGCATTCTATTTGTACACTAGAGTTTGAAAATAATCGTGACATTTACGATTGGGTTCTTGACACACTCAAGTTAGAGCCACCACGCCCGTACCAACATGAATTTGCACGTTTAAATATTAACTATACAGTTATGAGTAAAAGAAAACTTTTAGAGCTTGTAGAGGGTGGTTATGTAAATGGTTGGGATGATCCACGTTTACCAACTATTGCAGGGTATAGAAGAAAGGGGTACACTCCTGAGTCTATTTTAACTTTTTGTGATCAAATAGGTGTTGCAAAATCTAATTCTGTTGTGGATGTTTCACAACTTGAATTTTGTATTAGAGATGATCTAAACACAAAAGTTCCTCGTGTTTTATGTGTACTTGATCCTTTAAAAGTAACAATTGTAAATTATGAAGGAGAGGAGGAAATAGATGCGCCTTACTATCCACACGATGTTCCAAAAGAGGGGAGTAGAAAACTTCCTTTTTCACGTGAAATTTATATAGATCGTGCAGATTTTGAAGAGAATCCTCCAAAAGGTTACTACCGTTTAACACCAACACAACCAGTAAGATTAAGACATGGATATATTATTGAATGTAAAGAGGTGCTCAAAGATGAAGCTGGTAATATTGTAGAGATTAAAGCAGAGTATTATCCAAATTCTAAAAGTGGGGAAGATACAAGTGGAATAAAAGTAAAAAGTGCCATTCAGTGGGTAAGTGCTTTGAGTGCTAAAGAGGTTGAGGTAAGAGTTTATGACAGACTTTTTGCTTGTGAAGCACCACAAGGAGTGGAAGATATTAACCCGAACTCTTTAGTTATAAAAAAAGCACTTATTGAGCCAGCAGTTATTACTCAAAAACCAGATGTAAGATTTCAATTTGAGAGAGAAGGGTATTTTTATGCTGATCCTATTGATTATACAGATGAAAAACCTGTATTTAATAAAATAGTAGGTTTAAAAGATTCTTGGGGTAAAAAGAAAAGAAATCCTAGAGAAAAAGCAAAACAACAAGAGAAAAAAGTTCAAATTGATGGTGAAGTAACACCAATGACACCAGAACAAGAAAAACTTTTTGAGAGATACACAAAAGAGTTACAACTCAATACAGAAGTAGCAAATACACTTGCTCGTGATTCTTTTTTAGCCTCTTTTTATGAAGAAGCTTTAAATGAACTCAATAGTGCAGTGAACTTGGCAAATATTATAACCAATGAAGTAGCTAGAGAGATAAAAGCACAAAACTCTACAGAGTTACGTTTTACACCAAAACAGATAGCACAACTTATTGCAATGGTTGATGAAGAGCTTATCTCTAATAAAATTGCAAAACAAGTTTTTGAAGAGATGGCCAAAACTGGTGCAGATCCAAAACAGATTGTAGAGGATAAAGGGCTTATTCAAATAAGTGATCCAGCTCAAATTGAGCCAATTATAGATGAAGTAATAGCAGCTAATCCTCAAAATGTTGAGAAGTTTAAAGGTGGAAATAAAAAGCTTTTAGGTTTTTTTGTTGGACAAGTACTTAAAGCAACAGGTGGGAAAGCTAATCCAAAAATGGTTAATGAGTTAGTAGCTCAAAAGTTAAACTAAAAAAGAGAGTAACTAAAAAGTTACTTTCTTTTTTTTGGTGTAAGTGTAGCAAAAAATTTAAAGTAGAATTTTTCTTCATTAATTCTTTCAAATTCATATGAAAGATTAGGTGTGATTTTAGCAATTTCATAAAAGCCAATTCCTCCACCTTTTTCATGAGTGTTTTTACCAGATTTTCTTAGTTCTCTGTATTGTTTTTTAATACCACTTTCATCTAAAGATGTAATATGTTGTAGTGTTTGTTCAATTTTTGCTTTATCTTCTATACTTATAACATTTTTTGTTTCAACAACAAATTCTCCACTAAAGAGTTGAATAATTTTAATAAAACCAGCAGGGCGAATATCTCTACAGTTAAGTTCATGAGATTTTGAGTAGTTCATCATATTTTGAGTAAGTTCAATAGTCAATGTTGCAAGTTTACCAACCATACTCATATTTGTGACAGAATGTTCTAAAATATCTATATTATGACTAATAATATTTTGTGTTAAAATGCCTTCATATTCTAGAATTAAATCTGGAGAAGTTGAACGTTCACCAACCTCAAAACCAATAACAGTCATATCATCATTTTGTTCGTTATCTTCTGTAGTATTTGCATATGTCTGCATCTCTTGAACAAATACTTCTTGAATCTCTTCCATAGGTTTTTTATAATTTTCTTGGATAATTTTTCCAAAACGTTTCTTACCAAATGGGAAACCTTTTTCTCCACCATTTTGGTCTAAATAACCATCTGTTGTAATGTAGAATTTCATACCCTCTTCAACATCGATAATAGTCTCTTTATATTGGTAGTCCATATCACATTTTTTATATCCAACAGAGTAGCGGTTACCTTTTACTGTATGGAACTCTCCCTCTTTATCTACATAAAAAAGAGGTGTTTCTGCACCAGCAAATTTTAGAACCTGAGTTTTTTTGTTGTAGTAGATAATTCCACCATCAAAACCAGCATTTGATTTTGAATCTTTAGTTTCTTGTTTTAGAAGATGTTTCATTGTTCTGTTGAAATAACTCATAACCCAAGCAGGGGAGATATCCATCTCTTTATCTTTTTTCAAAATTGAGATAATTTCACGTTCAATTGCTTTTACAATCATAGTTACAAATGCACCAGGAACACCATGCCCTGTACAGTCTATACAAAAGAGTAAACATTCATCTTCATTACGAAGTTCATCAAACAACCAAATATCTCCACCCACAGTATCTTTTGGATGCCAGTGTACAAATTTGTCTTTAAAGAAATCATTTAAAGAGTCTTTTTCTGGTAGTAAAGCACTTTGAATTAAAGAAGCATATTCAATCGATTCACGAGTATGCTTGTGGATAGCTTCAACCTCTTTTTTTGCAGTTTCTAAATCACGCGTACGCTCTTCAACTCTAATTTCAAGGTTTGCTTTAAGAGATTCAACCTCTTTTTTATCTGTAATATCATAACGAATTGCAGTATAACCACAGTTTTCACCATGTGCACCACATTTTGGAGAGATAATAACATGAACCCAATAAGCTTCACCATTTTTCTTTTTATTTTTAATCTCTCCAACCCAAGGTTTATTTGCCTTGATTGTTTGCCATAAGTCATCATATACAGCTTTATCCATATCTGGATGGCGAACAACTTTATGAGATTTCCCAATAAGTTCCTCTTTTGTGTAACCACTAATTTCACAAAAAGCACTACTTACATTTGTGATAATGCCATGTTTATCTGTTTCACTTGTAATAACGTATTTATCAAGAGTCGCCATTAAACTTGAAAGATCAGCATGCATTTTCATACTTACTTGAATACTCTCATTTACAGAGCGACTCATCTCACCAAATTCATCTTGTGTTTCAATGTTAATTGGTTCTACTTTCTTTTTTGGATCTGCTAAATAAGCAAAGAAAGATTGCAAACCACGTTTAAATTCAATAAGTGGTTTATTTACAAATGTTCTTAATAAAAATGCAACTAAGAAAGTGATTAAAATACCACTAATAACTAACCAAAAAAGTTGATTCTTAAGTTTTTTGGTAATCTGCTTATCTGTTTTATGTACATCTTCTTGAAATTTTGCTAAGTCTTGAGCTTTAATAGCTTTGATATTTTTAATAATACTTTCATTATCGTAAAATACTCTAAAATATCCTATCTCTTCACCATCAGCACTAAGGTTAAACTTTAGAGATGGAAGAGATTTAATAGCAATAGGCATCCTTTTTGTAAACTTGATAGCACCGTTTTCTTTTATAGCAATAAGAAAATATTCATCAACAACAGTATCATAAATCTCTACAGCTTTAATATTTTTGTTTTTAAGAAACTTTTTAAGTATAGTTTTTGTTGATTCTTCATCTGTATTATAAAAAGTTGTAGCTAATGCACCAGAAAGAGATGTAGAAAGTGTTTTTAAACTTTTTGTTGCATTATCTATAGCAGTTTTTTCTGCCATATTAAGGTAAGAAAAAATTGTATTTTTTTGCTTCGCTTGAAGCTCTTTAATCATTGTTGTTTGAGTATCGTAAATATACCAACTCAAAGAGGTTGCAACAAGAGTTAAAGAGGAGATTAAAATAACAGTTGTCTTAAAAACAATACTTCTACTACTTTTTAGTTTTTTCAAATTTTTACTCTTTTATTGGTATTTTTTAACAATTTTATCATAAACACCATTTTTCTTAATAGTATCTAATGCTTGTTGAAATTTTTGGATAACTTTGTCATCAACATGTTTGTTAAAAGCGTAATAGAGTTGCCCTTTTTTTAGTGTGAAAACAGGTTCAAATTCTGAAATATCAATTTGAAAAGATTTTGCACCATACATAGCAACATTTTCTTCATAAGCAAACATATCGATTCTTCCTCTACCCATTTTTGTAAAGTTTACTACAACAGGGTTTTTCCCACTAATTGAAGAGATGTTGTTCTTTGGAATTCCAGCTTCTTTAAGAAGTTGCTCCCCAATATCGTTAATAACAGCACCAATTTTATATTTTTTTAAATCCTCAATAGATTTAATATGATAATGTTTATTTTTTGGAGCAATTATAGAAATTTTTGTAGCGATAATTGGACCAACCCATTTAAAAAGTGGTTCACGTAATTTTGTTCTAGTTGTAGAAAAAAGCATATAGTTTTTCTTTTTTGTTGCTAGTTTATACCCTGTAGCCCAAGGTCTTAGCTTTACATCATCTATAGTTGTTTTTGCTTTCATTTGTTTAAGCATTGCATCTAAAACTTCAACAGAAATACCACGAAGTTTACCATTTACTTCCATATTGTAAGGGGGATAGTTTTCAGTTACTATTTTTATATCGTTTACAGAATCTGCACGCACTAAAGAAGAGAATAAAAGAAAGCCCAATAACACTTTTTTCATACAAAATACCTCGAAATTTGTTTTTTTTATGATAGTAAAAATTCTATTATTTGTCAATAGTTTATGTGGAAAAGAATGAGCTTATGAAGATAATAAAAAATTATGATTTTACTCTTTTATTAGGGTTGATTAAATCAAATTATTGTTACAATTAAAATTATATTTTTTCTCTTTAGGATAAAACTTTGCAAACACAACAATTTACCCACCTTCACCTCCATACAGAATACTCCCTTTTAGATGGAGCAAATAAACTCTCCAACCTTATAGAGCGTACAAAAGAGCTTGGGATGGAGTCTATTGCTATGACAGACCATGGAAATATGTTTGGTGCAATAGATTTTTACAAGCAGATGAAAAGTGCAGGATTAAAGCCTATTATTGGGATAGAGGGCTACATCCACAACGGTCCAACTCTTGATGATAAAAGCACAAAACAACGTTTTCACATCTGTTTATATGCTAAAAATAAAAAGGGGTATGAAAACTTAATGTATCTCTCCTCAAAAGCTTTTATAGATGGGTTTTATTACTATCCACGTATAAATAAAGAGGAGTTAAGATCTCATAGCGAGGGGCTTATTTGTTCTTCTGCTTGTTTACAAGGGGAGGTGAGTTGGCACCTTAATTTAAGTGAGCGTAATGTAAGAAATGGTGCAGGTGGTTATGAGGAAGCAAAAAGGGTAGCCCTAGAGTATAAAGAGATTTTTGGAGATGATTTTTACCTTGAACTTATGCGTCACGGAATTGGGGATCAGCTCAATATCGATAAGCAAATTTTACAACTCTCTAAAGAAACAGGGATAAAAGTAGTTGCAACAAACGATACTCACTACACTTATCCAAACGATGCACAATACCATGAGGCTTTTATGTGTATTGGGATGAATAAACTCTACGATGATCCAAACCGTCTTCGCCACTCTGTTCATGAGTTTTACGTAAAATCTCCTCAGGAGATGGCACGACTTTTTG
>Ga0256828_1002106_pt1 | contig 12060 bp, 11 predicted proteins | sample CV88metaG_FD_185993 | JGI IMG/M metagenome (GOLD analysis project Ga0256828, IMG submission 185993) | Hydrothermal vent microbial communities from East Pacific Rise, Pacific Ocean - CV88 | ecosystem: Environmental > Aquatic > Marine > Hydrothermal vents | place: Pacific Ocean: East Pacific Rise... | reverse complement strand
GTTAACTATTTTGTCTGTATTCTTATTTACATCTTTACTGCTATGATTCTTATAGTATTGTTTTGCTAGGGTCTTAAACTTATCAGTATGGACGTATTTAGTAACTTTAGCTTGTTCAGCTTTATTCAACTTATTGAAATATTCTTTATACTCCTCAGGATGATTAGTTAAATACTTAGCTAAACTACTAGTATTTTTAGTATCTTTTATAGTCATAGCCTTAGCTATAGGGTTACTTTTATCTTTAAATAACTTGGTACCCTCTTTATTTATACTAGAATGTTTAAGCAGTTGTTCTCTACTATCACTTACTGGCTGCTTAGGGGAGACTGGATTTATATACTGTTTAAATAGTCTATCAAACTTTTGTTTAGGGGTAAGTTCTTTAGTGCTATTAGATATAGTAGAAATATCCTTGAGATACTCCTGGTCTAATTTATGTTGTTGGTTCATTAAGGCTTTTTGTTGTTGATAACTTAACTTAAGTAACTGTGCCTGTTCTTGTGGAGTACCTTGTGCACTATATCCAGTAGTACTACGAACATTAGTTTTATCCATACCCATGTTTAGCATTTGATTTACAGCTTCTACTTGTTTACGTGTTGGTGGGGTGTCCAAATTACCAGGGAAAAGTTGTTCAGGTGCATATTGTCCAGACGCTAAACCATCTTTAATAGCTCCATTAAAGTAAGCCATAAATTGTTTATCTGTTACCTGTGGAAAATACTTTTTATAGTATAGGTAAGCATCTTTAACATCTTGTTTATTAACTGATTGGTTAGAACCAAAAGCATTAGTAAATACTGTCCACAAGCTATTATGTTTTTTATCTATTGTATCATTCAACCATTTGTTAAATGCTTCCGGGTTATTTTCAACTGAATAATTAATACCGTTAGAATTTCTCCCAGTACTTCTAACATTACCATTAGAACCAATAGATATACCGATAGTATTTTTACCACTACCTTTACCATGCTGTTTGACAAATTCTTTTATTAGATTACTGCTGTTAGTGTATACATTTTTAGCAGCATCTAGTTGAGGTTCTAACATCTCTTTAGTTGGTTGTGCCCCCAGTTTGCTATTAGTATATTCCATAGCTTTAGCTTGTAAGGCATCCAGAGGTAACCCAGTATTACTTTGAATCAGTTGCTGAAGTGTATTATTATAAAGTGCTTTTCTGTCTACAGGTGGCTGATTAGCTTTATACATTTCAAACATTTGTTGTTTAGCATCTGGGGTTAATAATTTATTTTTTAAATGCTCATTTTGTAAACTAGCTTCAGGTGTGTTACCAGGATGTGCTGGACCGAAGTCACCAACATTTAATCCAGTAGTAGCTTGAGCTTTATTTACTTGGTTAGCATAGTAGTTATCAAATTGCTGGCTCAAATCATTTTGAGCTTTGCTATAAGCAGTATTTTCTGCCTCTAATATACTTTGGTTTTGTTGGTTAATACGTTGGTTTTTTAAATCATAGTTATATTGTTCAACACGTTTATTTCTATTTTCTGTGTCTAATATATAATCTAGTTGTTGCTGCTGCTGTTTTACACGCTCTTGTTGAGTTATACTATCAACGAGTCCTTTAGCTAATTGCCCAGCTTGACCCATAGACCTAGAGGCATTAGCCATAGCACTGTTAGCACCACTAAAATTTACGTTGGTATTTCTCCAATGTTGTCCTGGCATATTATATCCTTACTTATTTTTACCCTATTGGGGCTGTATTAACTTTTCTATTTTCTACTGCAGCTCTGCTAGCTGCTTGCTGCTCAGGAGTTAGTGTATTACCTGCTAGTGCTAATCCAACATTGTTTGCATTTACCATATCGTTGTTTATTAGCTTACCCTCATTAGCAATATCACGATTAGCAGCATTTTTTGTGAATGCAAATTGGTCTTGAGCTAGTCCATAATTTTTATAACCTAAATAGGCATTTGCTGCGGATGTTGCTGCACCTAATATCTGAGAACCAGTGGATAAATAGCCACCATTACCAAACCACCCGGTGTTACCTTGTGGTTGTGTACTCATCTGAGACGTTGTACGTACTTCACCAGTACCTCTAGTATTGATACTAGGATTTTGTGAATTAGCCGACGTATTTACCTGTTTTACAAGACCATTCATTTGGTCCCCAAAATAATCTGGATATGCCATATTAAATCCTTAAGTTTTAATTATATGTGAAATTATAACTAAATAATACCTAATCTGAGTTTATTAGTTATGAAGTCATCTTTACGTATGTCATAATCATATAGCAATCCATAATCATACTGTACCTGACCTTTAGCAATATAGTAGAAAGCATCTACACTTTTAAGATATGCTTGCTTACCCTGTATATTATTTAGTTGTGTAATATCTTCGGGATTAAGTCCCTGTGAATATTGACTGTATAACTTTTCTAGTTCTTCATATTTACTATCTAACAAGTTGGCAAATTTATTTTGTTCTTGCGTAAGTTCATCCATTTTTTGCTGTGTATGCATACTATATGCACTTGAACCAGTAGTAATGACCCCTGCAGCTAAGTTTAGTATAGTAGTAGCACTGGCTTCTGTTACTGAAGTAGTTAAAGCTTCTGCACTTAAAAATTCCCCTGCATTCAAATCTGCCCCAGCTACATAGGATACAACTATAACTACGACTACTAGTATAACTTTTAGCCAATCTGGCATATTAGTTGACATGATTAACTTTAATGCATATCCTGCAGCTGCACCTACTGCTAACATTTCTACGGCTGAAATTAGATAGGCACTTAGCTCTGCCCCTAACCCATCTGTAAATATAATAATTATAATAGCTATAATGATAGCTACAACAGTAAGAAAGTCTTTAAAGGCTCCCTGAGCATACCAATCTATAGTTATAATTTCTGCAGAGTAAAAATGTAATTTAAGTGTGTATGGAAATAGTGCTGTCTGCTCTAATGCACTCAATTCATGCAAAGCAAAAAAAGCCAATGGCATTTCCAAGCCTGAGCTAAGTGGTTTTACCGAAGTACCTACTAAAGTATATCTATCAATATAAGTACCTGCTACCATACTAATTAGAGTATATTTAATATAGTAATCTTCATTTATTTGATGGCATAGAATAAGGTTATTACCACTTACACTGTTAGTGTAGGTACCTAATAGCCCTATAGAACCTTCAATAACTTCCCTAGTTTGACCTTGCCATGCAATATAGATATTATAGGGAGTCTCTTGAACAGTTGCCATATATAAGGGTAACATTGTGGTATTTTGATAGAGGTTAGTGTCATTAAACAAACCCTCAAAAGTTATATAGAGTAATTTTGCTATCTCAGGGGTGCGTTGATGTACATTTATAGTATAATTAAATATAACATCCATAACATCATCAATATCTGGATTACTACGTATACTGTCCATTAAACTGTCAATATCTACACCTACAAGATTTAATAAATCTTTGGCTTCTTTGTAACCTCTACTTGTTTTATCATGGTCAATATCATTAGTATTATTACGTAGGATAACACTAGGTAAAAATTCAGTATACTGTAAAGAGTAACTGGTATTTTCGTCTAAATCTGGATAAGTGCCTGTACCTATCTCATATAACCAGTAATTCCAATTAAGTTCACTATCTGTATAGAATTTAGCAATAACGTGTGAAGCTAATGGGAGTAAAGGTATAGTTATAAAATCTACTTGATTTTCATAGGTAAAGATATCACTCTCCTCAACAGTATCTTTATCGACTGTTTTAGTAGTAGAAGTATTGGATAATTCTAAAGCATCTTCTTTACGGGTTTTAATTACTTGAGTAGTTACATCATCTTTAGAATCGTCATCTTCATTTGGCTCAACTGTAATAATAGTTTCAACAAGTATACTTCTACCTATCTGACAAATATAGTTATCATCTTCAGAGTTATAGTAAATATCCTGGTGCAACCAAACACCTTGCTCATCTTCATATACTGGGTCAGTATATAAAAGTGTTAGACTAGTTGCTTGGTAATAATGAGAATCTCTTAAGTATGTTGCAGCCCATATCCATTTATCACAAGTACCCTGTCTAACGTCTAAAATAGTACAATCAATATCCAAATCTGCGTCTATAGCTTCTTTTGTAGCCACAGGTGATACAGCATTACCCGTAATATTAGTAGTGGGTAAGCGTCTACTATAAGCCGTCTTAGCATAATTATATAGCCCACTGTATTTATCAGTTATACGGGCACTTTCTACAGCTAAGTGACTAATAACAGACCCATCACAGTCTTGTTGATGTCTTAAAGCAAGCGTAGTAAGTAGATTACTGCTATCTTCTGGGTTAAACACAGGTTGACTTAATACTTCTGTTTTAATTATCTGTTCATCTTGGAAACCTAGCTTACCCATAGTATATTTTATGGAAGGGTATACTACATCATCCCATATAACCTTAATGGCAAAGTTACCATAAAACAAGTCTGAGAATTTTGCTTCACTTAAATCTTCGGCGACCTCCCAAGGGTCTTTTATCTCCCCACCTGCTGCACCACCACCCATTAGACCTTCCTTATTTGAAGTAAACGATATAAGCGTAGGAATTTACTATGAAAGACTTTAATATTTTTAATAGTTACATAATCGGTTATACCTCGATTATACTTACGAATACTTTCTGGTGTGACCAAAGATTTAAAAGTTTTATAGTTAGTATGATGAGGATACACACGTAAGTAATGCAACTTTGTCATAGAACCTTTTAGTAGTAAAAGTACCTCAGTTACTTTATCTAAAAAATAGAGTGTTACTGCATTGGCAGTATTATCTGGGTTTTTAATATAACAAAAAGCCCCCATAAGTTGAGATTTAGAATTAAAACATACATAAGCAAAGCCTTCATTAATAGCTTTTTTGAGTAGCTGTGTATATTCTTGTTTGTCTAGTATAAACTGTTCACAATCTAAAAGGTAATTAGCAATTATACCTACGAGTTTAGGTAAGTATGTAAGAGTCAAAGGTTGTAAAGTGTATATTTTATTATGACTTACGTAAGACACATGACCCATAGAACCCTCCTAAACCACTTGCAAGACATAGAATTTCACCTTTTACACTTGGGTTATCTAGTGTGAGACAGAGCTCAAGTAAGGCACTAACACCTTGTGTGTGTCCTATTTTATCTTTGTAAAATAAAAATTTAGTACCCTTTTTATTTAATAATTCTATTTCAGCAGCATTATTAGTCGGTGTACCAGTACCATGTGGTTTAATATAGTTGAATTGCCCTTGTGGTATTATCTTAGCATATCCTTCTACTGTTGTATGGAAAGGGTTACGATTGTACTCATATACCCATTTAGTATTACTAATATACCCCAGGTATTTTTTAGGTCTCTTTCTACTTAATAGTATGTAAGCAAATCCATCACCACATAGTAAATCAATATGGTGTTCTTTAAAAATACGCAGTGTATTGGAGCTAGTTTTTTCCTCAGCAATAATTAGAACTTCGTCACATACCCCTAATGATAATAGTTGGTTAGCTTCATAGATAGAATGCATAGAACTAGCGCAAGTATTAGAATTAATAGATGCATAAGTTACTAACTCTGGTTTATTTAAGGAACCAATCCATTGATGTAGGGTATAGGCTGTACTTTCTTTTATAATCATCGAGGTAGGTTGAGGTTTTACTGAACCAAGATAACGAGGATTGATGCTGCCCTCACTACGACTCTCTGATTGATGAATATTAAAGCCCCCTGCCAGTAGTACTGCAGTATTGGTTGTAAGCTCAGGGAGTTTAATTTTGCTCATAAAAGCTTTAGTAGTATAGGCTTCCCTAGATAAATCAGGGATTTCATAGTGGTCACCACAATCTATAGTGGGTTTTAAATAACCGAAGTCTTTTATAAACATCTGTTGATTACCTCTTTTACAGTGATATTTTCCCAGTCTATAGTTTTAAATGGGTCCTCATTTTCTGCCACATCCTTAAAAATGTTGTACTTATTATCTAACTCTAAAAACAGTACAGTATAACCAAAACTGTCAAGGTTTGTTTCATGTAGTACAGATTCAAATTTAACTGGCGTGCCATTCTCTTCCACTATTGTTTGGTTCATAAAAGTTAGTATTTCTGTCTGCTTAGCTGTCATACTATTGTCCTAATGGGTCAGTTGTTACAGTAATAGCTAAAGAGTCAAGTGCTGATTTTAATGTACTATCAATACTATTAACTTTAATTGAGTCTGGAATTGACTGTGCATCTTTAGCTACTGAGTAAGCTACAGACCAACTATCTAATAATTGTTTAAGTAGTTTATTTTTAGCATCATCATCAAAACCGGCAGTTTGGCGTTCTACTAAGGCTATCTTAGCTTCTTCTTGGTCTGTCTGTTTTTCAGCAAGTTGATGTTGTAATACAAAACGCATTGACTCAGCAATAGCTGTTTGCATAGCTCCTAGATACACAGTTGCATAATCACTACCTGTAATTCTACCTAGTTGGTATTGTGCATCAATGTGTTTATTGATAGTCTCCATCATGTCATCAAAAGCACCATCACCAGTGACAACTTGTTGCTCATTGGTCTGTACATTATTTGTAAAATCTGTAAAAGGTATTGTTGTATTCATATTAGTGGAATCCTTATAGTAAGTTAACTTATTACAACCTACCTAAGTAGGCTGTATAAACTAAGCTTTAGCTACACCATCACGCATAAGTTGTGATTGTTTTAATTCTGCTAATTCATCAGGAGTGAGTGGGGGTAACTCTTGAATGTTATATTTTTTAATTTCTTTGGGGACTGTAATTGGTCTACCTTGTTCATTTTTCGATTTCACTGTAATAGTACAGTTTTGGTTTTTTAGCATATCTAAATAAATTTTAGGTACATGCCATTCAACACCGAATGGTACTGTAATGCGAGGTAAGCTTAGAATAGAGTTACTTACGTGTAAGTATGGGGTAGTTTCCCAGTCTTTCATTTGTGGGTCATTACAAGTTAAAATGATACGTGTAAGTGCTGTTTGCTCTTTACGAAAATCTACTCTTACTTGATTTACGTCAACTTTAGTCTTTTCTACTTTTACAGTATTGTCTTCGTTTGGTGTTAATTCACCCTCTACAAGCTTACGTAATTTATCAGTTGGGATATTACGCTTGTATTCCAGACCCATTAGGTCAGCTCGTTCCATTAAGAGTTCTCTCTCAGTTTGTGTTTTTTCACTCATAGTATTACCTTTTTATTTTAGTGGAAAGGAGGGTGGATACCTCCTTATCTAGTGGTTAGCCAATAGGCACTGTATAACTCCTACTTGTTAGTAGCTATGTATTTTTACCCTGTGTATCTGGAATTATATCATATAAGTTACTAAAAGCATAACCTTCTAGTAAGTTGTATTTATTAGCTTTAATAGTATTGCCATTAAATTTACTATAAAACCATTTAACAGGTAATGAGTATTTTTCAGCATATTCTAGCTTAGTCATTTCTAATTGTACGACTATTTCACCATCAGGTGTACGTAATGCCCAAGGTTTAAATGTATTAAATTTTCTATTGGCTTTTAACGTAGCAGCCTTTTTAGCTTGTGTTTCCTCTGCTTGCTTACGTCCAGTAAGTTTTTTACGCATTTTATCAATAGATTCCTGTTTAGGTTTAAAACCTTTTCTACTAGCACTAGCTTTAGCCCTAGACTCTTCAGTCCATTTTCTACCAGTATTTGCTTTACGAAGAGCTTCTTTAGTTTGTGGTAGCATAGGCTTACCATAGTGTACAGATTTTTCACCTTTTTGTGCTTCTGATATTTTTTTACGAGTTTCGGCAGATTTAGGAAAGCCTTTGTGTGCACTTGCAGGAAAACTATCACCCCCCTCAGTAGAATTATACCCATTATTATAACTATCACACTTTGCTATATAGTATTTTTCTTTCTCATTAGCTTCCACCAAGGTGTATGCTTTATCAAGTATTTCACTATTCCAAACGTTTTCATCATATTTAAGTAAAGCAGCATGAAAATGAAAAGGCTTATTGCCTTTTTCTTTAGTGAGTTTAGCAGTAGATTTATGTTGATTAAAACGCTCTTGTAGTGTAGTAGATGTAAGCCCTATATATGACTTATTATTTGTAGTATTTGTATGTTTATATATTATATACATAGTATATCTCCCTTATAAAAAGAGAGTATATACTATATAACCTTAAATTAACCTTTGGCTAAAGTAAGTACTTTTGCAATCCACTCAGAGCGTAAGATAAGTGTACCTTGCCAGAACTGAATTGAGCTATAACCAATTTTCTCAAATGGGTCATTAGGGTTAGCATATGTACCTGGTTTACGTACAATGATGCGGAATTTGTCGTTAGATTTACCACTTGATTGGAACTTAATGTTTGCAAATGAACCAGAACCAACTACTAACATTGGGTAAACGTTGTATTTGCTTCCATCATTCAAGTAAGACTTATCTGAATCATCAGTAAGGTCTTCACCTTGTCCAACATATTCCATCATTTCAGGAACTACAACAATACGGAAACCTGCAATTGCACCGATTTCACCATTAAGTGAGTTAGTGTTGTTTGCTGCATATTTAGTATCTGAACCACCATTTGCATATTTCTCTACTGGAATAAACGCTTTGTTACCATGGTAGTCAGTCATACGCATAAGAGTTGGGATAAGTTTAGAACCAACAAACATATAACGAGCAGCTTTAATATTTACAATATCAGTGTTACGTGAACCTGTAATTGCTTTAGTGTCCTTAGGACATCTGTTGTCATCAAGAGCTACACCAAGTTGTACAAAGTCATCATATGTAACTTCTGAATTTAGAGTTGCATCATCATTTGGACCTGTTGTTGCAATACTAGATGCATCACCAGTATAGCGTACTACACCCGCAGCATTGATAAGGTCAAGTTGAAGAAGGTCTTCTGAAATTTCTCTTGCCCCACGAAGTGACTCACGGTTAATATGCATATAAAGTTCTTTATCAGTATCGAAATCCATAGAGTCTTTAGACCACTCATAGAAGAAACCATACTGTGAAATTGAACCTGATACTTCAATACGCTTGAAACCTACTCTATTTACACGTCCACCAGTTTCAGTAAGAGTTGGTAGTTTACCTGCGATAACACCCGGGTCTTTACTTGAACCATATAGATTACCGTTTGCAATAGTTGCACCAGAAGCATCAATACCTTGGTCATTGATATTTCTATCATCCAAAAGTGGAATATAGTGAAATTTTTTCATAGTTTGACCATAATGTTTAGTCAATGTTTCCACATCCCCTAGTGGTGAGAAATACTCTGCTTGTGCTGAATCAATCAGTGCCTTACGTTTATACTCATATGTATTAAACTGTGTACCTACAGTACTGTTTGTACCGTCTCCATAAATCATACCCATTTAGTATCCTTAAATAAATTTAGCCCCAGCTTCCATAAGCTGCATAAACTCTTCATCACTCAACGTAGTTGGGTCATATTGTTTAACTGCTTTAGCTTTTGGTTGCTGACGCACACCTGCTTGTTTACGTTTTTCATTTCTAGCAGGGTTTTCTACCTGGCCAGTTTGACGAGCTTGTTGTGGCTGTGGCTGTGTAGTTTGAGATTGTACCTCTTCTTGAGCCATTTGGGTAACTATTTGTTGGTATAACTGTAAGTCATTAAGACCTTGGTCTTTACCTAGTAGTCTAGTCTGGTCCATAAGTGCCGACACTTTGTCAAATCTACCCATTGCTATTTCTTGGTTCAACCCAACAATAAGTTGAGGGTTTTCAAACATAGCTTGCCTTGATGCTTCGTCCCACTGTTCAGATACAACTTGTGATGTAATGGCGAATTCCGGTGTGTTCTCAATAGTACTAATAACCTCTTCAAATTCAATTTGAGAGTCGGGTATTGAGTGGTCTGTTGGAACATAATTAACGTCTTCGTCAATATCAATATCCAAAGGGTCTAATTGAGCCTCTTTTAAAGCCTTTTTAATAACCTCTGGGTTACGTGCTCTAAAGTCTAACATTTCGTTAAGTTCTTCATCTGTCACGTCTTTAAGCATTTTTACACGCTTTAAACTTGGTTTGAGTGCAGCAGTTTTTTGAGCATAATTACTTGCCATTTGTAGTGCAGTTACCAAGTCTTCTGGGTTTTTAATCCCTGGCATAATTTTACCATTTGCTTTGTACTCAGATGTAACTTTCTCATAGAAAGCCTTGTAATCAATTTCATTATCAGCAGTTTCCTGGTCTTTACCTTCTGTGTCGCTTTCAGTATTGATTTCATTTTCATTATCAGAGTCTTGAGATGCAGGTTCTAGGTCTTCATCATCTTCATTAACAGTATCTGTTTCACCTTCGTCAAGTTCTGTATCTGTGTCTGTATTAGAGTCAGAGTCAGTACCTTCTACTGTGTCCTCAATAACCTCTTCATTACCCGTATCAGGGTTAGTATTTTCAGTAGCATCATCTGCTACTGTTTCTTCTACCTCAGCAGGCAGAGAATTAATGTGATTATCAAACTCTTCGTCTGACATTGCTTCAAGGTTAGTATCAGCCATAGCTTACTCCTTGTCTTCTTGCTCTTCTTGTGAGGCAATATAAGCTTCATTATCACGAAGTGTTTGCTCACCAGCCATACCATTTTGGGCAACTTGGAATGTATAACCAACAAAACTATTGATACCTTTTAGTAAGTTTACTAAAGCATCCGTATCATATGCACCAGTATTAGTTGCAATAGCTACACCAAGCTCTTCTGGATAGTTTTTCATAAAACCTTCAGAGATAATTAATTTATAATCCGGATTTGCAAGAAGTCGTTTAAGAGCTTCACCTTTGTCGATAGCTTCTTGAGCTTCTTTATTTGAGACTTCGATTTGTTCGAGTTCCTCAGCAGTCATATAAGTCCTTTTTGTTTCCTTCTAGTTTATAGAAGATGTCTTTGGTTGAAGAGCTTTTATAGACAGTCACTTTTTGGTCTGCGGTATTATATCATAAAATATAATCTATCTCTTAATTAATCCTGTTGAACCAAGATTAGGTAGGCCATTATCTGGAGTAGCCATTAAATCAAAAGCTTTGCTATCTAAGTTAGTTAAACGGTTGTGCTCCAATTTATCAAGATGTTCTTGATGCTCAATTCCTTGGTCTCTTCTCAAGAAATCAAGGTCTTGTTGGTCTGACTTACTATGTAAGTTGCGTGCCTTAGCTTGTTCAACAGCTGCTTTACCTTGTTTAATAGGTATATCATTTGCATAAGCTTGAGCTTTAGCCATTGTTTCCTGAATTTGAGCCTGTAGTAACTGCAATTCAAGTTGAGCTTTTTGTTGTTCAAGTTCATTTGGTTGGGGCTGGAATGACTCAATTTTCTTAGCTAGTTCAGGCATATTACGTAGTCTAGCTATTTCAGCTCTAATCATTCTTACTTCTTCTGGGTCAGATGATTGTGCAGTAGTCTGTAGCATAAATGACAACTCTTGAGCTTTTTGATTATCAGCTTCAGGTGTAGAAATAGATAATTTAAGGTCATACTCACCTGCAAGGTCTTCACGATGTATAGTTCTAAACTCTTGGTGGGTTACTCTTATTACTTCCTCATCTGATAGGAACTCTGCGTTCATGGCTATAATTTTACGCCCTATCTCTTCGATACCTTTGGATAGTCTACGTAAGATACCAAGTTCACGTTTAGATGCACTATCTAATGCTCCTCTAGCTCCCGTAGCTGTAGAGCCAAGTGCTGCACCACTAATACCCTGACTAAATGCTTTAACACCAGTCATAGACTCTGCTTCCATATTTTGAAGGTTAACCATTTCCATGGCACTTCTAGGTATTTCTGGGTATGTCTGCATATGTATTGATGTTCTTGGGTCAAACCCAGGGTTATAAAAGAAGTCTTCACCATTTTGGAACTTCTTCATATTAGCAGCATCAAGCATACCTTTTTGTAAGCCTTGTTGTCCATTAGCACTTCTACCCATGATATCAATCATACCACGAGTAACAGCTCCGAGAATAGCTTGGTTATCTTCAAGTAATGCACCATCAGGTTC
>Ga0256828_1002105_pt1 | contig 12063 bp, 12 predicted proteins | sample CV88metaG_FD_185993 | JGI IMG/M metagenome (GOLD analysis project Ga0256828, IMG submission 185993) | Hydrothermal vent microbial communities from East Pacific Rise, Pacific Ocean - CV88 | ecosystem: Environmental > Aquatic > Marine > Hydrothermal vents | place: Pacific Ocean: East Pacific Rise... | reverse complement strand
ACCAAGCTCAAGTCCTATTTTTCGTACTTCATCTTTAAACAGCTCACGAAGCGGTTCTATAAGTTCAAAATCCATCCAGTCAGGAAGTCCTCCGACATTGTGATGTGATTTGATCACTTCACTTGGACCGTTTACGCTGATAGACTCAATAACATCAGGATAGAGTGTTCCTTGAGCTAAAAATTTGATCCCGTCATGTTTTTTTGCTTCCTCTTCAAATACCTCTATAAAAGTGTGTCCGATAATCTTTCTCTTTTGTTCTGGATCATTAACTCCGGCTAATCTTCCAAGAAATTTCTCTTTTGCATCAGCTACTACCAAAGGAACTTTAAGATTTACTTTAAATACATGTTCAACCTGTTCTCTTTCCCCTTTTCTTAAAAGCCCGTTATCGACAAACACCGGTACAAGTTGATCTCCGATCGCTTCATAAAGCATAGCAGCAACAACTGAGCTGTCAACTCCGCCGCTAAGCCCACAAAGCACTTTTCCATCACCCACTTTTTCACGAATGATCTTGATCTGTTCTTTGAGGAAATGCTCCATTTTCCATTTCTCACTTACTCCACAGATATTTCGTGCAAAATTACGAAGCATCAAATACCCCTCTTCAGAGTGGTTTACTTCAGGGTGGAATTGCATAGCATATACATTTTTTTCCATATTGGCAATCGCTGCGTAAGGAGAATTGTCACTTATAGCGATCACTTCAAAGCCTTCCGGAAGACTCTCTACTCTATCACTGTGACTCATCCAAACGATACGGTTATCATCGCAATCTTTAAAGAGTGGATTGTCCGGTTGTGTGATGTGAAGTTCTGCTTTACCGTATTCGTGATGGTCACTTCGTATAACACTCCCGCCAAAATCAACGGCAATTCTTTGCATACCGTAACATATTCCAAGAACAGGTAAACCAAGAGCATAAACTTCTTGATCAACCTCATAGGCATTTTCTGCATAAACTGAACTAGGGCCTCCACTTAAAATGATCCCTTTTGGGTTTTTTGCTTTAATATCCTCAGCTTTTGTATAATAAGGAAGTATCTCACAATAAACTTCCTGCTCACGAAGACGACGGGCGATAAGTTGGGTGTACTGGCTTCCAAAATCTAAAACAATAATGCTTACATTTGTCATAAAAGGCCTTTTTCTTAGAAAAATAATTAATGCAATAATAGCTAAAGTTAGTTTAAAAGATGTTTGTATATCATTCACATGTAAAAAAACAAAGAAGAGTATTATGAATATAGAGATAAAAAATGAATGGACTCAAGAAGAGTTTTTAAAAGCAAAGCAATTTTTTGAAAAAAAAGGGGTAGAAGTAATTTTGGTAGATACTATCTTAAACCCTATAGAAAAAATACAAACAATAACCTATAATCCTTATGAATTAAAAAAGTATCCAAAGGGGAGTGTGTTTGTATTTTACTGTGACAGCGGGAAAGATACACTCTCAAGACTTGGTGAATATAAAAAGAAATTTCCTGATTATCACTGTGTCTCACTTCGAGGGGGAAGAGGATATTGGAGAAAAAATATGCAAGTAGAAACTAATGCCTGATTTTGAGCTTTTTTTAAAACTCTTAAAAGAGCAGAAGTTTTATGAAGCACATGAAGCTTTGGAAGTATATTGGTTTCCACGAAGGTTTGAAGAAAATAATGAAGTTAAACTTATAAAAGGGTTTATCAATGCTGCAGTAAGTTTTGAACTTCTTAAAAAAGGAAAGGTAGATCAAAGTAAAAAAGTATGGTTAAACTACCTTAAATACCGTCAACTTCTTTATAAAACCAACAGCCCTTTTTATAAACAACTCCATCACTGTACTCGTGAGATCGATTGTTTACGAGTTTACATGTAAACTTCTGTGGTAGCTTACAAAGAAGTATAAAGCACAAGTTGCTATTATGGAAGAAGATAAAAAGAGATAAACCGGATAGTGTTCATAGATATATCCTGAGATTAAAGCTCCTGCTAAGGCACCAAGTCCATAACTGATCCCGGAAAACAGCTGTTGGGCAAGAGGTTTGTTGTGATAACGATGAAACAGATAGCTAATAGAAGCGCTGTGAAATAATGCAAAACTTAAAGCATGGAGTGCCTGAGTAAAAAAGAGAGCCGTTAATGTATCTGGATAAAGAAAAACTAAAAACCACCGAAGAACAGTTGCTGCTACGCTAAATTCGATCACTCTTAAAAGATTTTTTGAAAGTAACTTCCCTTGAAAATAAAGCATTCCTATCTCTACTAAAACTCCAAAACTCCACAAATAAACTGTCATATCCAAACTGATACCGTGAGCTGTTTCATAAATGGTGAAAAAGTTGTAAAAACTTCCAAAACTCATCTGCATCAAAGCAAAACCAAGCCAGAGGCGCCAATCTTTAAAGAGTGTAACATCATTTTGTAAGATCACTGTCTTTTGTTTTGTATAATGAGAATTATAAACGACCAAAAATGAAAAAATAATAGTTAAAACAGATAATACACTGAGATAATCAAGAGCTACCAATGGCTTTTCCAAGAATTTTACTAACACAAGAGAAACAGCCATAAAACCAATAGAACCAAAAAGTCTGCTTTTGCCGTATCGTTCTTTTCCTATTTCATTGAGGGTTAAAAGCTCTATATATGGTAAAATCAAGCTTAATCCAACTCCAAAGAGAATGTTAGAGATGAGTAAAAGATAAAAATGATTTATAAAAAAATAAAAGGATATTACACTCAAAAAGAGTATAAAGAGTGCTGTATAAAAAGAATGGTTTCCAAGTTTAAAGCCTTTTATGAAAAAAAGCGGTACCAAAAATCGTACAAGGGGTGCAGAGCTGAAGATAATCCCTATTTCTACGCCATTATAGCCTAGAAGTTCAAGAACCTTTGGCATAAAAATAATATAAATACCAATAATAGAAAAATAAAAAAAATAAAATATAGATATTAAGCTAAACATGAAGCGAATTTTAGCATATTAAAAGCATTTTAAGAGAAAGTGATGTAGTATTTAACAAAATTATTTTACTTTTTAAAATGGTCAAAATCACAAGGAGTAGCAGATGTTGAGAGAACTCAAACCTGATGACTTTATTGTTTCCAAAACGGATACAAAAGGTCGTATAACATATGTAAATAAAATTTTTATGGACCTTGCAGAGTATGAGGAAAGTGAACTGTTGGGTAAACCACATAATATTGTTCGCCATCCATCCATGCCAAAAGCAGTCTTTAAACTTTTATGGGATCGTATTAAAAATAAAGAAGAAATTTTTGCTTTTGTTATTAATAAAACAAAAAATAACAACGAATATTGGGTTTGTGCCAATGTAACAGCAAGCTTGGATGATCGAGGCAATATAATAGGATATTATTCTGTTAGAAGAAAACCAAATCCAAGAGCATTAGAGATTATAAAACCACTTTATGAAAAAATGCTTCAAGCTGAGAGAGTTGGTGGTATAGAAGCAGGAACAAAAGTGCTCAATGATGCACTGAAAAAAGAGGGGGTAAGTTATGATGAATTTATCATCACTATTCAAAAATAAACAATCATTGGTATTACTGATAGGGTTATTTGTTATTGCTGCTTATGCTGCTGTTATATCACAATTTATTTTAGCTGGTATTGCTTTTGTAGGGATGCTTATAGCAGCATTTGTCCCTGGAGAAGGGGGTGGTTGTAATAATATGGAATTAAAAAAATCGATCTATAATGTGTTAGTTGATGCTTCAAAAGGGAAACTTGAAGGGCGTATAACTCATATTCCAAATGATAATTCAACTGACGCTATTGTAGCATGGTCTATCAATGATATGCTTGATCAAGTAGAAGCCTTTATGAGAGAAACACAAACTGCTATTGATTTTGCATCGCAAGGAAAAACATATAGAACAACTTGTCCTGCCGGGCTTCACGGTACATTTAAATATGTAGCCGAACAGTTAAATGAAGCGATTGATTCAATCAATGTTGGTTTTATCGCTCGAATTCGAGATAGAATGTCTAAAGAATTTGGAGAGCTTAATGGAGGTATGAAAAATGGTTTATCAGTTATTCAAAATGATATAAGTGGTATTACACAAAGTGCAGATCAAATAGAACAAGTAGCACAAGAAACAGCTGAAGAATCACTAAAAAGTTTACAAAATGTAAGTCAAATAGGTGCAAGACTAAACCAACTTATAGAGCTTATCGCTTCTAGTCATGAAGGGATAGTTGGATTAGAGGGAAGAACAAAAGAGATCAGTGAAGTAGTAAGCCTTATTAAAGATATCGCAGATCAGACAAATCTTTTAGCACTTAATGCTGCTATAGAAGCGGCTCGTGCCGGTGAGCATGGTCGTGGATTTGCTGTTGTTGCTGATGAGGTAAGAAAACTGGCAGAACGCACACAAAAAGCAACAACTGAGATAGAGATCAATATCTCAACACTCCAGCAAGAAGCAAATGAGATGAGAGAAAACTCTGATAACATCTCTGAAATTGCTCAAGACTCTTCTACTGTTATCAATGAATTTGAACAAACTTTTAGAGATCTTAATGACCAAGCAAGTAAATCAGCACAACTCTCAGTTGAAATTAAAAACAGACTCTACACTACACTTATAAAAGTAGATCATATCATTTTTAAATCTGATGCATATCATGCAATTATCAGTGTAAATAAAGATGCTCACTTTGTAGATCATCATAGCTGTAGAATGGGGCAATGGTATTATAATGGGCAAGGAAAAGAAGCATTTAGTTCACTTCCAGCATACAGAGAGATGGAACAACCACATTCAATTGTTCATACAAAAGTTCTTGAAAATATGGAGTTTGTTGAAGCAGAAAATGTTTTTAAAGAGGATAATCCGAAACTTATTGTTAATAACTTTAGAGAGATGGAAAATGCTTCAAATACTCTCTTTAGCAAACTAGATGAAATGAATGAACAGTTTAGTCTAAAATATGCAGCAAAACAATAGTATTTACTTCTTATTAACTCCAAAGAAGTACAATTTTGTATCTTTTACCTTAGAGCAATAGGTAAAAGATATGAACTCCTCCTTTAGATTTCGTAAAGGTCGTTAAGTTGTTTTCCTCCCTTCTTCCTTAATAGTAAACAACTTACTTAACGACCGAAATCTAAAAAGTGTTACAAAACTACTCAATTTTTGTTATTTTAATATTTCTTTTTATTTTATCTTAAAGTTATAACATTTATAAATAAAGCAAAAAATAACATATAAATATAAGAATTATTTATATTAAACAAGATAAAAATAAGTTAAGATAAGAAAAAAAGCATTTTAACGGTTTAATTTAAAAAAAAACAGTACAAATTGGAGTAGTATATAATATAAAAATTTCCTATAATACTTACAAGAAAATAAGAAGAGTTATTAAGAAGCTTCTTATTTGGAAAGATTATATTTCTAAGGGGAATTACACTATGAACAGAACAATTAAATTAGCGCTAACGGCTACTTTGGCTTTAGGTACGACAAGTACATTTGCAACAAATGGATCAATGCTAATAGGTATGGGTGCAAAGAGTAGAGGTATGGCAGGAACTGCTATCGGTGTTGGACATGGGGCAGAGTCAGCACTTTCAAATCCTGCATTAATTACAACTATAAGTAAAGATCATGAGATCAGTTTTGGTGGAACATTTTTTATGCCAGATGTCTCTGCTTCATATACTGCCCAATCAAGACAAGGAACTATGAATAGTTCAAGTACAACAAGTGCTTCAGATTTAAGTATAGTTCCGGAAGTTTCACTTACAACAAAAATAAATGATAATTTTTACTGGGGTGTAGGTATGTGGGGAACTGCCGGTATGGGGGTTGACTATAGAGATGCTTCTGCAAATTCAGGTACTATGAATATGGTAACAAATCTTCAGTCTATGCAATTTGGTTTACCTCTTGCGGTAACAGCAAATGGTCTTTCTTTTGCAGTAACACCTCTTTTACAATATGGCGCATTAGATATTAATTATAAATTTGGAAATGAAAATGTTGGTGATGGTATCGCTCAAGATTTAGAATTTGGTTATACGCTAGGTTTGGCATATACTGCAAAGGGATTTACTATAGGTGCAGTATATAAATCTGAAATAGAGATGGATTTTAAAGGGCAACTTAGTGGAGCTACACAACCATTTGTAAATATGGGTATCTTTCAAGCTCCTATGAGTGATAAACTTTCAACTCCTTCTGAACTAGGAGCAGGACTTAGTTATATAACAGGGAAGCATACCATAGCGTTTGATTATAAGCAGATTAAATGGTCAGATGCATCTGGATATAAAGATTTTGGCTGGGAAGATCAAGATGTATATGCACTAGGGTATGAATATACAACAAAACAGTGGGCATTAAGACTCGGATATAATTATGCTAGCAATCCTATAAGCGATGCGGGTGCAGTAACGATGCAACAAGGTGGTATGAATATGTCAAGTTATGCAGGAAATGCTCTTAATATGTTTAATCTTTTAGGTTTCCCTGCTACTGTTGAATCTCATTACGCGGTAGGTGGTACTTATGCATTTACTACAACTACTTCACTTGATATGGCATTTACTTATGCACCAGAAACAAAAACAACGCTAAGAACTATGCCGGATATGACGCATGGTGCTGATGTAGAGACAACTGTTAAACATTCACAAACAGCACTTACTTTACAGTTAAACTATTTATTTTAAAGTGATGAAAAAAGCTATATCAAGATAGCTTTTTTCTCCCCCTCTTTGATCTCACCGATAAGATAACTTCCCTCAGCTGAATTTAAAACATCTTCAACATCTTCAGGTTTGACAACAAGGATCATCCCTACACCCATGTTAAATGCTCGAAACATCTCTTCTCTTTTGACATGTTTGCCTATAAGCTCAAAGATAGGAAGCACTTTGATGGCGTCTTGTTGTACTTCTGCATAGAGATGCTCAGGAAGAACTCTTGGAAGGTTCTCAACGATCCCTCCCCCTGTGATATGTGCAAGGGCTACGATCTTGTCTTTGAGTGCTTTAAATGTTTTGACATAGATATTTGTAGGGGTGAGGAGTGTTTCGATAAGAGGTTTGCCCTCAAACTCATCATCAAACTGCATCCCCATTTTTTCAAATAACACTTTTCTTGCCAGACTAAAACCGTTAGAGTGAAGTCCTGAACTTGGAAGTGCTATTAGTTTGTGTCCTGCTTCTACAAGGCTTACTCGATCCATCTCGCTTTTCTCAGCTACACCTACGGAAAATCCGGCAAGATCATAATCATCTTCACTGTACATTCCAGGCATCTCTGCCGTTTCACCGCCGATTAAGGCACATTCACTTTGTTTACATCCCTCAGCGATCCCTGCTACTACATTTGTTGCAACTTCCACTTCAAGTTTTCCGGTTGCATAATAATCCAAAAAGAAACTCGGTGTTCCAAAGTTACAGATAAGATCGTTCACACACATAGCCACAAGATCGATCCCGACTGTATGGTGGATACCACTGTCAATTGCGAGTTTGAGTTTTGTTCCCACTCCGTCAGTTGCTGCTAAGAGTACAGGTTCATTATACCCTTTTGGTAACTCAAATGCTCCTGCGAAACTTCCTATCCCGCCAAGTACACCGGGGATTTTTGTTGCTTTTACAAGCGGTTTTATATTTTCAACGAAACTATTTCCGGCATCTATATCTACTCCGGCATCTTTATAGCTTATCATCTTCACTCCAAATTTGTTTATAAGTGCGGTATTGTATCTAATTCTCGATTTGAGCTTACTTATATGTGAATTTTGCTATACTAAATCCATGAAAACATCCAAAGCCGTAGCACTTGAATATAATGAAACCAAAAACAACGCCCCAAAGATCATAGCTTCGGGAAAAGGTGCCATTGCAGAGAAGATCATCCAAAAAGCAAAAGAGTTCAATGTTCCCATCTTTGCCAACAAAGCATTGGTAGAGAGTCTGATAGATCTTGATATAGACAAAGAGATCCCAGCTGAATTGTATCAGGCAGTTGTTGAGGTGTTTGTATGGTTGGCAAAACAGGATAAAAAGGTTGCATATTGATAGCACAGGAGTCGATTGAGCGACTAAAAACACAGCTTGATATCGTTGATGTGGTGGGCAACTATATAGAGCTGAAAAAAGCGGGAGTAAACTTTAAAGCACCGTGTCCCTTTCATGATGAAAAATCTCCCTCTTTTGTTGTCAGTCCCCAAAAGCAGATATACCACTGTTTTGGATGTGGAGCCGGAGGTGATGCGATCAAATTTGTGATGGATTATGAACATCTCAGCTACCCTGAAGCGATCGAAAAATTAGCTTCAACCTATGGGTTTACCCTCAACTATACCACAACCCAGAAAAAACAAAACAGCGATATCCTCCAAAAGATAAATGAGTACTACCAGTCACTACTCCCTCATAACCAAACAGCGATGGAGTATCTGCACCAAAGAGGTGTTTTTGAAAACTCCATAGAAAAGTTTGGGATAGGATATGCTCCAAGTTCCTCTCAAACGCTTCAATGGATAAAGAGCAACTTCTTTTCGATGCAAGATGCTTTAAAACTCGGGATCATCGGGAGTGATGGAGAAAGAAGCTATGCCCGTTTTATAGAGCGGATCACTTTTCCCATACACTCTACAAACGGGATGGTTGTCGGTTTTGGGGGAAGAACCATCAGCGGACATCAGGCGAAGTATGTTAATTCTCCAGAGACGCCTCTTTTTAACAAATCCCGCCTTTTGTATGCGTATCATCTGGCACGAAACAGTATCTATAAGAAAAAAGAGATCATTATCACCGAGGGGTATCTTGATGTGGTGATGTTGCATCAAGCAGGGTTTGAAAATGCCGTGGCAACACTTGGAACGGCTCTTACCAAAGAGCATCTGCCTTTGCTTCGCAAAGGTTCTCCCCGTATCATTATGGCGTATGACGGGGATAGTGCTGGGATCAATGCCGCTTTTAAAGCCGCACATCTTTTGAGTGTGAGTGGGTTTGACGGGGGAGTAGTGATCTTTGCAGGGGGGCTTGATCCTGCCGATATGGTCAAAAACGGTGCCATAGAACAGCTCGAGCAGATCTTTTTAACCCCAAAACCGTTTATAGAGTTTGTGATAGAGATCATGTTACAAAGGTATAATTTAAGTGATCCAAAAGCAAAAGAGATGGCTTTGCATGAAACAAGCGGTTATCTTAAAACACTCTCACCCTTGTTACAGGAAGAGTATAAACCCTTTATTGCTTCAAGGCTTGGGATCTCTCCTGCACTGATCCGTCTTGGCGGTAACATCACAAACCAGCAACAAATACAACCGATCCAAAAAGAAACAAAAGATCTGTGGGAACTCACACTGATAAAAACACTGATAGAACATCCGGAGTTTATTGATATGGTTTTGGATGTGATCGATCCTTCTTTGTTACAGTTTCATAGATACGAACTTGATCTTGTTTTGCAGGGAAAGATGGAAGATCCTGCGATCATTAGACTGACGCTTGATGATGAGATCCGCTCGTTGGAGGATTTTGAGAGCTTAAAAAAAGAGCTGATCCCGTTTTTGGTTCGTTACTATGAACGGGAACTCAAAAAGATAAATTTTGATAAAAGCATAGATTTTGCAAAAAAAGCTTTCCTTATTAGAAAATTTCGTGATAATATTGCACAACTCAAAAAAGGGGAACTTGTTTCCATAAGGTTATAAAAGATATGAAAGATTTTTTTCTCCATTTTCACTTACTCGCAGCGATCGCATGGATAGGCGGATCGGTATTTTTGTTTGTTCTGGGCATTACGCTTCGGGATAAAAAGGCACAAAAAGAGGTGTATCCCCATATAGGACCTATATTTGGTTATTTTGAGCTTGTGGCACTGGGGATTTTATTGATTAGTGGTTTGTCAATGCTCTATCAGTTTGATCTAATAGAACTTGTTTTTAGTGATGATAATTCAAAAGTAGTTCATCTCTTACGCTTAAAGCTTTGGATGGTTCTTTTTATAACCATCGCTACGGCAGTGCATTTTTATATAGCACTTAAAACCAACGGAAAAGAAAGAACAAAGATGCAAAATCTCCTCTCCAGAGGTTCTTCTATGTTTATCTTCTTTGTCAATCTTGCCATTATGCACTATGCCATAGTGATACGAAATATCTTAGGTTAGGGGTAGTATGAAAGCATTAGCACTCTTTAGCGGGGGACTTGACTCTGTTTTGGCGATGAAGCTTATCATCGATCAGGGGATAGAAGTTACCGCGATAAATATCAACACAGGTTTTGGAAGCACAAAAGACAGGTTAGAGCATATGCAAAATATGTGTGAACAAGTAGGAGCGAAACTTCGCATCATCGACATTCAGGATGAATATCTCCAAGATGTGCTGTTTGATCCAAAGTACGGATATGGTAAACACTTCAACCCGTGTATAGACTGCCATGCAAAGATGTTTGAGGTGGCAAAACGGGTGATGGAAGATGAAGGGGCTTCATTTTTAATCAGCGGTGAAGTGATGGGGCAACGCCCGATGAGTCAAAACAAAGAAGCACTCCAGAGCGTTTTAGATGCAAGTAACTGTGAGGGGTTGTTGCTTCGCCCTTTAAGTGCCAAAAGGCTCACCCCTACCATAGCGGAGATCAATGGATGGGTAGATAGGGAAAAACTTGAAGGGATCTATGGAAGAAGCAGAGATCGCCAACTTGAGATGGTAAAAGAGTATGGGATAGAGGATTTTGAAACTCCGGGGGGCGGATGTTTGCTCACTGATGCAAATTTTGCCAAAAAGATGTGGGACTTTACCAAGTATGATACATTTGAGCGAAGTGATATCCCCATTATGAAATACGGCAGACACCTAAGACTACCTGATGGTGCAAAATTGGTGATCGGTCGAAACAAAGAGGAGAACCAACCCCTCCAGGAGATAGATAATCCAAAATACTATCATATAAAAACAGTAGGACTCCCCGGACCCCACTCACTTCTTAGAAAAACAGCAACCAAAGAGGATAAAGAACTCTCAGCCCGTATCATCCTCACCTATACAAAAGCAAAACCGGATGAGAGTTATACACTGATGTTTGATGATGAAGAGATAAAAGCATCACCATTTGAATCGCGTGAGATGATAAAACCTTATATGATTTTATAAAGAGAATTTAAAAGAGATATTTTAATCTATTTACGATAAAATCGCAAAAAAAAATAAAAAAGAGAAAAAATGAGAGAAAAAAACTATAATGAACTGATGGTACATATACCGCTATGTACACACAAAGAGCCACAAAAGGTTCTTATCACCAGCGATAAGGCTTCAGGGCTTGTTGATGAAGTAGCAAAATACAAAACGATAGAATCTAATGTGATCTCAACAAATGTGGAAGATTTAAGAGATGTTGAAGAAAACAGTTTTGATGTAGTTATCAGCGAAGCAGATATAGACGCTGTAACAGTAGCCCATATAAACAGAGTCTTAAAAGAGGATGGCTTAGCAACATTTGTTGGGCTTGATCTTGGCATGGTAGAAGATACGACAACGAAACTCAATGAGATCGGAAAGTACTTCAAGATAGCGATGCCGTATAAAATGCTTTCACACAAAGTAGCTGTTTTGGCTTCTAAGGAGTACCATCCAACAGCAGATATCAACCTCCAAAGAGCTGATCTTACAGACGGGTTTGAGGTGTATAACTCAGACTTGCATGTAGCACTTTTTGCAATGCCTACAAATATCAAAAAAACATATCTTGGGATCATCAAAAACTAATGGCTTTTGAGTATGCTATAGCACTAACGGGAGGGATAGCCACAGGGAAAAGTACAGTAGCTTCTTTGTTGGCACTTAATGGTATGCGTGTTATAGATGCAGATAAGATCTCCCATGAGATCTTGGATAACTCAAAAGAGTGGGTAAGCCAGAGTTTTGGAAGCAAATACATCACTTCCAAAGGGGTGGATCGGGCAAAATTGGGTAAAGTGATCTTTGGCGATCCAAAGAAAAAAAAGATCTTAGAAGCGTATCTCCATCCAAAGATCAAAGAAGCTATCACCAAAGAGAGCGAGAAACAAGACAGTTT
>Ga0256828_1002104_pt1 | contig 12063 bp, 12 predicted proteins | sample CV88metaG_FD_185993 | JGI IMG/M metagenome (GOLD analysis project Ga0256828, IMG submission 185993) | Hydrothermal vent microbial communities from East Pacific Rise, Pacific Ocean - CV88 | ecosystem: Environmental > Aquatic > Marine > Hydrothermal vents | place: Pacific Ocean: East Pacific Rise... | reverse complement strand
CTCAAGAGCTTTTTGTTTTGCCAAATGCTCCTGTTTGAGTTTGGATTCTATCTGATGATAAAATATCTCATCTATATCTATAGTAGTACCACAATTTGGACAAGTTATACTGTTTGTTTTATCCATACAAAAACCTTGTTATACACCCTCAGCAATCATAGCGTCTGCTACTCTTTTAAATCCTGCTATATTTGCACCATCTACATAGTTACCTTCAACACCAAACTCTTTGGCTGTATTTGATACATTGATACAGATTTTTTCCATTGTATCTTTAAGTTTTGCATCTACTTCATCAAAAGTCCATTTTTGCATAGCTGCATTTTGACTCATCTCAAAACCACTCACAGCAACACCACCAGCATTAGCAGCCTTGGCAGGAGCTACTGATATGTTATTGTTGATAAGTGTATGTATAGCTTCAGGAGTTGAAGGCATATTTGCCCCTTCTGTCACACATACACAACCGTTTTTGATTAGATTTTTTGCATCTTTTTCATTTAGTTCATTTTGTGTAGCACAAGGGAATGCAGCATAACAAGGAACATTCCATACAGCATGGGCATCTTTTGGATACTCAGATACTGGTGTATAAGTAGCTTCTGAATGTGCTTTTACATACTCTTCTAGTGATACCCTTTTATTGAACTTCATATCTTTTAGTAACTCTATATCCAAACCTCTTGGATCATATATCATACCTTTTGAATCCGTACAAGTTACTGGTATAGCTCCTAGTTTTTGAAGTTTTTCGATAACATGTAAAGCCACATTTCCAGAACCACTTACAGTACATACTTTGCCCTCTAGTGACTCTTTACCTTCCAACTCCAACATCTTTCTGGCAAAATACACAACACCATAACCAGTAGCTTCAGGACGCATTAGTGAACCACCAAAGAAAAACGGTTTACCTGTCAATACACCTTCAAATGCTGATGTCATTCTTTTGTATTCACCAAACAGGTATCCTATCTCTCTGGCACCTACACCTATATCACCTGCTGGTACATCTATACGAGGTCCTATATGCTTATATAACTCTCTCATAAATGCCGTACAAAAACGCATAACTTCAAAATCACTCTTACCTTTTGGATCAAAATCACTACCACCTTTTGCACCACCCAAAGGCAATCCTGTCAAAGCATTTTTCAAAATCTGTTCAAAACCTAAAAATTTTAAAATACCTTCATTTACAGACGGATGAAATCTAAGTCCACCTTTATATGGTCCAAGAGCATTGTTAAACTGTACTCTATATCCTGTATTAACTTGTACTTCGTTATTGTCATCCATCCATACAACTTTAAATTTGATAACTCTATCTGGAGTGATAAGTCTTCTTATGATTGCATTTTTGGCACTTTGATCATATATAGCATCCACTTTAAAGAGTGGGAAGATAGAGATAAGTACCTCTTCCATAGCTTGAAAAAACACATCATCTTCTTTACAGTTTGGATTTCTTAGTTTTTCTATCTCTTTTTTTGCATCTTCTAGTGTTGTTATTTTTCTTTTCATTTTTATATCCTTGTAATTTTTATTATTTTATCTGTTGTGCTGCCATAGTTGCTGCCATAACTATAGGGTAGTTTGTCGGAGCTGCTGTCAATCTAGGCTGAGTTGATATCTGCATAGACATAACTTGATATATACTCATACCACTTTCTATCATCATACCTATGATATTGATCATCTCTCCTGTCTCATCTCCACCTACTATCTGTCCACCTATAATCTGCCCACTAGAACGCATAGCTACTAGTTTGACAAACTGCTCTTTGGCATCAGGTATTGTAGATGGATGTCGATTGATACCTGTAAACTTCCCTACTACTATATCACCATTTGCTTTTAATGCTTCCTCTTCTGTAATCCCTGCTGATGAGAATGCAACATCTCCTACCATAGTTGAAAAGATAGCTATCGTACCACTAAATCCTCTAAGGTATTTAAATCCATAAAGAGAACTACCTGCTATCCTACCTTCTGCTGAGGATGTAGATGCCAACATCACTTTAGAAGGTGCCTTTGTGATAAATCCTCGTCTAGCACTACAATCACCCACAGCATATATATCAGGATGTTCTGTTCGCATATACTCATCTACCCATATACCACCATAATACCCTAGCTTCAACCCAGCATCCAAAGCCAACTTGGTATTTGGTTTATAACCTGTTGCCAATATAACAGCTTGAGCATCTACTATAGTTCCACTTTTTAGCTTTACACCTGTGACTTTTTTATCACCATTTTTATCAACAAGGTCAACAACTCTATCAGAAGCTATAAAAGTAACACCTTCTTCTTTCAATACCTCTTCAGCTTTTATAGCTATCTCCGAATCAAATGCACCTTTGAGTATATGAGGACTTCCTCCTATGATAGTGACATTTTTACCACTTTGAGCCAACTCTACAGCCACTTCTACTCCGATAAAACCTGTACCTACAACAGCTACATTTTCCACATTGTCTATATAGTTTTTGGCTTTATCTATAAGATCTTTGTTTTTTGGTATGGTAAATACTCCATCCCACACAAGAGTATGTTCCAAAGAAGCATGTATAAAAGGATTTGAACCTGTAGCAAATACAAGTTTATCAAAAGATATCTCTTTATCTTTGGTAAATACTTTTTTGGCATCTATATCAACAGACAAAACTGTATCTATCAAAGCTTCTATACCCATTTCACTGGCTTTACCACCACAAGATGCTATATTTTTTTCACTAGAACCAAGTGTAGGACCAAATATATAAGGTATAGCACAAGGTACCATCTGTACTTCAAACTCTCTTATAACAACTATCTTCTTATCAGGATAGTTCATCCTAGCAGTTATGGCACAAACACCACCGGCAGGTCCACCACCAATTACCAATATATCACATTCTATCTGCTTCATACATACTCCTTTTATTTATTACTCCTTCAATGATTATTGAATGAGTATAATATATGAAGCTATTATACTTGTTTTTGAATGATAGTTCAAGAATGAATGTAAATCTTTATCAAATCATCTCTAGCAAATGGCATATAACTATGTCTAGTTATAACTACTTTTGTTTTACTAGTAGCCCATTTAAAGATAGGAGCTATATCTTTTTCATCTATATGGATACATCCTCTTGACATCCAATTGGTACTGCCTTTATGTAGTGCATGTCCAAATTTGGTAAAAAACAGACTATAATCCATATTGTTTATACCATTCTCATCTGGATATGCTTTTGACATATAGTATCTCTCTTTTCTAAGGATATGAAAGATGCCAGAAGGACTTCTATACTCCAAAGAACCTGAAGTAACAGCACCACTCCACCATACAGTACCATCTCTATCAACAGCATAAAATCTTCCATCACTACCTTTTTCTCTAACAGATACTACGATAAAATCTTTACCTTGCAAATCAACTATACGATCTTCCCCTGTTTCAAGGTTTATTACTTGAAACAGTGTCCTACCAAGAGGTATAACCTCTCTAGTTAACTTTTTGACTTGAGTAGATTGAGTATCATCAGCATTTATTATCGTACTACTTAACAATAATATAAAAAAAATAAAAACAGCTCTCATTATAATCTTTCTAACCTATCTTTAGCTATCTTTGCACTTTTTGTATCAGCATAATTATCTATAACATTTTGATAAAACAACTTTGCTTCATCTTTATGACCAGTTTTGTCCAAAGATATTGCAGTATGTAGTATCAAAACAGGCATATAAGATGCACTACTTGAAAGTGAAGCACTTTTTTTATAATAAAATATTGCATCACTATAAGATTTTGAATAGTATGCTATCTCGCCAAGATAAAAATTTGAAGATGCACTTTTATATGACTTTTTATCACATATCAAAAATCTCTTTGTTGCTTCTTCATAGTTTTTTGCCATATATAGTTTCATAGCTTCTGTATATAGCTCTTTTGGTGTACTTGATGAGATAGGCTTAGTTTTCAAAGATGTATTGTTTGAACTGTTCTTGCCACTTGTATTGTATTTGGATAGTAGCTCTTTGAGTTCAGATTTACTTACATAGTCACTATTGATTTTATCTATCATACTAGCCAGTTCTTTCAATAGCTTAGTATTATCATTTTGTGGTTTTAGAGTTTGTGCCTCTTTTAATTCTTGAATAGTTTTATTCATACTCTCTACTAAAGAGACTAGCCCATCTATCCTCTCATTTTGCTCAGATATTTTTGATTGTAGATACGAGATTTTTGATCTATTTTGTATAACCACATCCTTGATAGGTACTTCATAAGCATATGATATAGAAAAAAATAGCAATACAGCTATAACTCTAAAGTTCTTACTCATAATCTACCTCGCCAATCTTAAATCAACTCTTCTATTTCTTTGATAACAACTATCTGTAGGTTGAGTACATGCTGGATTGCTTTCTCCATAACTTATAATCACCATTTGACTTTGAGGAATACCTTGTGAGCTTAATGCATCTTTGATAGCTTTTGCTCTTTTCAATCCCAAAGCATAATTGTACTCATCTGTACCAAATTCATCACAGTTACCCTCAATCTTAATCTTTTGTGATGTGTTTTTTGCTACTTGTGCATTTTGATTTAACACAGCTTGCATATCAGAAGATATACTATATTCACCAAATGCAAAATATAAACTTCTAAAACCATTTGCACTTGTATTGTACTGCGAATTTAAACTATTTAGTCCACTACCATTTGCACTGTTATATCCTGTAGCACTTAAAGCATCATTCTCATCTATTGTAACTGTCTGGCTATTTAGTGCTGTTGCATCTGATATATTACTACCTCCATTTAATGGTACTTCAGGAGCTACCTGAGAACATCCAATCATCCATATAGAAGATAGAAGCAGTGTTATATTTCTTAGATTATATTTCATATTATATCCTTTACCAATCTATAGCTTGTATTTTTTTAATCCCTAAATTAAACAATAAACTCAAATGCGTATTGAGATTACTATAACCTATATATGAGCCACTTGAAGTATGCTTTATGTATTGTATCACAGTTCCATTTGAATTAAACCTTGGAAATTGATTTGAACCAGTAGTTGTTATAGCTCTTGTTTGATAACCATTTGAATTTGTCAGATATATATTAAAATTATTTGAACCAAACTCATTGCTACTCTCTCGACTACTATAGACTATCTTATCTTTATATGTATCAACAGAGTTATTGTTTTTACCGTGATATACAAGCTGTGTTACACTATTGCCTCTTATGGATTTTTTAAAGATATTCGCATACCCCAATCTGTTTGATACAAATACTATATTTTTATCATCATCAACATATTTTCCATTTACATCTATACCAGCAAATTTTGTTATTCTATATTTGTTTTTGGTATTTAAATCTACTTCATATATATCAGGTTGAGAATTTGGTGCCATAGTAACCAATATCTTTGAAGCATTACTGTTTATATCTGAGCATACAACCATACCTTCACTTTGCAATATCTTAGATTTTGCTCCAGTATATAAATTGAGTTTATACAAAGTAGGATATAATCCGTTAAACGATGTATAAAAAAAACTTTTTTGATCTCTACTAGCCCACTTTGGAAACAGATTTAAACCACCACGAATTATCACTTTTTTGTATCTGAAAGTATAATCAGCCACAACTATCTCACTATGTCTTGGTGTTGTATATCTACTAAATATCACATATCTGTTTATCCAACCTATATCTGGATACCTCAAAAAACCATTTATATCATAAACTGCTTTATGTACCAAAAATGGCATTTTTGATTTGTTGTTTATAGCATAGCTCTTTTTAAATACCTCTTTACTATCACTACCTCTCAATAGCCTTATAACAAGCTTTGCACCATTGGTTTGCAGATATTTATACTTTAAAACATACTCTTGATTTTTCAATTTAGGAGTTACTATAGGTGTATCAAAACCTTCACTATATCTATCACTAGAAGGTATAAAATGACCAGATATTTTTAAATCAGCTACAAATATATCATATATAGAGCTATTTGTCTGTTTTGATGCATCTACAACAGCTATATGACTCCTAGCTTCAACATCTTTTTCTATATTCAATGATGCATCTATAGCAAATACCCATACACTCATCAATAAAAACAAAAATATTTTCAATTAATATCCTTTTTACCTAAATTTTATTACATTTTATCAAATTAAAATTAGCATCAAGAATATTTTGGGAAAATTATCACTCCTTGGCTACAAAATTAGCTTCAAAATTATATGTCCTATGACCTTTATGTCTTCCAAATCCTATAGGTTGCAACTGTCTTAGATACTCTATTAGTGCTTCATTGAAATTTGGATTTGATGAAGCAGATTTTATTTCAAACTCAAACTTACCACTAGGCTTGATAAACAAAAGAACTTTTACACTCTCCCCTGCAAACTCACTCTGTGCCGGCCAGTCTTCAAGGATTCGCTGGACTCTTGCTAGATACTGGTTACTAACTCCACTATCCATACTTTTTTGTTTTTTCAATGAACTATTTACCATCTTTAAAGCTGATGGTTTATCACTTAACTTAATCAAATTTTGTTTTGGTTTTGATACTATAGGCTTATCCGATATAGTTATTAGAGGATGTTTTTTTTGTTTTACTTTTAGATTTGCAAATAGATCTGTTGTTTTTATTCTTTGTTGTTTTTTGGTTATGTTCTTATCTTTTGTTTTTATCTTCTGTTTTTTAACTATTTGTCTTTTTGCTTTTGTTTTTTTCAAAACTTTTTTATCTCTTTTTTTGATACTCTTTGTATGTTTTAAACTCTTCTTTTTGATAATCTGTTTTTTCTTTTTGGCTTTTGGTGGTTTTTTGAGTTTTGGTGATTTTTTCTTGAGAGTTTTCTTTTGCTTCTTTTCAAAAGGCATATTTGCCAAAGCTATTTGTATCTTATGCTCATCTTTTTTTACATATCTTTTTTGTTTATTATCAGAGTGTATATTAAAATATAAAACCAATAAAACTAAAAAACCTATATATATACCTACAGCTATAAGTCCTGAAACTATTTGTGATTTTTTCATTGTGTTATAAGTGATACCTTAACAAATCCTGCCGCTTTGACAGACTTAAGCAAATACATCACATCTTTATATGCCAAATTTTCATCAGCTCTTATATATATATCCATAGATTTATCATATTTGCTAGAAAAATTTACAAAATCATCAGCAAATGTTTTGATAGAAAATCTCTCTTGATTTAGATAGATATTTTGATCTTTATCCATTCTAATAGTCAAAGATTTTACTTTGGTCGTTTTGATATTTTTTGAGCCTTCGGGTAGAGTTATCTGTTCTTGATAAGTTATGGTAGGTGCTGTAATCATCAATATAGCCATAAGTACCAACATCACATCCACTAATGGAGTGATATTCAAATCAGGATTATCATCCCAACTAAACATATCAATCTTCCTTATTCCAAGATAAGATAACTTCCGATTGAGATGTCAAAAGTGATGATAGTTCATATGCTTTTCTTTTAAGTAAAAGATGAAAAGCATATGCAAATATAGCTACACAAATCCCTGCTGCTGTAGCAACTAATGCTTCTGATATAGCAGGTGCTACAACATTAAGTGAAGCACTAGATTGTGAAGATAGTTTTGAAAAAGTTTCAAGTATCCCTATAACTGTACCAAAAAGACCTATAAAAGGAGAAGTTGAGGCTATGATAGAAAGCCAAGTAAGCCCCTTGGTAGCAACTCTTAGTGCATCTGATGAAGCTGCTTGAAGTATAGCACTATTTGGTACATTTACCCTAGTAAGATAAGTAAAAAGCAGTGATCTTGATGAGACTGTTTTTGACTGACCTGAATAGAGCATTTTCAAAGAAGCAGATTCTATGCCTATCCTTTTTTTCAATAGATAAAATCTATCTATAAATATCCAAAATGTAACTATAAAATATACTGATAACAATAGTAGTACGATTATCGTTATCGCACTACTATTTGTGAAATAATTAAGTAGAGAGTTCAATTTATAAAGACTTCCCGATTTGTTCTACTTTACTAACTGCTGATGCAATAGCTGTATTTGAAGATTCAGCACTCTTAAGAAGTGTTTTTGCCTCTTCAAGAGCTTTAGCTAGTTCACTACCTTCACCAGAAAGTGCAACAGCACCATCTACTATACAAGTAGTTTTTTCTTCATCAACTTTAACATATCCAGAATTGATAGCAACAGCTACCTGAGTACCATCAGCCTTATCTATCTCTATCACACCTGTATCAAGCAATGATACCAAAGTAGCATGTTTTGGAAGTACTCCAAATTCACCTTCACTACCTGGTAATGTTACTTGCTTGACATCATTATCAAAAATCACACCATTTGGTGTGATAATCTCAAGCTTCATTAGTTCCATGACTATCCTTTATCAAATGGACACTAATTACTTAGCGTTTATCTTATCGTTTTTAGCAACTGCCTCATCCATATTACCAACCATATAGAACGCTGCTTCGTTCATGTGGTCATATTTACCTTCAAGCAATCCTTTAAATCCTGCGATTGTCTCTTCAAGAGTGACATAAACACCAGGACTTCCTGTAAATACTTCAGCAACATGGAATGGTTGAGATAGGTATTTCTCAACTTTTCTAGCTCTTTCAACAACTAGTTTATCATCTTCACTAAGCTCATCCATACCAAGAATAGCGATGATATCTTGAAGATCTTTATACTTTTGAAGTATTTGTTGTACACCTGTTGCTACTTGATAATGCTCTTCACCGATAATTTGTGGATCAAGCATTCTTGATGTAGAATCTAGTGGATCCACAGCTGGATAGATACCTTTTTCAGCGATAGATCTGTTAAGAACTGTTGTTGCATCCAAGTGAGCAAATACAGACGCAGGTGCTGGGTCAGTCAAGTCATCTGCTGGTACATATACAGCTTGAACTGAAGTAATAGAACCTTTTGTTGTAGATGTAATACGCTCTTGAAGTTTACCCATCTCAGATGATAAAGTTGGTTGATAACCAACAGCTGAAGGGATACGACCAAGAAGTGCTGACATCTCTGAACCAGATTGAGCATATCTAAAGATATTATCGATAAACATCAATACATCAAGCCCCATCTCATCTCTAAAATACTCAGCCATTGTAAGACCAGTTAGAGCGATTCTGTTTCTAGCTCCTGGAGGTTCACTCATCTGACCATAACATAGAGCAACTTTATCAAGTACATTTGACTCTTTCATCTCATTATAAAGGTCGTTACCTTCTCTTGTTCTTTCACCAACACCAGCGAAAACTGAATAACCACTGTGCTTCATAGCAACATTGTTGATAAGCTCCATGATGATAACTGTTTTACCAACACCAGCACCACCAAATAGTCCTACTTTACCACCTTTTGCATAAGGAGCAAGAAGATCAACAACTTTGATACCTGTTTCAAATACTTCTGTTTTTGTACTTTGTTCTTCAAAAGCTGGTGGATCTCTATGGATTGACCAATACTCTTTTGCATTTACTTCACCAGCTTCATCAACTGCTTCACCAATAACATTAAAGATTCTTCCAAGAACTTCTTCACCTACTGGTACTTTGATAGCATCTCCAGTAGCTTTTACTTCTTGACCTCTAATTAAACCTTCACTCATATCCATAGCGATAGTTCTTACACGGTTATCACCAAGTTGTGCTGCAACTTCCAAAACCAATCTTTGTTCTTTACCATTTACTACAACTGTAGTCTCTAGTGCTTCGTTTATCTCTGGTAGATAGTCTGCGAAATCCACATCAATAACTGGACCCAAGACTTGTACTATTTTACCTGTCATCATTTCTCCTCTTAATTATTTCATTGATTCCATACCACTGATGATTTCTATCAACTCAGTAGTAATCGCTTCTTGTCTTGCTTTGTTATAAGCAATAGTAAGTGCATTAACCATATCTTTTGCATTACCTGTAGCTGCATCCATAGCTTGCATCCTAGCTGAGTGTTCAGCTGCAAGAGAATCTATAAGTGCATAATACATAGTATATTCAACATATCTTTTTACCAATGCATCCAATAATGTATCATCATCATCTGGTTCTACTTCCAATTCAGAAGTTGAAGTCTCTTTCAACTCTAATTTAGATGGATCTACTGGTAAAAGCTGGTCTTCTCTAATCTCTTGAGTAATCATATTTACATAACCATTATGAATCAATATGATTTTATCTGTCTCACCATTTACATATGCTTCAGCAACTTTTGATATAACTTCTGTTGACTTAACATATTCTGGAGCAGAAGAGAGACCGACTATCTCATCACTCAACTCTACATTGTTGAATTTAAAATAATCAATACCTTTTCTACCTACTGCTCTAAGACGAACCTTAATATCTTGTGATTGATACTCACCAATAAGGTTATTTACTCTTTTTATAGTTTGAGCATTAAATCCACCACAAAGACCTTTATCTGCTGTAATGAAAACGATATCTACTATTTTTGGAGATTTTACTTCTCTAAAGTAGATATTGTCAAGACCTTCAGCATTACTGTTTTGCATCTTTTGAGCGATCTCATTTAAAAGATCAGTCAACTTCTCTGCATATACTCTAGATCTTTTTGCTAGTTCTTCTGTTCTTTTAAGTTTAGCAGAAGAAACTAGTTTCATAGCGTTAGTAGTCTTTTGTGTGTTTTTAACACTCCCTATCTTACGCTTAATCTCTTTTAAATTAGCCATTATTTAGCCTTTCTTATGCTGCAAATGAAGCTTTGAAATCTTCTATAGCTTTTCTTAATTCAGCATCAGTATCATCTGAGATTTTTTTCTCATTTCTGATAGCATCTAGGATATTTGAGTATTTAGCATCCATAAATGGCATCAACTCAGCCTCAAATTTTGTTACTGCTGATGCTGGGATATCATCCAAGAATCCGTTTGCACCTGCAAATATCATAACAACTTGTTTTTCAATTGGCACTGGAGAGTATGGTCCTTGTTTTAGAACTTCAACCATTCTAGCACCTCTTTCAAGTTGTGCTCTTGTATGGTCATCCAAGTCACTCGCAAACTGAGCAAACGCTTGAAGCTCTCTATATGATGCAAGGTCTAGTCTTAGTGTACCAGAAACTTGTTTTGTAGCTTTGATTTGAGCAGCACCACCAACTCTTGATACAGAAAGTCCAACATTGATAGCTGGTCTGATACCTGAGTTAAACAGGTCTGTTTCAAGGAAAATTTGTCCATCAGTGATAGAGATAACATTTGTTGGAATATATGCAGATACATCTCCAGCTTGTGTCTCAATGATAGGGAATGCTGTGATAGATCCAGCACCTAACTCATCACTTAATTTCGCTGCTCTTTCAAGCAATCTTGAGTGTAGATAGAAAACATCCCCTGGATAAGCTTCACGACCTGGAGGTCTTCTAAGGATTAGAGACATTTCTCTGTATGCAACTGCATGTTTAGACAAATCATCATAGAATATAACTGCATGTCTTCCATTATCTCTAAAGTATTCAGCCATTGTAACACCAGCATATGGAGCCAAGAATTGAAGAGCTGAAGAGTCAGATGCACCAGCATTTACGATGATAGTATAATCCATAGCACCATGCTCTTCTAGTTTTTTAACTGTAGCTGCAACTGTTGATTGTTTTTGACCAATAGCTACATAGATACATACAACATCTTGACCTTTTTGGTTGATGATAGTATCGATTGCTAGTGTAGTTTTACCAGTTTGTCTATCTCCAATGATAAGCTCTCTTTGACCACGACCAACTGGAACTAGTGCATCGATAGCTTTGATACCTGTTTGAAGTGGCTCATGAACTGATTTTCTAGCCATAATTCCTGGAGCTTTTTCTTCAACAAATCTACTCTCAGCAGCATCTATAGCACCTTTACCATCGATAGCTTCACCAAGTGGGTTAACAACTCTACCCATCAAAGCATCACCTACTGGTACTTCAAGAAGTTTACCTTCTCTTTTTACACTCATACCTTCTTTGATACCTGCACTAGAACCTAGTACAACAACACCAACACT
>Ga0256828_1002102_pt1 | contig 12064 bp, 11 predicted proteins | sample CV88metaG_FD_185993 | JGI IMG/M metagenome (GOLD analysis project Ga0256828, IMG submission 185993) | Hydrothermal vent microbial communities from East Pacific Rise, Pacific Ocean - CV88 | ecosystem: Environmental > Aquatic > Marine > Hydrothermal vents | place: Pacific Ocean: East Pacific Rise... | reverse complement strand
TTTCTAAAATGTTGTACTGTTGAAATCCTTTAAGTATATAGGTAGCTCGGACTATATCTATAAGCTCACCATCAAATGTTACAGCAAGTTTTTGATAAGGATCTTCTAAGATTTCCTTATATTTGTTATCTATGATGATACCACTTACTTGCACTTTTTTACCAAATATTAAAATATCTGGAACAATATCTAAATGTTCATAGTACCACATCTTTCCGCTTGTACCAAAACCTGTTTGAATCTCATCAAAAATAAAACAAATATCTTTTTGAGTACAAAGTTTTCTTATAGTTTGTAATTTTTTCTTATCTAGATATATATCTCCATTTGTCGCTTGAATAGGCTCTATGATGATAGCAGTTAAGTCTTGTAGGTCTTGAGTGTTTAGATACTCTATGATTTCATCTAGTTCTAAATCAAGCCAATGATTTTTGGGAAAATACTCCATTCTTTTAGCTGTTATGCCAACTTCACTTGTAGAAAATCCCCATGAATAAACTCCATGAAAAGAGTTTTTTACACTAATCACCATAGGGTTATTAACTTTTTTATAGTGCATAGCAGTTTTTAGTGCTGCTTCAACTGCTAATGCACCAGTAGATGTAAAATGAAAGTTATCGCTAAAGGTATATCTTTTAAAGAGATCTATAAACTCTACTATCTCATCGCTTTTACATACATTGTTTGCCATCTTTATATAAGATATTTCATGCACTTTTTTTTTAAAAGATTCATCAAAAATCGGATGGTTATATCCTAAAGGAAGAGATGAGTACATATTGAAAAAGTCCAAATACTCTTCAGTAGAATTTTTATCGACTAAGTAGGAACCATGTGATTTGTTAAAATCAATCGTTAAAGGAAGTGCATAGCTCATCTTAATAATCTTCACTCTCATACACGTGCGCTACATCATAGCGACTAACTGCTATCCGTATAGCTGCTTCATCTCCTATAGCAGTAATCTTATGTTTTACACCTTTTGGCATAAAAACTAAATCACCTTTGTTGATAGTTTTGATTTCATCTTCTATATTCCACTGCCATGTGCCATCTATGATAAACCACCACTCATTCCATTCAGGATGATGATGTTTTCTGTTTCCTTCCCCTGGTAGTTGACAGATAAGTGTTGCTGAGTTAGATTCTGTATCTACTAGAGTATAAGACCAAGAGTTTTCTTTCCCATATTTTTTTATAATATCAGGTATATGAGTAATCCCTTGATTTGCCATATCAAAGATAGAGTTCATAACGCCATCTTGTTTTAGGATGTTTGGTACATTTGCATCGGAAGTCAAATTTTGATCTAAATAATATTTTTTAGCACTTATATTATTTTCTTTCATCTTTAAAACTGCTTCGGCAAGGTAAAAATCTCTTTCATTGTCTATATCTATCATACCTGTACCTGTTATAGTATAGTAACCTATCTTGCCATCTCCACCATAAACTGCACAACCATTTTTTTTCATATTTTCTTTAAATTTTTTTGTATCCCAAGCCATAATAGATGAAGTAAATATCTTTATAGGTTCAAGCTCTTGAGATGGTGGCATAGGTTTTTGCGAATCAAAGTTAAGTGCTTTACCATTAAAAAGGCCCTCTATCTGTTCATCTTTTACAGTATGTACAGTTTTGTAATTACCATCTATAAACATATCAACTACACCTTTGATATCTTCTGCCGTAGTAAAAGGGGAAGTTGGATTTACTTGTACTAAGATATCACACTCTATACTGTTTATAAAATCAAGTCCAAAGGCATCATTTGTAGCACTACTTGAAGCTAACTCTTCTGAGCGTTTATAAAATTTTATATCTATATCAGATGCTATTTTTTCAAAAATATCTGATTCTGAATTGATATAAATCTCATCAAAAACTTCTGCTTCTTTGCAAGTTTCACCAACCCACTGAGTAAGAACTTTATCTCCAAGTAGTCTTAAATTTTTTCTTGGAATTCTTTGACTTCCTAGTCTCGCTGGTATCATAGCTACTATTTTTTTACATCTATACATTACTATAGCCTTTATTTATTCATTTATTAGTTAAAGTATGATATATTTTACAATATATTTAATAAATAAATGTATAAGTAAAGGTTTATATTTGAAATTAAAAAACAAAAAAATATACATATCACCATATACAAACTCTACAAAAGCTTTACTCAATGATAAAATTCTTAAAGATATAATTTTTTTAGGCTTTATCGACAAAGTTAAAGATGGAGAAAATGTATACAAAATAAATGAAATAAATGACTATGATTATATTTTAGTTTTTAGCCCAAATCATGATAATGATATCTTAAAAGATTTATCTACATATAAAACACTTTTAGTTAAACAATTTGATTATAACTTTTATATAGAAGAAATACCTATTTACACAATATTAAAATCTAAAGCCAAGCATTTTTTTTATTATAGACAGTATAAAATAAAATCTTTAAAAAATAAGCATCTAGGGAAAAGAGCATTTGTAATTGCAAATGGCCCTAGTTTAAAGGTTGAAGATATTGAGCTAATAAGAGATGAGATAACATTTGCAGCAAATAAGATATGGCTTTTGTTTGATAAAACATCTTGGAGACCTACTTACTATACAGTAGCTGATAAACTTGTTATGCAACAAAATATAGAAAATATAGAAAAGATGGAAGCTTCTTGTAAGTTATTTCCAGATGATATGATACATCTAACAAATATTAAAATTAGCAATTCTATTTACTTTAAAAAAACAAGTAGCAATGATTTTGATTTAGAAAAAGGTATATTTACTGGTCCAACAGTTGTCTATGCAATGATAAGTTATGCTATATATATGGGGATTAAAGAGCTCTATATCATAGGTTTAGATCATAACTTTAGTGTACCTAAAAAGTATGAAAATTTTAAGTCTGGTGAAGATAATGTCATTATCTCGGAAGGTGAAGTAAATCATTTTCATCCAGATTATAGAAAAAAAGGTGAAAAATGGGCTCAACCAGAACTAGATATTTTAGAGCAAAGTTTTATCAAGATACAAGATTATGCAAAACAGTATGGTGTTAAGATATATAATGCATCAAGATTTACAAAACTTGATGTTTTTGAAAAAGTTAATCTAGATGATTTAATGGAGAATAAATGAGTACAAAAAAAAGAATTATTGCTATGATTCCAGCAAGAATAGGAAGTAAAAGGATATATAAAAAGAATCTGAGACTAATAGATGGTAAACCATTGATTACATATATAATTGAAATATTAAAAGAAATAGATATATTTGATGAAATTTATTTAAATGCAGATGACTTAATATTTAAAGAAATTGCAGATGAATACAATATTATGTTTTATCATCGAGATAAAATATATGCTACGGATAAATCTACAAATGATGAATTTGCATTGGATTTTATAAATAATATAAATGGAGATATACTTATTCAAATACTTCCTACTTCACCTTTAATTAAAGTATCTGATATAGAAGAATTTGTAAAATATATGCTTAAAAATAATTTAGAAACATTAATAAGTGTTGAACATAAACAAATTGCATCTCTATATCAAGAAAATTGTTTAAACTTTGATAAATATAAAAAAAATCCACCTTCTCAAGAGATGATACCAGTTAAAGCTTATGCTACTGTACTAATGGGTTGGGAATATAACTCATTTAAAGAAAATATGAAAAAATATGATTGTGCATATCATGGGGGAGATAGTAAAACTGATTATTTTAAATTAGATGGACTATCAACTATAGATATAGATAATGAAGAAGATTTTTTATTAGCTGAATCTATAATTGTCTCTAAAAAATATATAAAATCAAATCAAATCAAATTTTATACAAGTAAATTATCATGATATTAATTATTGGTGGTACCTCTGGCATAGGTATGGAAACTGCAAAATACTTAAGTAAATTTAATTATAATGTATTAGTAGCTGGTAGAAGATTAACTAAAGAAAAAAACATAAAATATAAATATATTGATTTATCAGATGAAAATAGTATAAAAACTTTTTTTTGTAATATCAAAAAAATTAAAGGTTTTATATATTCAGCAGGAATTACAACAACCAAAAAACATATATCTGACTTTAATAGTAATATATTTGATGATATTATAAATATTAATGTTAAAGGATTATTATTATGTTTAAAATATGGATACAAAAATTTTAAAGAATCTCAATGTAAAATAGTAGTTGTTAATTCATTGGCAAGTCGTACATATAGTAAATTTTCAGGAGTAGAATACACTATCAGTAAATCGGCATTAAGTGGTTTAGTAAAACAATTATCTATAGAATTTGCTATTGATAATATTTTAATAAACTCTATTTATCCAGGTATGACTATGACCTCAATGTTATTAGAAAATACTGAAAAAGACTTTCTAAATAAAGTTTCTCAAGATATACCATTAAAAAGAATTGCTACTCCACTTGAAATAGCTAAAAGTATTGAATTTTTAATTAGTAAAAATAATACCTATATAACAGGGAGTTCAATAGATATTAATGGTGGACAGTTTTTAAATGGATAATTTAAATTATATTTAGTAACTCCTTCAAAAACTTTATAGAACTTCTACCCATAGCAAGAACTGCTTCATTTGAGTTTCCACCTATATGTGGTGTGCATATAAGATTTTCTAAGCTTAATAAATCTTTATCTGTTGGTGGTTCATTATCATATACATCTATAGCTGCTCCACTTATAATATTATTTTGCAAAGCATATTTTAATTGATCAAGATTTACCAAATCACCTCTTGCTGTATTTATAACATAAGCACTTTCTTTCATCATAGCTAAACTTGTTTTATTTACCAGATATTTTGTATCTTCTGTAAGTGGCGTATGTAGAGTTACTATATCACTTTGTTGAAATATCTCTTCTTTACTAACTTCTATTAGATTATTTGATTTATAATATTCATCTTGATTAATTATATCATTTACTAAAATCTTACAGTTAAATGGTTGAAGTAATTTTATAAGTTCTTTTCCTATATATCCTACACCAATAATACCTATAGTTTTACCATATAGACTATATCCACCATTTTTATCCCAAATACCATTTGAAAGTTTTGTAGAACTTACATATAAGTTTCGTATAAGCATAAGCATAAATCCAAGTGCCATCTCTGCTACACTTGTCTTATTTACGCCACCCATCCAGCCAACTTTTATATCTTTTTGTTTACAATACTCTAAATCAATATTATCAAGTCCCACACCAAATTTTGATACTACTTTTAACTTTGGCAATGCATCTATAACTTTTTTGTTTATCTCTTCAAGTGCTACTATAGCACCGTCATAATCTTTTAAAAACTCTATAAGTTCATCATTATTTAATTTTTTAGTTCCATGATTTAATTTAACATCACTAAAATATTGTTTTAATTCATCTATTAATATTTTATTTTTACTAAATGATTTTGATGTAACTGCTACTTTCATTTATAATTCCAATATCTTAATAAGTTGATTATATGCTTTACTAAATTCTTTAAAAGTTAAATCATCTGCTTTTATAGATCTTATATCATCATCTTTTGGAATGATTATAGTTAAGTCTTTGCCTACTCTTTTTTTATCATTTTTCATAGATTCTAAAAGTATATCTTTATCAAAATATGATAATTTTAACTTCATATAGATATTTGGTAAAAATAACTTATTATTTAACTTATCAAATATTTTTTTACTTATTAATCCACGATTAAAAGCAACTATATTAGCATATATCATACCTATAGTTACAGCAATACCATGTGGTATTTTATAATGAGAACTATTTTCTAATGCATGACCAAAACAATGCCCATAATTAAAAAGATTTCTTTTCCCTGTATCAAATTCATCTTCATCTATATATGCTTTTTTTACTGCCATTGTTTTATGAATAGTACTTAAAACTTTTTTATCTTTTTTAATATTTTCAACCATAGTTATAATACTATCAATATTTTTAGGATATTTTTCTTTTAAAAGTGCAAACTTTATAACTTCGCCAACTCCACTATAAAAATCTTTTTTAGTTAATGTTCTTAAAAAAGTAGGTGCTACATATATCTGTTTTGGTGGATAAAATCCACCCAATATATTTTTGTATGTTTCAAAGTTAAGTGAAGTTTTACTTCCTATACAACTATCAGCTTGTGCTAAAAATGTTGTAGGAATAAATATCCAATTAATCCCACGGTATAGAGTTGAAGCAACAAATCCTGTTACATCTTGAGTTATACCACCACCTATAGATATGAGAGTTAGGTTTTTCTTAGCATCAAATGTAGCTAAAAATTTATATATCTTTTCTACACTTTTAAGTGTTTTCTTCTCCTCTACTGCATCTAACAAAAACAACTCTTCTTTTTTTATATCTTTCAACTCATCTTTATATAATTTGTAAACATTTTTATCTATTACAAATACTTTTTTTTCTACTATTATCAACTCTTTTATAAAAGTTAAATCTTTTTTAAATTCAACCTTATAATTATGTATATTTGATTTTATTTTTAGTTGTTTCATTCTATCTCTCTTGTGTTGTTATATATTTTTGTTTTGGACTTTTTGGTTTATCTGGTATTGTTAAAGTTAATAACTTTTTATCAAGTAAAGGTTTTAAAATATTTTTTCTGAAGTATGTTTTATGTTTCATCTTTAATAAATTCATAATCTCTGATGATGTTTTTGCCTCTTTACAAAACATTAATATATCTTGGTCACTAGCTTGGTCACTAGCTTGGTCACTAGCTTGGTCACTAAGTTTTTCTTTAAATAATGTCACTCTAAACCCATGCACAAACTCTTCAAAAAGAGGTTCTACCACCCCATGAGCTTCACACTCGGCTTTTATCCTATTTATACCTGAACCATATCTCTCTATGATGCCAGCCTCTTTGAAAAATCTTGCTATCGCTCTATTTCTTGTTTTTGATGAGTAGTTATTACTATTTAATTTTTCTATAGTTATATCATCATAAAGTTTTCCGGGATTGAAAAACTCTATTCTATCATCAAAAATTTTAATGATAGAATGCCCATTATCTCGATAATCCCTATGAACTATCATATTTATAACTATCTCTCTTATAGCTTCTAGTGGATAGTCGTATTTTTCTTCTCTTTGGGGATTGCCTGTGATTATAAACTCTACCATTAAATGTTTTTGGATAAATTGTATAGCTGTATCTATTTGAGAGATAATATCTGTGTTTATATCTATATTGTCTATAATCTTTGTAGGACTTTTAAATCTTCCTATAGCAAATGCAGTTAGAGCAGAATTGTTACAGGTAAAGAGTAAATATGCCCCAAAAGTTAATCTATCTTCTTTAATGAGTTCAAATTTTTTTAAAATTGTCATTGGATCATCATTGAACTTCTTCCCTTGATAATTTTCTATTTTTTCTATTGCTTTTATGATGTTTTCTTGAGATATATCACTAAAATCATGTCTATCATCTACATAGTAATCCCACGAAGCATTTATGGTTTTTAAGTGTTCATTTGATATCTCATCTAAACTCATAAGATGATTTGAATTTCTATATCTTTTGTAGTATCTATTTTTATAGGCTATCGGTTTTATAGGTTGTTCTTTTATATCTATCACTAGAACTATCTTGCTTTCTATATCTAACTCTTCTATTTCTACTATTAAGCTTGGTTGTGTATTTTGCTTTATAGTATTGATATAATTTTGAATAGTCTCATATCCTACATCAACACCTTGCACAACACCATCATCCAATACACCAATAAAAATGATACCACCCTTTGCATTTGCAAAAGCGACAATAGACTCAATCACTTCTTTTTGAAATGATGTTTTAAACTCTACATTCCGATTTTCACCTTGAGATATTATATTTTTATAATATTCATTTTGAATCATGCCGTGTATCCTCCGTCTATAACTAATGTTTGCCCTGTGATGTAACTATTTTCATCACTCACTAAGAACTTTACACTTTTTGCTATCTCTTTAGGGGTTGCCATCCTTTTGAGGGGTATTTGGTTTTGTATATCTACCATCTCTTTTTCACTTAAACTTTGCATAGTTAAGTCTGTTGCTGTAAAACCTGGACACACAGCATTTACTAAGATGTTATACTCTCCTAGCTCCCTTGCTAAAGCTTTTGTTTGTCCTATAAGAGCAAATTTTGTAGCACTGTAGAGGGTTCTTTTCTCTTTACTTCTTATACCCCAAATGGAACTGATATTTACTATCTTACCAAATCTCTTTTTTTTCATATGTTTAACACTATGTTGTATAAGTTTTAAAGGTGCTATCAAGTTTGTTTGATTTATCATTACTATGTCATCATCTAAAATAGATTCTATATCTTTTATGATGTTTATACCTGCATTATTTATAACTATATCAAACTCTTTTTCTGATTGAAAATATGCTGAGATAGACTCTAAAGATGATAAGTCCAACTCTTCACGTGAAGGGCAAACCACATCAAATTCATCTTCAAGTTCACGAAGTATAGCTTCCCCTATACCTCGACTTGCCCCTGTTAAAAGAACACTTTTTTTACTCACAAGATTTACTTTTATCTATATAAAATACTAATTTATTATTTTTCATAATCAAAATCTTATTTTTCTCAAATTGATTTATAACAGCTTGATGAGCTGTTGCGACTATTACATAGTCATATTCTAATTCTTTAGAGAATTTTATATGCTCAAATCGTAAAGAAGTAGATTTGTTGTCAATAAATCCAGCAAATTTAAAATCTTGATTATTGTAAAATATTGTTTTAGTTAAAGTATTTAATGGTGCTAAGTACACAGTTTTAGATTTTAATTTAGTTAATAAAGAGTAGTCACCTACTTGAATATTTTCATCAATAGTATGAAAGTGTTGAATTCCAGAATCAATTATATTAATACGCTTATTAAATAATAAATGATAATAATGTTTTATATAAAAATTAATTTTTTCAACTTGAGAAATAGAATCTTGAAAAAACAATTTGTATTTATTTGATTTAAAACAATAGCTTTTAGGAAATAAATACTCAGGTATCATTGGTACAAATAAATGCATTCTACCAATTTGATTAGCATCACAATACACAGGATTTACTTTATGCTTTTTCCTATAAGAGTTTAACAGCACTAGGTCTCCTGATTCAACAATAGCATCAACATCAACTATAGTTCCATCAGTATTTTCTAAAATTAAACCACCATCTTTATAGTCAATTCCTTTTTTACTTAAAAATAAAATTGCTTGTATCTCACCTGGATTATCATAATGCCAACCTTGTCCTTGTCCATCATGATATTTAACAAGTCTTGTAAAACTATGACTATAAAGATGTTTATAAATTTGCTCTAAGTTTTCTATATCTAAACTATTTCTTTTACAATAATCCAACATAAAAAGATCAGATTTAGGCTGTAATGTTATTTTAGTTCTTTCATTGAAAATTTGTTGTATAAGTTCATTTAACATATTTTCTTGAGAAGGTTTATCTCTATAAAAATATTTTGCTAAATAATGAAAAGAGTTACCTTTTTGAGCTTTCTTAATATTATTGATAGCCTTATATTGATCAGAATAATCATAAGAATTAAATATCTTTTGTAGATTCTCTACTTTAGTTTTATCTATATAGTTTTTTATGATAACATACCCAACTCCACTATCACTATACAATTCATTTGCCATTTCATTATATGTGGAATCATAAAAATTAGTTTTATATAAAATATGAGTTAGCATTTACTATTTCCAGTTTAAATTTTTACAAATATACTCTTTATACTCTTCAGTTTTAGAGTAAGTTATAAATTCAAATCCAAATTTATTTAAGATACTTTCCATATCATGAGGATTAAACTCATTTGTAGTATGAGCTTCTAAAAGAATATATTGAACTTTACTTAATGATTTTTTGTCTAAGGTTAAAAATGATTCATATTCACATCCCTCACAATCAATTTTTAGTAATTTAATTTTAGAGAACTTATCGATTATATCTTTTAACCTAATACATTTTACGTCAATAGAATTACTCATATCTTTTTTTAAAGTATGCTGTTCAAACTCTAAATGTTTTAAAGAACCAGTAGTTGAAGTATGTCCAAAACATAATTCTAAAGTTTCATTTGTATTTGAGACGGCATTATTATATATATTGAGTTTTAAGGATGGGTTTGAATCTATATTTTTTTTCAAAATAGCATAATTATTTGGATTTGGTTCATAAGAGTATACTTCAGCTCCAAAACTAGCAGAATATATACTTATAAGTCCATGATGTGTACCTATATCAATGACTACATCATTTTTTTTGATTTCTATATTGTAAAAAGATAATAAATCTTTATAAGTAGAAAGTGTATTAGTGAGCATATAATGTAAATTTGTAAAGGAATAATACTTATATCCTTCGAGATTAAATTGATAGAGAGACCCACTTTTTATAACTTCTATTGCTTCTGCTACATTTTTTTTATACTCTTTTTGATTATCAGTAAATATATATTTATCTACTAATAAATTAGCATATATAACTTTGGATTGAGTATATTCTTTACTAATTTCTTCATAGTAATTAGGACTCATGATGATGATAAAATCATAATCTTGAATTTCATTCATTTTGATGATTTCTTCACCTTCTTTACTGTTATCGATAATACTCTGAATCATGATGTTATTTTTACTTAAATACTTTTTCAAGCCTACAGTTAAATCATTATACGGTGTAATATAAATTTTTTTATCTTTCAATTTTTGTAACATAATTATTTCTCCTATTTTTTATAAAAATTACTTTGGTTATAAATCTTTTCAACCAAATCAAGAGCTCTTAATCCATCGGAACTTGTTCCATGTTTTATCTCTTTATCTTCTAAAATAGCACTGACAAACTCATCGAGTTCAAGTTTCCAGCTATCATCATTTTCAAACCAAATAGTTGTCTCTTTAGGTTTACCCATAGCATGCGTTATATCTTCAAACTCTCTTTTAGCAGTTACTAAAGTTTCAGGTGCATAGCTTCTTGAATTTGACAAAATTCCATCAAGATTTATATATCCATTTTCAAACTCCATCTCTAGTAAAAACTTATGTTTCCATTGAGTAGCACTCGAATGCATAGTTACTATTACATTATCTTTATTTTGCATAGTTATAAGAGCATTATCTTCTACTTCTATATCCCAAAAGCTATTTGTAAGTTTTGCATTTAATACCTCAAATGAACCATTGGTAAAATAACACATCAGGTCAAGCATATGAATACCTTGATCCATAAGTATTCCTCCACCAGAGTATTTCTTAAAATTTCTCCAATTTTTATCATAATCAATACTTCCAGCTTTTCCATATACTCCTCTCATCCAAAGAAGTTTTCCCATTGTCTTTTGTTCGATTAACTTCTTTGCTTCAATTACACTATAGTGTAGTCTATGGTTAAATCCATACTTCAAAACTAAGTTAGTCTTTTGCTCAGCTTCTAAAACTTTTTGTAACTCTTGGACTGTATGTGCAGGTGGTTTTTCACAAAACACGTGAATATTTTTTTGTAAAGCTTGAATAGTGTAAGATGCTGCTACATCATTGAATGCACATATAAATATAGCATCTAAATCTTGATTTAGAAACTTATCATATGTATCACAATGTAATACTCCTTGATATTCAGTAGGTATTTCACTATACTGTTCAAAAACTGCAACAAATTCAGTATTTGTATTTTTCAAAATTTCTTTAGCACGAATCTGTCCCATCTTACCAAAACCTGCAATACCTATTTTTAGCATTTTAATTTACTCCATTGTATATGTTGTTTTTGTTTCTGGTTTTAATGATATATAATAACTATATATAATATGATCCAGTATCATATGAGCATCTTCTACAAGCCCATATTCACCTTTGGTTGTATCAATATGATAATTAATATCAGATAATTCTTTTAATTTACCACCCTCAAATCCAGTCAAACCAATTATTGTAGTATTCTTTTCTTTTGCATATTCAACTGCTTTTATAATATTTGCACTATTTCCAC
>Ga0256828_1002101_pt1 | contig 12072 bp, 13 predicted proteins | sample CV88metaG_FD_185993 | JGI IMG/M metagenome (GOLD analysis project Ga0256828, IMG submission 185993) | Hydrothermal vent microbial communities from East Pacific Rise, Pacific Ocean - CV88 | ecosystem: Environmental > Aquatic > Marine > Hydrothermal vents | place: Pacific Ocean: East Pacific Rise... | reverse complement strand
TCCCTCTGTTTATCATGGACTTATATTTTTTGTGAATTCTGCTATTGATGTTATGAGTTTATTAAAAATAAAAGAGGTATGCAGTAACAAAAATATACCTTTTGAGGTGGTGAGATGAAATAAATCAAATTAATTATTTTTTCTTTTAATCAGCCTAAAAAACTTTTAATTGAAAAAAATAACGGATAGGGAATTAAGTGTTACCTAAGCGTTATTAAGCGTTACCTATCCGTTACCTTTTGCTATAAAGTAACGCTTAGATAACGGATAACTATATATTGGTAACGGATAAGTAACGGATAAAATCCCATAAAATAGGGAGGTAACGGAAGTAACGGATAAATATAGCTAAAAAGAAAAAAACACGAAAAAAGCTATAAAATTAAAAAAAATGTAATTTTGGTGTTTTTAAGCGTTACTTCCGTTACCCTTTTTATCTTAGACTTGCTTTTGACAGTCATTTATGCTATACTATTAAAAAATAATAAGGTTTTAGTTATGGTAAATACAAATAAAGTAAAAAAAGTAAAAGAAGTTCAAAGAGCATCTTATCGTTTTGATAAAGATATTTTTGAAAATTTTAGAGCAATATGTAAACAAGAGGGTTATAGTCAGGTTAGACTTCTTGAAAAGTTAATGCAAGATTTTATAATAAAAATAAACAAGGAAAGAGAGAATGAAAGAAAATAAAGAGTTTAAAAATTTTGATGAGCTAAAGGAAAAATATTATAAAAATCCTACAAAAGCACAAAAAGAAGAGGTTACCAATGAAGTTATTAATTTAATTATCAATGGTTGGGTAACTCAATCTATGAAAATAGTTTATGATTTTGGAATAGAAAAATATAGAACTATCGGATTACAAAGTATGAAATATAAAGTTTATGATAAAGATAAAACTATTAGAGTAATGTTAAAGCAGACCTATAAAGAGTTTTTACCAAAGAACCCTTTAGATTATATACAAGGTAAAGAATTAATTTTTAATCCTCATGAGCCTTTGAATTTTGAGAGGGATAATATTCAATATGCAAATTTATTTATAAAAAGTAAATTTTTATCTTTTAATTCAAAAGGAAAAAGAATAAATTACATTGAATGGGATAAATATAAAGCTATTACTCCACTATTTGAAAATGTATTTAAAACAAAAGAGAGAATGAACTTTTTTGTTAATTGGTTAGCTTATGGTTTTCAAACTTTATCTAAGGCACGAACTGCGATTATCTCTAAAGGCATACAAGGTACAGGAAAAGGGGTTATATTTGAGCAGATTATACAATATGCAGTAGGAGAGAATTATACGACTATCTTGGAAAATGAAGCTTTAAAAAGTCGTTTTAATGGAGAGCTTGAAAATAAACTTTTTGTTTTGGCAAATGAAATTAAAGCAGATTTTAAAGAGGGGAATAGCACCTATGAGAGATTAAAAATGTATGTTACAGATAAAGAAATTAGATTTGAAGATAAAAATATAAAGGCTCGAACAATACCTAATTTTTTTAATATTTGGTTTCACTCTAACAATGATGTTCCTTTACAAATACAAGGGAGTGATAGAAGATATACAGTTTTTAATACTAAAAGTAAAAAGTTAACAGAGGTATCTGAAGAGTTAGGCTATGAGCATATAAGTTATTTTATAGAGCATATAAAAGCAGAAAGAGACAGCTTTATTTATGATATTATGAGTTTAAACTATGATATGCAAAAAGCTACTACTCCATTAAATACCGAAGAGAAAGAGTTAATATATGAAGCAAGTATGTCAAAGATAGAAATTTTATCTGACAAATTAAAAAAGAGTGATATAGAATATTTAAAAGAGGGTATAGAAGATTTTTATAATAGCAATGATGTTTATGAGGGAATAGGAGAGATTAAAAATGCTTTTGTTACTGATATTGATTTTATTAAGGAATTATCTTTACAGATGAGAGGAAATTTTATTAAAAATGAAATGGCAAAATATTTATATAAAATATTTGTTAATGAAAATGAAAAAGAGCGAAAAATAGGATTACAATTTAATAAATACTTTGGAAAAGCTATTTTAAAAAAGGTAAATGGAAAAGTTTTTAAGTATAGAAAACTAGATAGCGATAAAAAAATTATTTTTGAATTTAATGAAGAACCAAAACAAAAAACTATTCCAATAGAAATAGAAAACCCAAACGGAGAAATAACTATAAAAAATCATGCTATTAATCCGAATGAGACTATTGTACCAAGTGATTGGTAAACTTAAAGAGGTTGATATAATTTGATATTGGTGGTATCAAATTATATCTATTGCTATTTTGTCAATACATATAATCATTGACAATTTAGCATTTTTATTTTAATAAAAGGGTTAACTAATGCCAAAAATGATACAAAAAGAAATAAAAATGATACAATTTAGTCTAGGTGATATGTAAAATGTTAAACTTAATATTACAAAATCTAGGATTTAGTCCAATAAGGGAAACACCCAAAGGTTATTTATTTAGAAGTCCATTCAATCCAAATGAGAGAACCCCCTCCTTTTATGTGTTGCGAAATGACAATACAGGACAACTAACAAATTTTAAAGATTTTTCAAGTTCAAAAGGTGGAGACTATTATGACTTTCTAATGGAATATTTCCATATAGATTTTAAATCAGCTAAAGAAAAACTAAGAGAGCTAATAGGTGGAAATTACCAAGAGCCAAAGAGACCAACACCAATTAAAGCCTCTCTTTCTTCTTTTAATCAGTCAAAAAAGAGCTACGAAATTAAAAAGGTTCAACCACTTCAAAACAGAGCTTTAATTGAATATTTAAGAGAAGATAGAAAAATATCTTATGAAATATCAAAGAGTTACTTAGAAGAGATTTATTATCAGATAGAGAATAAAAACTATATATATAAACAGAACACAACAGATAAGCAAAATTTATTTTGGGCGTTGCAATAGTAAGTTAGATATTTCATTTATAAATTTTATATAGGAAATCCGTAAAAATAGGGCTTTTTTTTGCACTTATTTCTTTTATTGCACTGCTGAAACTGATTTTTACCCTATTTAACACCAATAAATATTTTTTAATTACTTCTGTTTTTGGAGATATTGCCCCTCTTTTGGGGGCTTTTTGGTGGATTAATTAGACATAGTTTAATGCACTTGTAAACACTTCTTTATGTCCTAATATCCGTGTGATTGTATCTTCTATTGTCTCACCATCTCTTTTAAATAGTTGGCTACCTGCTACGCTATAGTTGTGTCTAAGGGCTTTTACATTGGTAAAGCCTAATCTTTTCATGGCATTATTAAATACTCTCGCATACTTAGCATTAACCTCATTTTCTGTCATATTTTCAGTTTTAGCAAATTTTCTTAACTCGGTTAGATACTTTTTAACATCATGATATGATAGTGCTATTAAGTTGCCCTCTATAGTTTTATCATTACCTTTAAGTAATCCACTAAAGGTTAATTTAGTACCTCTTTTTCTAACTGTTAGAGTTTTCATAATCTCGGTAAATCTTCGACCCGTTGCCAAGCCTAAAAGGGCTACAATATAGTAAGCTCTTACTTGCTCTTCTTTTTGATTTTTCTTTACTATATACTTCTTTTTTTCTAATATCTCTTTTAGTTCTCTTACCTTTTTTTCAATAACCAAAGGGTCTATTGTTTGGCTGTCACTCTCTCCAGCTCTTAGCTCTTCTTTAAGTTCTCTCTTTGTCTCTCTATCTTTTGCCTTAACAGGTGCATAAATATTGTCTATAGTAAAAGCTTCAAGTGCATTAGCTTTATATTTTCCACCCTCACTTTTTATTATATTTTTGAACTTAACTAAATTGTTTCGGATTGCACTTGGAGAGTACATGAAGAAAATAGCGTAAGAGTAATCTCTATAAAGAGATTGTACTTTTTCAACACTCTCATTTTTAACTTCATTATATCTATCTTTAAACTGTTCCAAAATAGAATTTTCTGATACTTTCCCACTCTTTAAATCAAAACTTCCTAATGTTGTTAATCCATAGATTGTTTTAAAAACTTCTTGTCTCTCTTTTGCTGTTTCATCATGTTTAGTAGCTCTTTTTGTCTCTGACATTTTCTATCCTTTTAGTTATTATTTTAATATTCATAATTATAACATAAATACGACTCAATGTCAATATAATTCGGAATATTCATAATAGTTTTTCGGAATATATAACTAAAATGATATAATAATCAAAAAGGTTTTATATGAGTGAACTTGATAGTAAAAAAGAGTCCAATACTACGCTAAGGGTTTGGATAGCAATTTTAACGGGGTTAATAGTTGCCATAATGAAAGGAATACTAGATAGTAAAAATTTTGGCTTATTAAGTATAATTGGCTTGGCTAGTGTTATATTTATAGTCTTTGCTATTATAGCTATTCAAAAAGCAATTAATAGCAATACAGAAGATATAAAAGAATTAGATTAGAAAGGTTATAGAAATGGAAAATTTAAAAGATTTGTTAGTAGGTGCTACTATGGTAATTGTGATTATTGGTTTATTGTATTCAGCTCTTAGTGCTAGACCTAAAAGCTAATTAAAAGAGAAAGAAAGAGTTTAATTTGATATAATTAAAAAAAATATATAAAGGGTTAAAATGTATGCTGTAACTTTTGATTTAGATACAAACTGCTTAGGCTTAGAGTATCACAATACATCAAGTACTAATGCCTATGGAGATATTCGTAAATTTATGGAACAACATGATTTTATATGGCAACAAGGTAGTGTTTATTTTGGAAATGATAATATGAATGCTGTTAAATGTGTTATGACTATTCAGAAATTAGCAAAAACATATCCTTGGTTTAGTGCTTGTGTTAAAGATGTTCGTATGCTACGAATTGAAGAAAATAATGATTTAATGGACGCTATTAATTGAGGGGTGGAGAGAGAGGATTTAACCTCTCATTATATCAGTTAGTTTTGTTGATATGTTCTTAAGCTCTTCCATTAGTTGGCTATGCAAAAACTCCATGCCATCGCTTACCTGGTATAATTCATTATTATCATTTGTTACATCTTCTAGTAGCTTACTTGTGTATGCTCTATCAGAAGTCAATATATATCCTAGCTTTAAAATTAAACTATCATACTCTTCTATAACATCATATAAATCATTTTTATTATTAGCTTTCATCTCTCGCCCCCTATTAAACTATCTCTATATATTTTCAAGGCTTCATCATAATCTTTTAGTGCATAATAGCCCTTATTCCCTCTTAACTCAATAGCACCAGCTTTTGTTAAAACCTTGTATATCTTTGATATTTTCTCTACTTCTTTTCTTTTATTAATATTAATAACATCTTTTTTTGGTGTTAACTTTGTATTATCACTATTAAAAGTATTTGCATAGAGTCCATATATCATCTCTTCATCATTGTAATCTTTTTTATTATTTTGTTCTTTTGGTTCTTGATTAGGTTCAATATCTTCCTGATTAAGAGAAAAATCAACAAATCCTGCTTTGGCTCTATCGTGTGGCACATATTGGTTATTGGCTATTCTCTTAACTATTTCCCCTCTTGATTGTACTGCTTTTTCCATTGATAGGATAGATATAGCTTTTCCACGCTCTTCAAAATCACGCCCTAACTCTTTTTCTTTTTTATCTGCATTAGATATTAATTCATTTCTCTTTGTCTCATGTTGGATAAAGTTTGTCTCTAATTCATGTATTCTATCTTGTAATATACCGATTATCATTCCTGTTAGGCTCTCTTCAATATCATCTTTTTTATCTTGGATTTCACTAACAGTTGTATATTGGAGTAATAGGGTTAGTGATATTGATAAAAAGAGAACTATATAAAAGATATACTTCGATAAAAAATCATCATTTACACCATCTTTTAGCTCTTTATAGTCATTAACTGAAACTGTGCCGTTTTCTGTTGGCTTGGTTGGTTTTGGGTTGTTAGTTCTCCACTCTTCTTTACACTTGGCTTTATATTTGCTTTTCCACCCTCTCCACTTTTCATCACATATCTTATAAGCATCTTTTTTATCATTTTGCCATGTGGTAAGCTCTTGACTATATAGCTCTAAAGATGTTTTTCCCTCTTTGGCTTCATCTTTTAATAGTTCATACTCTTTTGAGCTTGTAGCTCTATAATCTTTATATTTCTGCTCCACATAATTAGCAGTTGAGAAACTACCAACAATATCAAAAACTACCATGAATGAGATAGCCAAGAAAAATATATATAGATTTAGCTTTAATATTTTTCCACTCTCTAAAAACTTCTTTCTGATTATGCTATTGTAATATTTAGCTAATGAACCTCTTTTAAATGTATCAGCTACACCCAATATAATTACAAATATTCCCAATGCAATATAAAGGGCTTTTCCCTCAATCATTCCCTTTAAGATTGAGTATATACCAAATGTAGAAATTAACCCACTAAAAAATAAAGCTAATAGGCTCTTTGGGGTTGGGGTGGTCTCTAATTGGAAACCTTTTAATATCTCTTCTTTATGCTTTTTTACTTCGTTTTGTGTTATCATTTCATGTTCTCCATGTGTTAATTATTTATCTGATTGGCACTTGGTGCAACGCTTTTCTGTTTGGGGGTTGGTCGGTCAAAACTTAACCCTCAAACGCTCTTATTAAACCTTTTGTTTTTTGATAAACTTTCTAATACACTCTCTTACAATTTCACTTTTTGAATACTCCGATTTTGCTAAAGCTTCTTCAAACTCTTTAAGCATTTTATCACTAATTCTTATTGTTAGGTATCTATCTCGTGCAATAATAAAATCCTCCTTTACTATATTTCTGTGTACCAATATTGTACTAACATTAAGCTTTATATTTACTTGTACGGTATGGCATACGGTAAGGGGTTGGTTTTGGGGTTGCACTCATACGGTATGGCATACGGTAGGGGAAAGAGAGAATATAAGGATTTCGGGGGGTGGCGTGGGGTTGCACCATACGGTATAGGCATACGGTAGGCGTGGCATTTCTCGCCACTCCTTGAGTTATTTTTAGGCGTTTATTTATGCTCCAAATAGTATTTTATTTGCTTCTCTTCATGTGGCATTAAATTAATTCCCTTATCTCTCTTTTGTATCATTTTTTCATATCTCATTATTTCATTCTCTGTAAATTGAACTTTTTTAATTGGCTCTTCATAAACAATCTCTATCTTATCAAGTGTTTTTTCTCTCACTCTATTAAGCTCTTCCAATCTTGCCTTTTCTCTCTTTTCTATATCTCTTATTTTTCTAATCTCTTTTAATTTCTCTTTAGGTATAGTAATAGTGTGAGATACAAGCTTACCATTTATTCTTTTTCTATTTGGATTATAATCTAAATCTTTTTTATTAAAAGTATCATCTATAAAAAAATCTTTTAAAAAATCCTCAAAAATTCCAATATCTTTTTTAGTACTTAAATATTCAGTTTGTTCTATTTTTTCACTAATTTCTTTTGGTGTTGTATATTCATTTTCTGCAATTAAATCTAAAGTAGTATTTATAATTTTAGTAGAAGAGATTAAATAACATTTTATAGCTGTTATTAGTGGTTTTATCCCTCTATTTAGTTTTATAACCTTATCTTTTTTTTCTATTAGATTATCTTTATTCTCTTTTTTATCTAATCTTTTATCATTTAAAAGTTTATTTAATGCTGTATTATTTATCCCATTTTTCTTAAGTATTTTAGCTATTGTTACTTCACTATCACCCAATTTTAAAAAATTAAACTTCTCATTTATTTTTTCTTCAAATTCATCTTTTAGCTCTTCTTCTCTCTCTTTTTTTTCTATCCTCTCTTTTTCATCTTCATCTGTTATAAACTCTTTCCCTTTTGCTTCACTCCAAAGCATATCATTTTTTAAAATATAATCAAATGATAATTCAAATACACTATTTAATACTTCAACTTTTCCATTTCTAGTTATATTATCTATAATAATTTTTTCAAAAAACTTTCTAAACCCCACTTTATCAGCATTTTGAAAAATCCTTTGTATCTGATTTTCATCTAATTTACTTATTTTAGTCTTTGGTTCATCTTGATAATTTATTTTTGGTTCATCTAAGAACTCAAAATCTGAATTATCTCGTGATGATACCCCTAAACCCTCACTTTTTATTAATTGGAACGCCTCTCTGTAAGTATTAAAAAAACCTTTTAAGTCATTTTTTTTATAAGATAATTCAACATTCTTTTTTATATACTTTTGAAATGTCTTATTGCTCCAAATATCAGAGAACTTTTTAATATTAAATTTTTTAGCCATATTACAAATAAACATAGCTTTATTTTGAAACTTCTCACCTACTGCTACTCTTTCATTTTTTACTTTGATTAGGTAATAACTTCCGTTGGCTCTCATTCGAGCTGTTAATTGCACAGATGTAAAAGGGTCGTAAGCTGTGCCATGTTGATATATAGCTATTAATTCATCTAAGTTTGCACCTGTTGTAATTTTTGTAGTGGCTACATAGGCTATTTTACCTTTTAACTGTGCTATATACTCTTTTGATACCTTTTTACCATTATGCAAATACTCATGAGATATTATCTTTACAACATCATAACCCTTTTCAAGTAGCACATTATGCACTCTATTAGCTTCATCTATTTTTTTACAGTAAAATAATATAGAACCTTGCTCTAAATGCTCTATCATACTTTGTAATACATCTTTTTCCTTTTTAAAAGGGTCTATATAGAAGTTTATCCTAGATATAAATTTTCTATCAAGTTTGGTTACTACTGCATGAGCATGTGGGGCTTCTGCATAGATTGGTGTACCTGATAGATACAATACATTTCCTTTGTATCTCTCCAAATATTTATATGAACTTGTAACAAGCCCCCTAAACCCCTCTGCATTATGTGGATAATGTTGTTCATCAAATACAATCAATTCAGCTTCATCTATTCTCTTTTTCATCATATCTTTAGTTAATGGGTGAGTTCTTAATTTCTCAAATGTATCAGTAGTTAAAGTAATATAATTTGAATATAAATTAGCTCCTAGTTCACCCTCTTTAATTGTATATTCAACATGGGTAAATAGTGGGTGTTGACCTGCTTCAACTGCTAAAGATGTTAAAGGGGCGATAAAAATCATATTGCCAAAATGAAGAGGTAAACCCTCATCTATAATATTTTTAGGTATAAACTCTTTTCCCTCTCTCTTTAAAATGCCTTGAATTTCTGCTCTTGATAAATAATTTTTATTTTTATCATAAAAACGCTTTTTTACAACACCTCTCACAAAAGTACTTTTTCCTGTACCTGTGGGTGAGCCTAATAATATATGTGAATATTTCTTGAAGAAATCAGCTATTTTTTTTGAATGCTTTGATAAAAATTTTGATTTATCTAAATGTAGTATAGTTGAACTTTGAGGGGGTTTTACTAAGCTATTCATATAATATTTAAAATCCCTCTCTATATTTCCACCATAAGATACTTTCTTTAAAGTGTAATACATAAATTTATCAATATTAGATGTATTCATATATATTTCAAGATAGTTATCTATTATTTTTACCTCTTCTTTAAGATAAATACTAATAAACCTCTCATTTGAACAATTATCTTTTAAATGTTTTAGGGCTTTTAATTTTAATTTTGACTTTGTATAATTTAAAGACTCCATAATATCAGTAAAATCTTTTATATCATTGGTATAGTTATCTTTATTAAAAAATCTTATTTTTTCATAGAGTTTAAAAATCTCACTATGAGTTGATAATACTGCTCCAATACCAATCTTTTTATTTATTGCTTCATATATAGCCTTTTTACCAATTATACCCTGAACCATTTTTAGCATTTTACTATCAGATATATTTTTATCTTGAATAAAGAGGATAGTTTTATATTTTTTAGATGTAAAATCGGGGATAAGTTTCCAATCAAAAGAAGATGTTTCACTATCAGCTATTAATATATCGCACTTATCACCTAAAATAATATTTCCATTTATGCCATCTTTTAACCCCTCTAGTAATAATAAAGTGCTTGAATTGCCTTTACCTTGTAAAAATGCACCCCTACTATATATATCACTTAGAGTAAACCACCCCTTTAATTTTTTATCTCCATTCCATTTATAACGGACATTTACACTATCTTCATTTTGAAAATATAAAATAGGTAAAGTTTTATTAATTTTATAACCTTGAACATGGTCTTTATTTAATGCTTCAAAATCTAATAGTTTTATATTTTGGTGGGTCTTATATTCATCTCTTAATATATCTAGTTGCATAAGCTCCATAAATGGCTCTGGTAGCTCTTCTTTTACATCTGATATATATTTACTAATATCTGTTAATTTATCTATTGTAATAGGAATTGGGGCTTGTATAACCTCTTCTTTTTTTTGAGGTTGTTCTATATCTAACTCTTTTCTAACCTTAAACATAAAGCTAGAAAATTTCATTCCCTTTTCACCACTTGTAAAATTTTTAACTTGTGGTGTTCTATCATTTGTATGATAATAAGTTCCATATTTTGAACTATTATAATAAAAAATAATCTTTTTAAAATTCTGTTCTAGTGATACTAAATCACTGTATGTATATATATTTTTCATTTTTTTTTATTCCGTAAATTGTACACCTCTAATAGATGTTATGTTACAATTCACTTAACAAGGGGTTCAACCATGTTAAGTAAAAACTTTTAAAGCTAATGATTAACCGACCAAAATTAATCATTAGCAACCATTATCTACTTTGTTACTAAATAATCTTTAAGTAATTCTCTTAAAAAATCATCTATAACTTTTGTTTTTGTAGTTTTTTTTTCTTTTACATAATTAGAAAAAGTATCATATAATTTATCATCAACTCTAACCATAATTCTTTTATTTTTTAATCTTTTTTCTTTTGCCATATTCTAAACCTTTATTTTTTGTACTCCCATTATAACTTAATGTACTCCCATTGTCAAGAATTCATTTTCACCCCTGCAATAAAAGAGTAAGTGCAAAAAAAGTATCATTTTTTACTTATTTCCTATAAAGAATTTATAAATGAAATTTAAAAACTTACTATTGCATAGCCCAAAATGCAAAACCCCCAAATTATGGAGTTTGGTCTAATTTCTCCACTTTTTAGGGTAATTAATTCATTTTGGATTTTTGATTTTTTATTTTAAAAAGTATCAATTTTTATAGATAAATACCTCTTTTTTGAAAATGATTTTTTAAAAAACACCTATTTCACCACCTCAAAAGGTATATTTTTATTGCTACATACCTCTTTTATTTTTAATAAACTCATAACATCAATAGCAGAATTCACAAAAAATATAAGTCCATTAAAAACAGAGGGAACGGATAGAATTTTATCCACGCCCTCAATTTTTGTAATTTCTCTTATTATTCTCCTCTGCTGATTAAAAGAAAAAGAATTAGCTTTCATCTTGTGATATTCTCATAATGTGAAGTGAAAGGGGGTCATTTCTATCTATTCGTACTTTTACTTCTATTGGCTTATCTATAATAAAATCTTCTACTATCTCTTTTAATCTTGATTTTGTTAATGGTATAGTTATAGTTCCTTCACATAATTAGCAGTTGAGAAACTACCAACAATATCAAAAACTACCATGAATGAGATAGCCAAGAAAAATATATATAGATTTAGCTTTAATATTTTTCCACTCTCTAAAATCTTCTTTCTGATTATGCTATTGTAATATTTAGCTAATGAACCTCTTTTAAATGTATCAGCTACACCCAATATAATTACAAATATTCCCAATGCAATATAAAGGGCTTTTCCCTCAATCATTCCCTTTAAGATTGAGTATATACCAAATGTAGAAATTAACCCACTAAAAAATAAAGCTAATAGGCTCTTTGGGGTTGGGGTGGTCTCTAATTGGAAACCTTTTAATATCTCTTCTTTATGCTTTTTTACTTCGTTTTGTGTTATCATTTCATGTTCTCCATGTGTTAATTATTTATCTGATTGGCACTTGGTGCAACGCTTTTCTGTTTGGGGGTTGGTCGGTCAAAACTTAACCCTCAAACGCCTACTTATTTTTATTTTTTTTCTTATATTCTT
>Ga0256828_1002100_pt1 | contig 12077 bp, 10 predicted proteins | sample CV88metaG_FD_185993 | JGI IMG/M metagenome (GOLD analysis project Ga0256828, IMG submission 185993) | Hydrothermal vent microbial communities from East Pacific Rise, Pacific Ocean - CV88 | ecosystem: Environmental > Aquatic > Marine > Hydrothermal vents | place: Pacific Ocean: East Pacific Rise... | reverse complement strand
GTTGGTTTAACACCATCTAAAGAAGAAGCTTTTGCATTGAAGTTACGAGTTTCAGTAGCACATACACCTGTATCTAAAGAAGGAACAACGATGATAAGTTGTTTATGCCCTTGAGCTCCACCAACTACTACATCACCTAAACCATCAGAGTTAACAACTGTTACCTCAGGAGCTTTATCTCCAACATTTACTTCATTACCTAATAATTCTACGTCTTGACCTTTGAATTTAGTTGTTGCCATATTCAAATCCTTTTATTTAATTTTTAACGTCTTTCACGTTTTGTTGACAGAAGTATATTTTAAATCGGATAATTTTACTCTTATTTAAAAAAAGAGTGTTTTGACCTAAGTTTAGTTTAAGACTTCATATCACTAACAACACAATTTCTTCCTAATTCTTTGGCCTTATAAAGGTATTTATCAGCTCGTTTTAAAACATCATCTTCTGTTTCATCTCTATAAAAACTTGTAACACCAAAGCTACATGTGATCTCTTTTGGCACACCAAAGTTATATGTGTAGATAGTAACTCTTAACTTCTCAGCTAGAACAATGGCATCTTCTAATGTAGTTTCAGGGAGAATAACTACAAACTCCTCTCCACCCCAACGAACAAAGATATCACTTGCACGAATATTTAAATTTACCAAAGCTGTTAATTTTTTTAAAACAACATCTCCAACATCATGTCCATAAGTATCATTTACTTTTTTAAAATGATCAATATCAAAGAAGACAATGCTCATATCACGCTCAAATCGATGTAGTTCTGCAAGACGATGATTCATAATCTCTTTTAAGCCATATCGGTTATAGATTTTTGTTAAAGAGTCATGTGTAGCTATCTCATGGACAAGCTCTTCCCTTTTTACTAAATACTGCATAATGAGACCAACCAATAAACTGATAAAAAGACTTAAAAAGCTTAAAACGATCAGAAGAGTTTTATTTCTTTGAAGAACTAAATCAACGATATCATCAAATTCATAATTGATGATATATGCCACTTGTTTATGATAGAGATTCTTCACCGGCATAAAGTTAATCGTTAAAGCACGACCCTTATAAATCTCTTTATCGTGAAGCACTATAGAAAAATTTTCTTGATCCTTGATTGCCTTATTTACCTCTGGAGCTATCTTCGCATTAATTGTATGGAGTTGTTCCAAGCTAAGTTCTTTTTGATCGACAAGTGTTTTTTTATCATAAAACAAAGAGGAGAACTCACTCTTTTTGTAATTACTTGTTTCTTCTTGAAATACCTTTGTTTTGACAATAGTACTATTAATCAAAAATAAAAATGAAGAGTTATCAACTTCTTGTATCATCTCTTGGATCGCACTAAAAGAGTAAGAGATCTCCACTGTACCTACAAAAATATTATCTTCAAAAATTGGATACACATTTCTAAAACCATTAAAGATTCTCCCCTCTTCAAAAGCATGAACAAATCTTTTAGTCTCATTAACATACTCTAAGGTTGGTCGAATACCAACCAAAGAGTCTCCAAACTTGCTAGGTCTATGAAAGCGTAAAAAGCTTATACTCCCTGGTAGATGAAAGTGAAGCTGTCTCACAAATTTTGTTTGCATATAGTTATAAGTACTTAGAAATTCTTTATATAATTCCCCTCTAAGTTTGTTCAACTGCTTTGGATCTTTTGTTGCTGAAGCACGAGCCATAATTTTTCGCATTTCTTTCGTATCTATTGTTGTATCATAAAATGTTTGGGAGAGTTTAGAGAGGTAATTATTAGAAAATTCCACCTCTTCTTTAAAAGTTTTTAAACTTTTCTCATTTAAAAAGGAGATAGCCTTCTTCTGCTGATTAGATACATACACATAAGAGAGGGTCTGTAAAACTATATAAAAAGAGAGAAATATATAAAAAGTTATTTTACTTATTTTTAGTTTACTAAAAAAGCTCATACTCTATTGTAGTCTTCTAGAACTTAAAAAGTACTACAATCCACTTCTTGGTGCTATATCTAGTTCTTCTACAGAGCTAAACATCCCATTTTTATACATCTCTACAGCTACACGCCCTATCATAGCAGCATTGTCAGAGCAGTATTTTAATTCACTCAAAATAAGTTCTGCTTTATGGGGTTTTAAAAGTTCTTCTATTTGTGAACGTAAATAGAGATTAGCAGAAGCTCCCCCAACAATGGCAAAAGTATTTGGTCGTACAGTTTTAAAATACTTTTTAAGCTTCATCGTAAGGTGTTTTGTGGCGATATGCTCAAAAGAAGCTGCTATATCTTTATACTTCTCTTTATCATCTCCTGCCTCTTGCACTGCCAAACGCACTGCATTTTTCAGTCCTGAGTAGCTAAAGGCGATAAGAGGGGATTGGTGGAGTGGCACTGTGAAGTTATAAGCAAGTCTATCTCCATCTTTTGCAAGCTCTTGAATAAGAGGCCCACCGGGATAGCCTAGCCCCATCATCTTAGCAACCTTATCGAAACTCTCACCAAAACTATCATCCATACTCTTTGCTACTGTTTCTATCTCCGTTAAACTTTTTACTTCCATCACTTGGGTATGCCCACCAGAGACAAGTAAACAGGTAAGAGGAAACTGTGTTTCTTTTTCTATAAAGAGAGAGTAGATATGCCCTATAAGATGATTCACTCCTATAATAGGGATATCTAAGGCAATGGCTATCGCCTTTGCCATTGTCACACCCTCAACAAGGGTGACAGCAAGACCAGGTGTTGATGTCACAGCAACAGCCTTGAGCTTTGGAAAGTACTCTTTAACCTGCTCAAGTATCTTAGGGAGTGCCTCTGCATGAAGTCGTGCAGCAAGTTCTGGAACTACTCCACCATAAACACTGTGTTCTAACTCTTGAGAAATTTTTTTATGAAATAAAAGCTTATTTGTTGCTATCTCTGTGATCGCGATTGCAGAATCATCACAAGAGCTTTCAATACTAAGTATCATGATTTGCTTTCCTTTATGTAACAATTTTTGGAGTAGGGTAAGGCTATAAAAAAACATGTTTTTTCAAGATTACTTGATGGAAAAAGACTACTTCTAGATAAGGAGCGTGAGCTTATATTGATCTTTCCATCAAATATTTTATGAATAATCTCTTTTGACATATAAAGCCCTATCCCTGTCCCTTGTGTTTTCTCTTTGGTTGTAAAGTAAGGAGCAAAGATTTTATCTTTTATGCTATCATCCACTCCAGATCCACTATCACAACACTCAATCTCTACACCATATTCATTGACTAAAAATTGCACTCGAATCTTTTTGACCTCTGCACCTTCTAAAGCATCTTTAGCATTATTGATAAGATTCAAGACTACCTGTGAGATGGATGATGCTATATATACATCTCCATAACTCTCATCAGTTACTATCTCTAAGTCGATCTTTTTATTGGCTATATGTGCATCTATAATACTATGGATCTCTTTAACAATAGAATCCAATGTTTTCATCTCTAGATGGCTTCTTTTATCAAAAAAGGAGATAAAATCATCTATAGTTGATGCTAAGTATTTTACATTATCTTCGATAATATCATAGTTCTTATTTTCAATATCTAGATTTGAAAGCCTCATATTTAAAAGGGCTAGGTTAATTGTATTGAGTGGTTGTTTCCACTGATGAGAGATATTTGCCATCATCTCCCCCATAAGAACGAACCTTGCCTGCTCAAAAAGGATAATATCTTTTTGTTTATTTTTCTCCATCTCTTCATCTAAGTATTTGTTTACATGTGCCAAACGGCTAGTTAAACGGATAAGAAGAGAGATTGTAACAGGAGTTAAGATTAAAGGTAAAAATATGGAGATATAAAATAAGAATTCACTATAGGGCTCACTAAATATATAGCTAAACCCATATACCATCGGAACAGATCCAGCAAGTACAAATAATGTACTTAAAAGAATAATCTTCCGTGGAGATGAAGATGCGATGTATTGGATGATTTTGTCTATAAGCATCTTCATCCCCTTTTTATATTTATGAACACAAATACATCTTAAACAAATCATCTAAACTCACTTGATTTTTTTGCATGTATGCTTTACTTTTCTCATATACTCTTGACAGTATATCCTTTTTATCATCACTTAGGTGTATCTCTCTATGGCAGCTTGGACATAAAGAGATAATATTATCAATATCGTCAAGACTAAAGGTGTAATTTTTTTGCTGAAACATAGGGATGACATGATGCCCCTCAACATAATTTTGCCCTTTGGAAAAGAAAGTTTTATGTTCTTTAGAGATGACACAGCTAAACCCATCACGCTCTTTTGCCTCAGATATAAGTCTGGCATCGCGTTTATAACGTTGCTGTGCTACTTTGGTATCAAGTTGACACAATAATGTTTCATCTTGAAAAAAGAGTGCATCGAAACTGATATGTTCATACAGTACCTCCACCTCTTCAAGGAGGTCTTCTGCTATAAAGTAATAATCTCCTTTTTTTGAGAGAATCTCTATATTTACCAAAGAGTTAATCATCCAAGTATAAAATTTATCATATTCTTTATCTCTTTTGATTTTCTCTATATCTTTGGTTTTCATATACAGAGCCAAATCGTCCCTCTCTCGGATATAGACAAGTTGTTCTTTAATAAACTTTTTGGAGAGTCCTCTCTCTTTTTCTAATAAAAGAAGCTTAAAAAGGATGCGAAAAGGAAATATTTGGAGCTTTATATCTTTAGTGGCGATATTTGGGTAAGTGGAGTTATCTAGCTGGTTAAGTATATACTTTTTACATTTTGCATACTCACCGAGTTCATAAAAATGTAAAAACTTCTCCCCTTCAAGAGTCAGTTCTATCATTTTAACTGCATCCATTTTTAAAAAACCTAAAAAAAGAAGTGGTCTAAAAAAATGTGCTGGTGTTGAGTCATTTGGTTTATACTCTGTATGAAGTGCAAGATACTCTTTTATCTCTCGCTCAAATTGAGCTTGTGAAACTTTTTTGTGTTCTGCTACATACTTTAATACACTAATGCTTCGTGTATTCATATAGCCTGATTCCCCTAAGGGTTTATCAAAGATTTTTCCATTACCTGGAGCTTGCCATCTGTAGTGATTCATAAGAGTTTATCTTGGCATTGTACTTAAAAGAGAATCGATAAGTCGAGGGGGGACACCTTCACCTATCACTTGGCGAATAAGGTTTTCACTTGCCCACTCAGGTGGTGTCCAATCATCTGGCAAACCTGTTAAGATGAAGATCTCTTTGAGTGTTAAAACGCGAGCATCGGAGTATGTTCCATCTGCCAGTAGTCGTCCCGGGTGAACATTGTTTTGGCTGGAAACTGAACCATTTGCCATCGTAATTGTTGGAGCTGGCTTATCCCACTCTATACGTTTGTAAGTAGTGTCATACCCTTTTATACGAGTCCCATCTGCTTTTTTAGGATAATGTACCTTATTATGCAAAGCTGTTTTACCTGTTGGGGTATGTTTTAAAAATGAGATATGTCTATCGTTATGGATTTTTGCACGATGAAATGCGATGCTGGAACTCTCCCCACTCTCTAAAGGTGGGAGATGTTCTATCACCTCACGAACTGTAATCTTAGGCTCTTTTGGTGGAAGAGACCACTCTTTGTGTTTAGAGATTAAAAAGATAGCACGTTTACGACTTTGTGGCGTTTTATAATCAGCCGCATCCACAACAACAGGATTCACAATATAACCCAATGGCTCAAGGGATTGCTTGATAAAGTCCGTGATCTTAATCTTCTCTTTCTTATGCACAAGGTAGGTGTTAAGCACCTTTGGAACATTCTCTATGAGGATGTTGCTTGGCTCCAACTCTTGAGCAAGTTTAATCACATACTTGATAAGAGAGTTTCTTGGGTCATCCTCTTGCATCTTTCCAGCAAGACTCATCCCTTGACAAGGTGGAGTGGCGATGAGAAAATCACACTTGGCTTTTTTAGCCTCACTTAAGACTTCAGAGAACACCTCTTCATTTGTGATATCACCCTGAACCATCTTACACTCTTTGTGCATCTGTGCATGAAATTCTGCTCTATTTTTTAAGAGCTCATTGGCAACAGCGATTTTAATTCCATGGTTTTGGATGTAAGTCTCAGCGATTCCAACATTGGCAAAGAGTGAAACACCATGAATCATACACAACTCCTTACATAAGCTCTTACCTCTGTATCTAATGCAAAGATATCTTCCACATTTTGTGGGAGCTGAGTAAACTTCTCAAAGGCTTCGATGATGTACTTGCTTATATCCATAAAGCCTATCTTTTGTGCTATAAAAAGCTCTATAGCTGCTTCATTGGCAGCATTCACTACTGCTCCACGAGCAGGGTTTGCTAAAAGTTCCTCTTTGATAGCCCATATAGGATAACGCTCTGTCTCAATCTTGCGAAACTCCAAAGAGCCCACTTCAAGCAGGTCCACATGCCCTAAAATATTCTCCTCCATCTTTGCATCAAGTGCATAAGCGATGGGAAGTTGCATAGAAGCATGAGCAAAATGTGCTGTAGTTGAGCCATCTTTAAAATCTATAAGTGCATGGATAAGAGATTTTGTTTCGATAATAGCATCATAATCTCCTTCACCAAAGAGCCATCTCGCCTCTAAGAGTTCAAACATTTTATTGACCATGGTTGCGGAGTCTATGGTTATTTTTTGTCCCATCGACCAGTTTGGATGTTTTTGTGTATCTGCGAGTGTTGCGTTTTTTAAACGTGAGAGTTCCCAGTCACGAAATGCCCCTCCACTTGCAGTGATAATCATCTTACTTATAGGTCTCTCTTGGAGTAAGTACCAAAGCCCAAAATGTTCTGAGTCTATTGGTTGTATTTTTGAAGTGTCTATAAATGCTCCACAAGCAACAAGACTCTCTTTGTTTGCTAGAGCAACATTTTTGCCACACTCTAATGCTTTAAGTGTTGGACGCAGTCCTAAAAAACCTACAAGTGCATTGACCACAAGTTCACTTTCACTCTCTGCAATTACAGAAAGAATAGCTTCACTTCCAGCATAAACGCGAGGGTGATTTACATCGTTCATGTCAGACTCATTAGCAATTACAACCACTTTTGGAGAGTGCTCTTTTATCTGTTCATTTAAAAGTGTAATGTTTGAGCCACATACAAGTACCTCAACAGCGATGTTAAACTTTTTTGCAACGATGAGAGTGTTGACTCCTATGGAGCCAGTAGAACCTAAAAGTACCAACTAGACAAGTCCTCGAAGTAGTACAAGCATCACAATCCCACCAAAAAGATAGCCATCGATGCGGTCTAAAACACCACCATGTCCAGGAAGTAAATCTCCACTGTCTTTCACTCCGGCAGCACGTTTAAGTGAAGATTCAAACAAATCACCAAAGATAGAACTCACAGCCACTGCGAAACTAATCAAAAATGCCACACCCAAATCAACGATAGGCAGACCAAAGAACATCCCACCAAGTGTTGCTACAGCGATACCACCTACAACACCCTCCATCGTTTTGTTTGGAGATGTCTCACAAAAAGGAGTCTTTCCTATACTTTTACCAACTGCATAAGCACCAACATCAGTAAGTGCAACCACTGCTAAAAGCCATAAAAGAGAAAGTACTCCGTACTCTTGGTACATTGTAAACATAAAAAGCATACCAGCAGTTGGATAGATAAAAGGGAAGAAGTCTTTCCAAGGGATCTCTTTATTAAACGCCACGGCACTTGCATATGCCACACCAGCTAAAACAAAAAGATCATCACCATAAGGGTAGATTCCAGCAACAAGCCAAACACCTATGGCAAAAGGAAGAAGTCCATCTTTTTCAACTTGAAACAGTTTTATAGACTCTTTAAAAGCTAAGAGATAGATAGCTCCAAACACAAGCCACATAAGAAAAAAGTTGTCTAAAAATCCTATGATCAAAACTGCTGCAAGAAGTGCAAAACCGGTAATAATTCTCTCTTTATTGTTTTCAAACATAGTGATAATTCCCCAAAGTGTATTTAAAAGAGATTATATCCTATTAGAGTTTAAAAGTATTATACGAGGATATCAAGTTTATGGATTTGATCTTGAGGTTCTCCCTCTTCATCTTCATCTTTTTGGCGTTTTTTATTTCTTTGTGTCTCTTGATCTGCTTCATTTTTTTGATGTTCACGATCAGGATCAACCTCTTGATTCTCCTCAGTTGGTCGAACTTCAAGAACTTTTTCCTCTTTCTCTTGTACTGCTGCTTGTGCAACCATATTTTGGAAATCTACACGATTATTATGAGCATTTTGGACAGCAGTAGCTGCTGGTGTCATTTGATTTGTAAAAATTGCATTACCAATGGGACCCACAGCCATAACTATCTCCTTGTATCTACCTCAACGGTTTTGTATTTATTGTAAAGTACATTTGCACCACTCTGGATGGTGACTTCACGTCGTGGAGTATAATCGACCAAAAATCTATCTTGTGAAGTAGTAGTGAACTCTACACACAATTTTGCAGCAGCTTTAATGATATGTTCTGGAAGATTTTGCTTGTCAGTTGAGATAATCACATGGGTAGAGGGTTGGTCTCTCATATGCAGCCAGATATCTTTTGCTCTGGCATTTTTAAGAAGTTCTATATTTCCCCTCTCATTTTTTCCAAGTTGTACCTTATACCCCTCTATCCAAAAAACTTCTATAGAATCGTTTTGTTTTAGCTTCTTGTTTTGCACCTGTTTTGGAAAAAGCAACTCAATCTTTTGGGTATCTTGAGCCACCTCAACAGTATGGATAAAAAGCTTAATATGTTCTATCTTGGAGCGAAGTGATTCCTCTTCTATGTGAAGATTTTTTGCCTTTTGTTTTGCTTTTTTAGAACGGCTAAAAAGCATATCACTAATCATAAATGCACTCGGATATGGTTTTTCTAGGGTAATGTATAGCTTTTGGCCATCATAATCATCTAATTCCAGCTCTGTTGTGTAAGGCTTGATATTATGAATATTGGAGAGCACAAGATTACCATAGTGCTCATTCTTTTGAGCCTCCTCTTGTAGGCTTGCCTCATCATCAAGTTTTGCATAAAGCTTCTCAAGTTTTTTCAACTTCTTCTTTAAAAATGCAATCTTTTGTTTTTTCAAACTCTCAAGTTTATTGCTCTGTTCTTTCTCATATACACTATATAAAAATGCCTCAACATCATCTATGGGGTACTCTTTAGGAGTAAACGGAGCGGGAGGAACATCAAGTAGTTTTTGCCCCACCCTCACCTCACGAAATGAAGAGAAAAGATCCACATGACGAAGTGCTTCAAGAACAACATTCTCTTCATCTAAGATAATCACATTGGTATATTTACCGGTAAATTCTATCTGCAGGTGTGTTAATTCCTCTTTATAAGCAGAAGCCACAGAGCTTGTGAGACGAATAATTTTATCACCATGAAGAAGCTCTATATTTTGTATATTTGAGCGGTTAAAACGCTTGGCCAAAATCACATCAAAAGGGGCATTGTAAACCTTTGAACGTGGATACTCTTCACATTTGAACATACTTGAATTGGAGCGTTGCATATTGAAGTAGATTACATCATTTTTATCAAAAACAACTTTAAGAGTTGTATCACTGACTCTATGAATAGCAGAGATTTTTTTAAAATCTTGCAGATATTTTACAATCTGTTGGAGGTGAGAAAGTTTCATGAATTTACCAGTGTTGAAATCGGTTTACCAATATGATACCCTTGGGCAAAGTCGATACCACACTCTTTAATAATTTCATAAATAGTTTCATCTTCCACATACTCAGCAACTGTTTGAATCCCTAATGTTTTTGCGAGATTGACAATGGCTCTTGTGATGGTTCTGTTTTTTTCATTTTGTTTCAAATCTTTAATGAAAATGCCATCAATTTTAATAAAATCAAGATTGATCTCTAAGAGTCGACTAAAGTTAGAGTTCTCAATCCCAAAATCATCAACAGCAATCTTAAATCCCATCTCTCTTAAACGATTAAGTTTTTTTGTAATCTTTTTAGAGTTTTTTGCCACTGTGATATTTTCTAAAATCTCAAAGGTCACTCTTGAAGCATCAATCTCAAACTGTTTGAGTTTCTCTTTTAAAAACTTTATAAGATACCCCTCTAATAGATCTCTCTCAGTTAAGTTGATGGAAAATTCCTCTTTTTTATCGGAGAAAAAAGCAAAACTTTTATTAATCATCACTCGTGTAATTGCTGTAGCAAGGCCGAGTTTTTCTGCAGGTTTTATAAAGTAAGCAGGAGCGATCACCTCCCCCTTATAAATCCCTCGAGCTAAAGCTTCATACTTATAGATCTCTCCAGTTTTCACATTTTCTATAGGCTGGAAGTAAGGTTCTATCGCCTCTTCAAGGATCAACTCTCTTGTTAAACGCAACCACTTAATTGCCTCTTTCTCATCTACAAATGCCGCAGTATTTTCGCTATAGATCTCATAATGTCTACTACCTAACTCTTTTGACTTATCTAAAGCATATTCACAATTGATTAAAGTTTCAGAGATATCTGCACGTATTGCATCTACTCCTATATTGAAGGTGATATGTATCTCTGAATCATCTACTTGAATATTTTTTGTATCAAAGAAAGAAACCAATTGATCACAGTATAGGTAGACATCTTTTAAACTTACATCTTTTACAAGTATAGCAAAACGATCAGACTCTGTTTTGTAGAGTTTTGCTTTTCTATGTATATGTTTTTCTAAAATTCTTGCTGTTCTTATAATCACATGGTTGGCAAACTCTTTACCGTATTCTTTATTGAGGACTGAGAAATGGGAAATATCTAAGAGTAACATATAATGGTACTCTTGAGAGATTAAATCATCCTGCAACATAATTGCATTTGGTAGGTCGGTATAATACTCATGCAAACATCGATGTTCAATCTCTTTTGTTTTTTCTTGTACAAGTTGTTCTAAGTTTTCATGATAAGTCTGTAACTCTTTTTCGTTTTCTATCTTTTGAGTTACCTTCACAAGGAGGGAGTAAAACTGTTTATGATCAAAAGGTTTAAGAAGATAGCCATCGACATTATATTTGATACTTTGCATAAAATACTCTGCTTCGTTAAAAGCAGAAAGGACCAGTATTGAAATATCTGTATTAAACTTTTTAATCTCACCTATCATCTCTAAGCCATTCATTTTAGGCATTTTTACATCGGTGATAATCAGATCAAAAGATTGTTCCCTTGCCTTTGTTAGTCCATCAACTCCATCAATACCTATACAAATATCATCAAAGAAAAAAGATAAAAACTCTAAAACAATCTCTCGCATCTCTGGAGAATCCTCAACATAAAGTAATCGAAGTTTTTTTGTTTTTTCTATAAGATACTTAATCTCTTGCTCTTGTAGCATAACCCGCCCTCTTTTAACTAATAAAAGGTATTTTAACCAATTTTTGCTTTTTTAACACTCCTTTAACAATAGCCTTATATAATTTCATATGATTATAAACAGATCTTTAACTTATATTATTTTTACACTATTTATCTCCCTGTCGATTTTTGCAATCTGGACAGACATGGATGATATCGCAACAAACATCTCTAAAACAACGGAAGTTGATAATAAACTTAAGAAGATTGTTCTCCTTAGAGAACTCATTCAAGAGTTACAAAAAGAGAGAGGTTTAAGCAATATATACCTCTCAGGTGCAAGTGAAGAATCTCTACAACTTCTTCAACAACAAAGAGACACCATGCAAGTAGCTATAAAAAAAGTTGCTTCACATATACGAGCACAAGAACTTTTAAAAAACATCTATACTATACGTCAACATGTTCAAGATAAAGAGTATTCCAAAGAAAAGGTTTTTCAAGCCTATACACACCTTATATTCAATATGATTCTAGAAACTAAGAAACTCCTTCTTTTTACAAGTGATCAAAAAATCAGAAATCATTTTCTTATTTACCAAAACACTAACTTTGTTCAAGAATACCTAGGACAACTTCGTGCCATTATTGGAAGTATCTTGGAACAAAAAGAGATAACATACAAACAATATATTTCGGTTATTAAATTAGATACATTAGTAGGGAACTATATCTCCCAAACAAAAGAGAATATCCTTTTAACAGATTCACATATCG
>Ga0256828_1002099_pt1 | contig 12079 bp, 1 predicted proteins | sample CV88metaG_FD_185993 | JGI IMG/M metagenome (GOLD analysis project Ga0256828, IMG submission 185993) | Hydrothermal vent microbial communities from East Pacific Rise, Pacific Ocean - CV88 | ecosystem: Environmental > Aquatic > Marine > Hydrothermal vents | place: Pacific Ocean: East Pacific Rise... | reverse complement strand
CACTATCTTGAGTAGTTATAGTACCAGAATTAGTATTTGAAGTAGCTTTATCATCTGATACTTGCAGTGACTGTTGTGTTAGTTTGGTAGCTATCCTTTGACTTCCTATAAAGAAGTGTTTTGATGCTATCATATTGTCTCTTATGACATAATATGGGTTGACATATACTACTTCACCTTCAGAACCCATAGCCTGTTTAACAACTCTTTGATTGTTAGCATCATATATATATCTGCTTATACCATTGGTTCCTTTGATACTAGATATACGATTCTCTTCATCCCAAGTGATAACTCTTCTAAGCTTTGTTTGAGTATTTTCCCATCCTGTTTGGTTACCATTTTCATCATAACTAAACTCTCTTTTCCCTATCTGTGTAGGTGCGTGTGGTTTAGATGACTCATAAGAGTAGTCGTATGTATATGTATGACGGATGTCTTTCATCCATCTTTGTGTTGTTTTTTGTTCGTGTAGTTGGTCTTTAAGGATAATGTTACCTATAGAGTCATAACTCATTTGTAGAGTATATCTCTCTTGATGGTAATCATTTGGATCCCAGAATCCATCAGCTGATATAAGTTGATATAAGTTATCATAACTAAAGTTTTGAGTTATCTCTCCACCTAGTTTTGGTATCATACTGTCTTTTGTAGTTGCTTTGTTATGGATTTGCATAACATTGTTCATCGCATCATAACTATAAACATTGTCTATAAAGACTCTATCATCATTTTGTGATATTAGATTTGAAAGTCTTCTTCTTGTTGGTTCATAGCTGTATGTAGAGTGTGTACCATTACCATATGAGATATATACTCTTTGGGCAAATTTATCATAAGTCAATGCTGTTAGATAATCATAAGTATAATCACCTTTTTTACCTTGCATACTAAAGAGTTTTCCACCTGCATCATAGCTATATGTCAATACTTCACCATCAGGATATGTCATCTCTTGGATTCTGTTCCAAGTATCGTATGTATATTTGGTTATATATGTTTGAGGCATTACATTGGCTATAAGGCTGTTGATGGTTCTTTTGTTCTCTACAATCTCTCCCAATCTTCCATAGCTAAGTTCTTGTACACCTGATGCATCTTCTATCTTGATGATACGACCTGCATTTAATTTGGTTGTATCATTTCCATATGTATAAGTTACATTGTTGTCACCATTGTCTGGATAGTTGATGTTTGTAAGCCTGTTGAAATCATATAGATACTCTATAGCTTTATCTTCTTTTCTTAGATTTGCTGTTATCTTTTTGACAAGGTTTGAAGCATCATCATACACATACTCTACCAATCCTGCATCAGGACTGCTTAGAGATACTCTTCTACCTGCCATATCATATGTTGATGTTGTTTTGTTGGATTTGTCATCTTTGACTTCTAAAAGTTCATTTACTGCATTGTATCTATAGCTTGTCCATATATCATCAAATCCTCCTATAGGATTGTGTTGCAAGATAGATGTTATACGACCTCTTACATCTTTGAAGCTCTCTACTGTATTGAGGTTGGCATCTGTATTTTGTGTATGGAAACGCTTGATACCATTACGATCTTCTTTGAAGTCATATCTTGTTTTTAAAGTAGCTCCATCAGGTAAGATAGTTTTTGTTTTTCTATCCAAAATATCATATGTGATTTTAGTTGGTGCTACTGTATCTATAGTATCATTAAATGTTGTATCATTGCCTTTTGTCTCACTCGTTGGATAATATGTTTTAACAGCTCTACCAAATGCATCATACTCTATATGACCGGATACACTCATAGCTTCTATACTTTGACCATCTTTGTCTTCATCTAATGCTATATCTTTTTTGGTTTGTATAACTCTCATCAAACCATCTATAAAAGTAACTGTATCTATAGTATCTGCTCTTTGTCTATCATAATGTTTAGTGATAGCATATGGTACTTTTGCTTCTGGATGATATATATGTTCTATAGTTACATCTTGACTATCTTGTTGTAGAGGTCCTGTGATAGATACTATACGACCTTTACTATCTAGTTTGGTAGTTATCTTTTGGTTGTTTATGTCACTTTGTGATGTTTGCATACCAAATCTATAATCATACGAAGCTTTTGCTTCATATCCAAAACTATCTACTATAGATGTTACAAAACTGTGAACACTATCATCATAAGTATAATCTATCTTATATCTTTGTTGATTTTGGTTTGGTGGATATATGATAGATTTGAGATTTCCATACTGGTCATAATCCATATCTGTAGTCAGTATGCTACTACCTGTATCTATACGAACCTGTGTAACAGAACCTTTATCATTTATATCAGCTTCTCTATGTCTTAGAAGGCTACCATCTTCTCCATATATCTCTATCTTTGTGGGTACAGAAACTATATAGTGTTCCAAATCTTTACTATACTCAACTGTTGCTGTATATGTATCATTGTAGTTTGTAAAATCACCATAATCTATCTGAGTTGCAACATTTCCATACTCATCATATGAAAACTCTTGTGCTGTTTGTTGTCCCAATGTACCTAATCCCTCATAAAATAGTTTTTGAGTTTGTACTAGTTGAGGGAATACGACTGTATGGTCATTGAGCTTTTCTTCTTTTGTGAGGATATGCTCTCTGTCATCTAAAGTAACAGTTTCATATACATTGCTGTTTTCTATATATAGATTATCATTGGCATCTGTGATTTTTACTTCTTTGAGTAAACCTTTTTCATAATAGTTATCATTGATAAATGATGCTATATTTTTTCTATATACTTTATTGGTATTGTCCACATCTATATCATATGTGATTACTTTTGCAAATCCATAAAATTCTCTTTCGTGTCTGTCATAATAACCATCCATATAATCAAAAGTCTGTTTGGTTGTATCTATACCATCTCCACTATGACCATCATATACTTCTACACTTGACAAGACCCATTTATGCTGAGGCATTTTATATGTATTGCCAATCTTTTTATAATCTATAGCTATAGTAGAACCCAAAGGTCTTGTTATAGATTTCAAAAGATTTGTTTTACCAATAGTAGATTTTTGAACTTCTAAATCATTATCATCTTTTGAATGCAATACATCAACAAATCCATCACCATCTATATCTGTCAATGTTGTTTCATCATGACTTTTCCCTGTATTTGCAGAACCACCAGAATTTACACAAAACTTAAACACTGGTGCAATTGGTATTATAGGAACACAGTAAGTCATAGTAATACTCATATCATCACTTTCACTTTTACTTTGATATATATCATTTGTTCCTATCCATTCTATAGGGTCACTATATCCTGCTCCTGTATTTAGTCTAGCTATAAGGTTATCACTAGATAAGTAAACTTCATCAATCAATCCATCACCATTCAAATCACTAAGTGTATGAAGCACTTCATTGCTTGTTGTTGATCTTGAAACTCCTACACTTATACTATAGTTGTCTATATTGATACCTAGTCCTAATCCACGAGGATTACTTTTTGAACTTTTAATCGTACCAAATCCCCACTCTTCAGCTGGAGCAAAACTATATCCTAAGTTTAGAGCAACTTTACCATCTTTGTAAACTTTATCTGGTAATCCATCACCATTTATATCTCTAAATGCATACTCTACCTCTTCTGTAGTTTCTCCTATATTTCCAGAGATTCCTGCATTTGGGTCTTGAGATGATGCTGTTTGTATACTAGATTGACCTGTGGTATCTAAAGATGCTTTAGGAAATACCCCACCAAGACTTATACCTTTTGAATGTACTATAGAGTATTGAGGTTTGGCTGTATTGTTATAGATAACATTTGGTTCCAAGTCACCCAACATTGTGGTATATTGGATTTGATTTACACCTACAATATCTGGATATCTATCTCCATTCATATCTATAAAACTAGTTAGAGTAGAGCTTTTTTGCTTAGAGTATGATACTCCTACCATATAAGACAAAGACCAACTTGTTGCTTGAGTTTTTACTATCTGATTGATAGCTCTTGTTTTTTGATTTTGATTGCCTATAGATGGTGTATCTAACAAATCATCTAATCCTAGTCTTGATGAACTTATAGTTGTAGCATCTAGTTGTGTTTGAGGATCTACACCTTGCCACATACCTATATCACCTCTAGGTATCATCATAACCAATATAGATTTAGATGGGTCATAAGCAACTTTATCCAATGTCTCTTGTAACTCTTCTTCACTTGAAGCATTATTGATGCTATCTATCTCACTACTAGATAAAGATTTATTTAGTTGTGTATCTAGCTTTAATTCTGATTCAATGATAGGTTTAGCATCTCTACCATCATTACTGTTATATACAAACTCTCCCCAACCTCTATACTTGGTACCAAAAAGATAATCTGTTGAATGATAATAAATACCAGCATTTATAGTATCTGTTTTATCATCATATGATATATCAACACTATTCATATCATCTAAAAGATGTGCTGTTTCATTTGTATCTGTAAAATATTGGATATAAAGTTTTTCTCCTTTATGACCATCAAATGATACACTAGAAACAGATGGTGTTAAAGTACCATTTTCATAGTGATACTTTTGTTTTGAGATAAGAGTTTGATTTGTCTTGATACTTACTACAAATTCATTAGATATATTTTCATCTATATTGTCTTTAAGATTTGGTGTGATACTAATAGTTCCGTCACTTTGTACTTCAAATATATTAGTTGGTTCCAATATCTCGTTATAAGGATTGAGTGTGGCTACAGCATGAAGATTTAGTATATAGTTGCCATCTTCATCAACAATAGAAACTTTTGAATCATTAGATTTGATATAAGTTATGGATGGTTTCCATTGTATTTTGCTCCAGTTTATATTGGTGTCAGATGTTATAACAAAACTAAAGTTATCACCCTTTGTAACACTTTGAGTTAAATCTATATGTTTTGTTATACTACTTTGATTAAATTTTTGAGTATAGATGATAGATTTGTTGTTGTTTTTATCTGTTTTTACTATCTGTAAAGTTACATCATCACTAGTTTGAGGTTTGAAAAATGTACTCTGTATAGATACAGTACCATCTATAGGCATACCAGCAAATCCACCAGATAATATAAAGTCTTCTTTACTATCATAAGTATATACAGGTAAATTGTTTTCATCTACAGCAGATGGTTTATCTGTATATATAATCTTTGGACTCCATTGAACTTTATCATAAGCACCATCAAAGATAGAATTGACTCTAAAATATATCTTATCACCTTTATGTACAGATATATTATTGACATTGGTAGGAACTTTTAGGGTATAATCATCAGCTCCTATAACTTTACTCCAAAGTTCATCTTCTTTATGTTGTATAGATACTTTGACTCCATCTGCATGTAGATAATTTTGTCTTTGAGATGAAGTATCTTCTACCAAATTGACAGGTGCATCTATAGATATAGTCCCATCAAAAGGTGCCTCCCAAACTCTTACAGTATCATGTAGAGGATTTTCTTTTTTTAACTCCTCTAACTCCTCTTGTGTTTGAGGAGCAATCCAACCATCTGTATATACTGAATTGTCTTCTTTTACAGGATTTGGTGTTTGTTTACTATTTGGTTCAAAAATAGGTACACCATGGTCATCTAGTCTATTGTAGTACACTATACCGTTTGATACTATATCAACCAAACCATCACCATTTACATCAGAAAAGTATATATCTATTGTAGTTTTTGATTTGGATTTATTGATACCTACAAATGGTCCAAAATTTGATTCTAAACCTTTATCAGAAGATGTTGTTTTACTATGTTGGAAAGATGACGCACCTAAGATACTTGTAAATGGTGCAAATTTTTCTACACCATCTAAAGATATATTTTTCTTATAACCAAATACACCATTGGATATTAGTACTTGATCAGGTAGATTGTCACCATCTATATCAACTATAGATAAAGTACCTGTTGATTCATTTTTATTTGAACCAAACTTGACACCAGCTGTATTGCTTTTTGAGATCAAGTTACCATCAAACATACCAAAAGTTACTGCTACATGTATCGTTTTACCTTCACTAACTCCTCCACTCAATGCTGATGCTCCTGTAGCATGAGCATCTAAAGTAGATGATGTGTTATCGCTATCTTTAGAAGAAGTTTCAACCTGATCTTCCAAATACTGGAACCATCTTTGTGTATTGCCTGAAGGAACTTGTATCTCACCATTTATATATGTTTGATTTCTTAAAGCTTCATCATTATCTTGTTGTAGTTGAGTTTGCTTTGTATCATCATGTTTAAATGTTCCTATCGGTTCTAATGCTTTAAGTGCATTTAGAGATACAGGTAAAGATGATTTATACCCATCACTATCATAACTGTATGCACCCCATCCTCTAAATGGTGATTTTAAATCAAATTTATAGATACCATCACTATCTATATCATCTTTTAAAAAACCAATCTTAATATAAGGAGTCAAATCCAATGTATCTAGTTGAATATCACCATTATAGTGATATTCAACATATAATGTTTGATCTTTATGTAAAGTAATATCTAATGGATCAACATCTTCTACTGTACCATTTTGAACAAGTATTTTTTGTTTTGCTATAAGTTTTTGATCTGACTTTACAGAAAATGTAATCTCTCCACTACCATTTATATCTTCTGGTAAATTAGCATATACTTTGGCTGAAGTATCTATTTGTATAGAAGAAGGTACATTCCATGCGTATGCTTGAAGTTGAGTATCAAAAAGTGTATATACAGGATACAAGTTTGATGCATATATAGCAATACCATCTTGGTCTAATGCTCTATCTACATTCTTATCATCTATCATAGTATATGAAACTTTAGGATACCATTTGATAGTTTTTGAATTTAAAGAGGTGTCAGATAATATAACAGCTTCTATAGTATCTCCAGCTTTTACATTAATATCTCCGACGTTAAACAACAAACTTTGTACATCTTCAAAAGCATAACCTTTTTCCCATAAAGTTTTTTGTGTAGTACCAGAGTGTAATATAAGTTTAAATACAACATTGTCTGTTATAGCAGGTTTTGTCAGATTTGATTCTATATTGATAGTACCATCAAATGGAAGAGCTAAAGGTGTACCTTGTTGTAGATAATCAACTTGTGATGATGTTTTATACATATTTAGATTATTTGCATCATATGCATCATCTTTATCTGCATATACAATCTTTGGATCCCATTTGATAGTATCATATGCACTATCTTCTCCTGATTGAACTCTAAAAAGAATAATATCACCTTTTTTGATTTCTATATCAGATACATTTTGTGCTTGTTTTGGTTCATAATCATCTGGGTTTATATGAAGTTTCCATAAAACATTTTCATTTTTTTGGATACTGACTGTCACTCCATCTGCATATTTATAATCTGCTCTTAAATCCGAAGTATTTTCTAGTAGTTGAACCACACTATCTATAGATATAGTTCCATCAAAAGGAGCTTTCCATGTACGAATGCTATCTTCTTGTGGTGCTGTTATAGAGTCATTTTCTACCAAAGATATATCATTGGACCCTAAAGATGTTATATAGTTATGTCCCATATAGATTATATCTTTAACTCCATCACCATTTATATCTCTTATCTGTAATGCTCCTTGTGAACCATTAAGTATATCTTCATTGGCTAAACATTCTCCAGTTGATGTATAAAATATATCTTTAGCAGGTAATAAAAGTTTTAAATCACCATATATTATATGACCATCATCATTTTTGGTAGCTATGGCAACACTTAAGCCTTTATTGTTTATGATAATTTTATCCAATAAATTATCACCTGTTATATCCTGCATAACAACTCTTACATTATCTTCTGAAATACAAGATGATACACTTACACTGTTTGTAGATGATGTGCTTGTCTGATCTGTTGTTGAAGAGTCATCATCAGATGAAGAGCTAGAACTACTAGAAGTATCTGTTGAATTTGTAGTTGTAGTAGAACCATCAACATCCCATGAGTTTGAAGATGTAAATGCTATATATTTACCATCTTCATCTCTAACTTCATCAAAATATGTAAAAGTATGTGTATTAAATAGTTTATTATCACTATCATATTGTTCTATTTTATTTAAAAGTGTTTTATCAAACGCTCCTGTATTATATATAAATTTGTAAGAACGAATTGGTTCTTGATTGTATAATACATCAATCTCATTAAGTCTATCAGCTGTAACTTGTTTAAACCCAAGTCTAGCATCTATGATTATATCTGAGCGATTTTGATCTCTTCTGAAAACAACATCATAGGCTCCTTTATCGTTTTCATATCCTGTATAGTTTATGTTAGATATATAAAGTTGATAACCTTTAACTGTACCTTTTTTTAATCCAGTATTTTCTACTTTGTCATATTGGTATGTTATGGTATTGCCATATGTATCAACTGTTTTTACTAAAGCCCAATGAGCGATATTGCCTTTGTTGTCTTTTAAAACAGCATTATTATCTACACTATCTATACCACCATAGTAAGATTTTGTTCCATCTTTAGATGTAACTTCCCACCAATAATCTTTAGGTGTCTTACCATGTCTTATAATCTTACTAAAAGAACCTTCTACTCTAGGATAAAATTGTTTTTCTTCTGTTCTATCTATAAGTTGTGTTCTGTGTGCTACAGGAGAAAGTTGCATACCACCCAATGTATATGTTTCTGTCTCTTTTTTAGCATCATATCTTGGTACACCCCATCTTGTATCGATGCCTATACTAGGTATAGCTAAATTCCATCCTAGCCCCATCCAACTATTGGTTAATGTTGAACTGTATCTTACTGTTAGATTTGGAGCCAAACCTTGTCTTCCCTGAGGTACTTCTATAGGGTATGATAAAGATGCATCTCCCATAGAAGAAGCTTTTGGTGGTTGTATGAGATTTATCTTGGCTCCTGGATTTGCTATTTTGAGGTCTTTTATCTGTGTAGGATTAAAAGCTTTACCTTCTGGTGCATCAGGTACTTTTATAACAGCATTTATCATATCTGTAAAGTGTGATGTTTTAGAATACACAACACCATCTTTACAAGCAACTTTTTCTAGGGCTGTCCATCTACCTGTTTCTGTATCAAAAAAATATGTTTTGATATCTTTACTACTCATACCTTTAGGTAATTTTGATTTATCAAATGCTATCTTAAGATCACTTTTTTTATCAAATTTGATTCCATGAGGTAAAAAACGATAACCCTGTTCTTCTTTGGTTACATTTATCATACCTGGATTTAAAGGTGGTAAATCTCTATCATTTAAAGAAAGTACTTTAATATCTTTTTTGATAGCAAGAGCATCTTTTTTGATCTCTAGTTTAGCTTTTTTGAAAGATATATCAGTTGGTTTATCTACATTAGCTACTACAACTTTGACCTTACTTATATCTTTAGGATGATTTATATATGTCTTACCTTGTTGTGTTATATGTACTAAACTTTGATTATCACTTATTGTTTTATGTGATGATAAATCTATATTTTTAATAATTTGTTTGCCATCAGGTAAAATAGCTGTTATTTTGAGATTTTTATCTACCTTAACTAAAGTTTCAAAAGAACCTAAGATATTGTCTATCTCTTGATTATTTATCATAATTTTTGGAGATTTCAACAATTTGTCTGATATAAAACCTCTTATGTATGTATATCCATTATAAGATATATCATTTTGTGGTTGATATACTGTAAGTTGTGGTTTTTGTTTTGTGTAGTTATCCTTAAGAGTTACATAAAGCTTTACTTTCGAAACACTATAACCATTGGGAAGATCTTTGGCATTATGTGCTATAAATCTTACTTTATTTATACCAGCTTTTAACCAAAAAGGATTGATCTCTTCAGTAACCATATGAACTTTGTTTTTAGCTGATGTTTCTACTAGTAAACCACCTTGTGCAAGTTCATCATTGATAGCACGGATAACACTAGCATCTCCATTTACTCCTTGAACCTCATATTTTAATACAGCTTTTTGAATATCTTGGGGATGATAAGCCATCTGAATAGTAAATAGATTGTTTTTATGTGCTTTTTTGTTATACCCCAATACAAGTTTTTTACCAGTAGCCTTGTATATATGTTTATCATTAGATATATATGATGTATCTTGTATAGCCTTATATTTTGAAACTTTTATTGTATTGTTTTTATCATCTAAAAATCTAATCTCACTCAGACTACTGTTTGGATCCTTTGGTATAAGTGTAATCCTAACTTTATCTGTCAGTAGATGTTTTGTTAATCTCAAATGATTCCAAGATGATTTTGTAATCGATAAATGACTCAATGATGGTATCTTTTCCCATAAACCATTCACTCGATACTCTACATATATTATATACGGACTATTGGTATGTATATCTATTTTGGATAATGACACCTTATCTTTAAAACTATTTTCTAGCAAAATACTTTTACTATTATGATATTGTGTCGATATATTGTTATCAAAAAGATAAGATAGATTACCTATAGAATCAATATTTTGACTATATTTATAAGTATGTTTTATCAAACTAACATTTTGAGCAAAACTTAAAGTACTTGAAAAGAAAAATACTATAGCAATCAGTGGAGACAAAAATGGCGATAAGCCTTTCATAAGCCTAAACATATGTATAACCTCATTTTTAAAAATAATTCATAATGATAAAATAAATGTATTTAAAAAATCAATAAAATAAAAATATAATTTTAAATTTTAGCATAAGGAGATTTTTGTGTTCAAATTTTTCAATAAAAATAACAAAAATATAAAAAATCTTAAAATTTCTATAAATGATTATAACAAGATAATCATAGAAGGTACTATATATGGCAACAGGTATCGTTTATCAACAAAAACAACAGCAAATCTTATAACTATATTATGGTACAAGTATAAAGCTGAAGAGACTTTTTTCAAGCTATATCAAAGGCGTATTTTATACAAAACCTATGAACTCACAAAATTTTCTATTTATGGTAGAAAGATTATTGAAAATACTTATATAAATAGAAATCAATTTACCCAAAGAGATATTATAAAAAAGTTTGAAGTTCTCTGCCAAACTTTTGGTCATATGCAGCTATCTCAAATCAAAGCCAGTGATATACTTATATGGCAAAATCAAACAGGATTACAACCAAAAACTATCATAAATTATCGATCTGTATTAAATGTCATTTTTAAATATGCGATATATGATAATTTGATTACACACAATCCACTTAGTGTAGTACCGGTACCAAAAGATGAATATAAAGAAGTAGAGTTTTTTACAGAATCTGAAGTAGAAATTCTTTTAAATCATACGCAAGGACAACTACACAATATCATACTTTTTGTCACTTTTTGTGGTTTAAGAGCAGGTGAATTGATAGCTCTTAAATGGAGTGATATTGATTTTGAAAATAATACTATTTTGATTCAAAGACGAAGAAGAAGTGGTGTAGAAGATGTACCAAAATCAAAAAGAAAAAGACTCATAGATATGTTACCACAAGCTAAAAAAGCTTTATTGGAACAAAAACATTTAACTTATCAAAAATCAGAATATATTTTTATATCTAAATTCCATAAACCATACTCTCGTGGTAGCAAAATCACAAATGCTATCAAAAGAGTCTGTAGAGAAACCGGTATTAAAGAAGGTGGTCTTCAGACATTAAGAAGAACATGCAATACATTATATAAACAATACGGTCTTCATAATGATTGGATACTACATCAACTTGGACACATGAGTGATGAAGTTAACCAAAAACACTATACCGGTAAGATAAAACCGGATATTTCAGCTATAAGCAAAGTCTTGGCAGACTAATAAATAATAAAGCAAAACTTGTTATAATATCGTTGTTTGTAGCGTATGGTGCAAGGTATTATGACCCTCGCACCAGCGTTTGGCAGAGTGTAGATCCGGTTTTAAATGACTACTTTGATGGCAAAATAAACGGAGGGGTTTTTGCTCCTAAAAATCTTCAGTTATATAGCTATACTTATAATAATCCGGTTAATTTGGTGGATCCGGATGGAAGAAATGTTGTAACAGCTATATTTAATTTTGTATGGAATACTGCA
>Ga0256828_1002098_pt1 | contig 12082 bp, 9 predicted proteins | sample CV88metaG_FD_185993 | JGI IMG/M metagenome (GOLD analysis project Ga0256828, IMG submission 185993) | Hydrothermal vent microbial communities from East Pacific Rise, Pacific Ocean - CV88 | ecosystem: Environmental > Aquatic > Marine > Hydrothermal vents | place: Pacific Ocean: East Pacific Rise... | reverse complement strand
TTTGCATGACATCAAGAAGTATCAAATGCTTTAGATATAGATTTTTACTTCTGTGATCCATATAGCTCTTGGCAACGAGGATTATGACCGAAGGGAATCCATACTTGCACAATGAGAATACAAATGGACTTATTCGAGAATATATACCTAAAAAAAGTAGCTTTGAAAATATATCTCAAACCGAAATTACTATTATACAAAATAGATTAAATGATAGACATAGAAAAATATTAAATTTTCATTCACCAAAAGAGATATTTCTCAAGGAAGTTTCAAGAAAAATGGTGGCATAATTTGAACTGGTTTTGTTGCACTTTAAAGTTGAATGGGCGAAATAATAAGTTTTTCCAATTAATTGTAAATATTTTGTATCTTGTTCATCTTCTGAATGTTGTAAAAATGTTGTAAAAAGTTCATTGATATTATTGTAAAAGTCTTGTAAAGGTGATGGTTGTGGTGCTTGTGTAATAGTGGCTCCGGCACCTGGGATCGAACCAGGGACCAAATGATTAACAGTCATCTACTCTACCGCTGAGCTATGCCGGAACAAATAAGTTAAAAAAGTGTCTCTCTTTTTATGTGGCAGAATTATAGCCGATTATATTTTTATTGTCAATTAATTATAACTTAAATATTATAATTAATATAGAGTAGCTTATTCTACTCTATATTAACCTCTATTATACCTGATGAGTACTTGTAGTATTTAGCATATCTTTCATAGATAAATAGCTATTTAAAGCCCCCACATAAGCTCTGGCACTTGCAATCATTGTATCAAGACTTAACCCATGACCTATCATAGGTGGATTTTCATCGTTAAATGTAACTTTACAAGTAACTTTAGCTAAGGCATCTTTCCCTTCACTTACAGCTTTTACTTTATAATCTATTAGTGTACCATTATAACCAGTGATACGATCTATAGTTTTAAAAATAGCATCCATAGCACCATCTCCAATACCAGCATCAATCTTCTCAACACCATTATGTTTGATCTTTACAACTGCACTAGGAACTCCATCGCTACAATCAGAGATCTGAACAGATGTTATCTCATAAGTTTTATTATGATTTAACTTTTCATCTGTAACTATCATCCTTACATCATCATCCATAATCTCTTTTTTCTTATCACACAATATTTTAAATCTCTCAAATGCACTATTTAACTCATCTTCAGGAAGATTTTCAAATCCTATTTGAGCTAACTTATCTTTAAATGCAGCTCGACCTGAGTGCTTTCCTAAAACTATTGTGTTATTTTTCTCTATACCTATATCTTCAGGTTTCATTATCTCATAAGTTTCTGCATTTTTTAACATACCATCTTGATGTATCCCACTCTCATGTGAAAAAGCATTTTTACCTACAATCGCTTTGTTTGGCTGTGGTTCAATCCCAGTAATTGTAGCTACCATTTTACTTGCTCTATAGATCTCTTTTGTATTTATATTTGTATAGTAACCATTAAACATATCTTGTCTAGTTTTAAGTGTCATCACTATCTCTTCCATAGCAGCATTTCCAGCTCTCTCACCTAAACCATTTATAGTACATTCCACTTGTCTTGCACCTGCTTGAATACCTGCTAAAGTATTTGCAACACCCAAACCTAGATCGTTATGATTATGTAAAGATACAATAGCATCACTACCTATACTATCTATAAACTCAACCATAGTTTTCACCATAGATCCAATCTCTGTAGGCAATCTATACCCTACAGTATCAGGTAGATTTATAGTTCTTGCTCCAGCTTCTATTACTGCTTGAGTGATCTCTTTCATAAATGTGATCTCACTTCTTCCCGCATCTTCTAAACTAAACTCAACATCATCTACAAATGTTTTTGCATATGTTACCGCTTTTACAGCTCTTTTTATCACCTCATCTGGTGACATTTTAAGTTTGTATTGCATATGTATAGGACTTGTTGCTATAAAAGTATGTATTCTTTTTAAATTTGCTTTTGCTACTGCTTCACCTGCAGCTTTTATATCTCCATCTACTGCTCGAGCTAGTGAACAAATAGAGCTACCTTTTACTATACTAGCTATTTGAGATATAGCATCAAAATCCCCAGGAGATGCTGCTGCAAATCCAGCTTCTATCACATCTACTCTTAATTTCTCTAGTTGTTGTGCTATTTGTATCTTCTCAGCTGTGTTCATTGAAGCACCTGGACTTTGCTCACCATCTCTTAATGTTGTATCAAATATTATGATATTTTTATTTTCTTGTTTCATCTGTTTGCCTTGTATTATGATCCGTTTTATTTTGTTCGTTGATTGATATTATGAGTTAATATTAAGCAGGAGTATAACAGTAGTTTTAAATATGAAATTATAAGTAATATATGTAGCTTTCAAATCTACCCCTTTTATTGTTTGGTATATTATAGTCTATTTTTATTAAATATTTAATGAAATCTAAAAATTTATGTTACAATATCATAAAAATATTATATAAAAGAGAAAAAATGAGATTTAAAGATTTAGGATTAGATAAAGATATTATAAGAGCATGTGAAGATAAAGGGTATAAAACTCCAACAAAGATTCAAGAGGAAGGTATAATTCATATCTTACGAAAAAGAGACCTACTTGCAATTGCAAAAACAGGTACAGGAAAAACAGCAACATTTGTACTTCCTATGCTTCAAGAGATCAAAAAATGGCAAGATAACAACCCAAATACACCAAGAATACTTTCAAAACTAATAATTGCTCCAACACGAGAGTTGGCACTACAACTTGAAAAAAGTGTAAAAGAGTATGGTAAATATTTAGATATAAAAACATGTTGTGTATATGGTGGATCAAATATAAAACCACAAATAAAACAACTAGAGGATAAAGTAGATATTGTTATAGCAACTACAGGAAGATTACTTGATCTTATTAGACAAAATAAGATAAATGTCACAAAAGTTGATACTTTAGTTTTAGATGAAGCAGATAGTATGCTAGATATGGGATTTGTAGCTGATATAGAAGATATTATGGCACAACTTACAAATCTTAAACAAAATATATTATGTTCAGCAACACTTGGACCAAATATTAAAAAACTATCAAATAAACTTCTTATAAACCCTAAAGTAATTGAGGTAAAATCTACAGATAGATTAAACGATAAGATAGAGCAGATAGCTTATCCAGTACCATCAACTAAAAAATTAGAGATGTTATCTTATCTAATTGGATCAAAAAATATGAAGCAAGTTTTAGTTTTTTGTAAAACAAAAGCTAGTGCAGACCAGATAGTAGAAAATCTAAAATTAGATGGTCTAAAAGCAGCATCAGTTCATGGAGATAAAACTCATGGTGCAAGGGTAAAAGCTATATCTCAATTTAAAGAGGGGCAAATAAGAGTTCTAGTAGCAACAGATGTAGCAGCAAGAGGATTGGATATAGTTGATCTTTTCTATGTGATCAATTTTGATCTACCTTTTATGCCTATAGATTATCTTCACAGAATTGGAAGAACGGCAAGAGCTGGTAAAAATGGAGTTGCTATCTCACTACTAGATGAGTATGATGTAGCAACTATAAGAGATGTGGAAAAATATATAAACCAAAAAATTCCTCAACTAGAACTAGAGGGGTTTGAAGTAGATAAACGGATGAAGATGATAGCTACAAAAAAAATAGTTGAAACAAAAGATGATATAAAAAGAAAAAAAACAAAAGGTGCATTTGGAAACAAGAAAAAAAGAAAAGAGAATAAAAATGAACCAAAACAAAGAGGTAAAAGAATCATAGGTAGAAGATAAGGAGTTTTAGTGAATATTTTAGTTGTTATTGTTGCTACACTATTTTTGTCATTGGTTTACAATCTTATCCTAAAAAGATTTCATATATCTCCAATTGTTGGATATATATTTACAGGTATGACTATAGCATTATTTGCTGATTTTGATACGATAAATCAAGAGTATCTCTCACATATAGCAGAGTTTGGGATTGTATTTCTTATGTTTACTATTGGGCTTGAATTCTCTATAAATCATCTAAAACAGATGAAAAAAGAGGTGTTCGTATTTGGTAGTTTGCAAGTTATACTTACCACTTTATTTTTTACCTATATGGCACATCTTTTATTTGGTTTAGATATTAAAACATCTATAGTTATAGGATCTGCCCTTGCACTCTCTTCTACTGCAATAGTTTTAAAAGTGTTGAATGAGAATGGAGATATTCATAGACCTTATGGTAGAAATAGTGTAGGGATACTTATCTTTCAAGATATAGCGGTAATACCAATACTACTTATGATAGCAATTCTTAGCGACTCTACAGTTGCACTATCTACTATACTACTAAATACCCTACTCTCTGCTATATTTGTAGGATTTGTACTATTTATATTTGGTAAATATGTTGTTGCAAAATTTTTAGAGTATGTCGTAGATACAAAAGTTGAGGAGCTTTTTATAGCCTCTATACTTTTTATAGTACTAAGCTCTGCACTTCTAGCTCATAGTTTTGGTTTTTCATACTCTTTGGGTGCTTTCTTAGCTGGTATGTTAATAGCTGAAACAAAATACAAATGGCAAATAGAAGCGGATCTTGTCCCTTTTAGAGATATACTACTTGGTGTATTTTTTATAACCGTTGGTATGCAAGTAAACTTTACAACACTAATAGATAACTTTTTTACAATAGTAGCATTAGCTATTGCTATACTTGCCTTAAAAGTTGTTATCATATTTGCAATATTGCGAGTATTTACTTTTACAAAACGAGCTATAAAAACAGCATTGGCTTTAGCTCAAGTTGGTGAGTTCTCTTTTGCTGTTTTTGCACTTGCTAGTACAAATGGACTAATTACTGACCAAATAAATCAGATCATGATCCCTGTAGTTATTATATCTTTACTATTTACATCTTTAGTTTTAAGACATGTAAGAGCTTTTGTAGATTTTTTCCAAAAAGATACTATAACTTTAGATGAACCTATAAAAAGTGAAGCGGTTAAAAACCATATCATAGTGTGTGGATATTCTCTACTGGGTCAAAAGATTGTAAAACAGCTAAAAAAAGGTGACCTACCTTATGTAGCAATAGAACATAATGCTCAGCATGTAAAAGTTGGTGAACAAAGAGACGATATAGTGTTTTTTGGAAATGCAGCATCTAAATTGGTACTTGAATCTTTGTATATAAAAAATGCAACAGCAGTTATAATAGCTATAGATAATGATGAAAAGATAAGGTTAATATGTGAAGCTATAAGAGATATTGCTCCCAATATAAAGATTGTTTTAAAAGTAACACACCAATCTCAAATAGATGATTTTAAAGATCTTCACATAGATAATATTATAAATGAAAACGAACTAGTAGCATCAAAACTTATAGAAAAAGCTACAATATGTAAATTGACTAATTAATGTTAAAACTTATTTTAGTTTTTTTACCTATCTTTTTACTATCAAATGAGTGTTTACAATGCCATAGTAAAAAAATGGATCAATGTAAAAACTCAAACCATTTTACTCTAAAAAATAGTATAAATATCACTAGAAAAACTTGGGGTATAAAAGATAGCAATGTCACCCTACAAACTCTACCAAAAAGCAAAAAAGATATAAAACAACCTCAAGATCTAGTAGATGACTTCTTAAGAAGAAAGTGTCTTAGATGTCATCTAAATAGTAAAACTATAAACAAAACCAACAACCTATGCCTTAGCTGTCATAATAGACATAAAAATAATTTAGATAGCTATAAAGCAAAACCAACCCAAAAGAAATGTCTAAAATGTCACAACAACGAATTTATAGGGACAGATTACAAAGGGCTATTTCCTCATGATTTCGATAAAGCCTACAGGTCTCCAATAACAAAAGATGGATACTTTCCCAAAAGACCATATGGGATAGATTTTCATCATCTATCATCTGATATACACTACCAAAAAGGGATGAGTTGTATAGATTGTCATAAAAATAGTAAAGATAAAAATTGGGAATCTAGCATAAATTGTAGATCTTGTCATACAAATTTATCTAAAAATAATCATAAATCATACCATGCAAAACTATCTTGTAGCTCTTGCCATAGTGGATGGAATATAAGTAGCTATGAGTTAAATGTACTAAGAGATGATACACCAAACTACAAACAATGGAAAAGATTAAAAGTTCAAGATGATGTTTATCTTGAAAACTTTTTAAAAAATGCTTTGAAATCAAAAAAAACTGTAGAACCAAAAATGCCAGATTATCTTACAAATAGAGTTAAAGATGGTATATGGTACAGTGGCTATAGATTTAGAAGGTGGGAGAATTTTTTTCTTGTAAATGATTCTTTGGGAAAAATAAAAATAGCAAAGCCGATGTTTCAATATAGAATTAGCTATAAAGATAAAAAGGGTACTACAATTTTAGATGATGTAACAAAAATAGATGATCAAAAGATAGAGGCTTTTTTACCAAAATCACCACATACTATAGGTAAAAGATCTAAATCTTGTCAGATGTGCCACAACAATAAAATAATGTTAGACAATACCCTAATATACAAAGATATACTAAAAGGTAAAGTTCTAAAGGGTAGCTTATTTACTAAAGAACAATTAGATAAATTAAACTCGGAATTTTACAAAAAAGAGAGAGCAAAACAGCTTTTTAATATAATCTATTAAGCAAAAATTAGATATAATTGCGAAATTAATTTTAAAAAACATTAAAGGAAACTATCAGATGGCAAGAAAAACACCACTTGGAAGACTAAGAAATATTGGTATTGCTGCACATATTGATGCAGGAAAGACAACAACAACAGAGAGAATTTTATTCTACACAGGTGTTGAACATAAAATCGGTGAGGTACATGATGGTGCTGCAACTATGGACTGGATGGAGCAAGAGCAAGAGAGAGGTATTACTATTACTTCTGCTGCTACTACATGTAACTGGACTCACCCAAAAACAAAAGAAGAGCTAATGATCAACATCATTGACACTCCGGGTCACGTTGACTTTACAATCGAAGTTGAGAGATCTATGAGAGTTCTTGATGGTGCTGTAGCGGTATTCTGTTCAGTTGGTGGGGTACAACCACAATCTGAAACAGTATGGAGACAAGCGAACAAATATAGAGTTCCAAGAATGATCTTCGTAAATAAAATGGACAGAACTGGAGCAGACTTCTTTATGGTTGAGGAGCAAGTAGGTTCAAGACTAAAAGCTAATCCAGTGCCTATTCAAATACCAATCGGTGCAGAAGAAAACTTCCAAGGTGTTGTTGACCTTGTAAAAATGAAAGCTATCGTTTGGGATCAAGATGCTGCTATGGGTTCTGCTTACCATGAGGAAGAGATTCCAGCTGAACTATTAGAGCAAGCTCAAGAGTATAGAGAAAAGATGATCGAAGCTGCTGCTGAGACTAGTGAAGATCTTATGAATAAATACTTTGAAGGTGAAGAGTTAACTGAAGATGAGATCATCGCAGGTATCAAAAAAGGTTGTTTAGATATGACTATCACACCTATGACTTGTGGTACTGCATTTAAAAACAAAGGTGTTCAAACACTACTTGATGCTGTTGCTATGTATCTTCCATCTCCACTAGAAGTTGAAGATATTAAAGGTGAGACACAAGATGGTGAGCCAGTTGTTGTAGAATCTACAGACGATGGTGAAGTTGCTGCTCTTGCATTTAAAATTATGACAGATCCATTTGTTGGACAACTTACATTTACAAGAGTTTATAGAGGTATCTTACAAAGTGGTACATATGTAATGAACTCAACAAAAATGAAAAAAGAAAGAATCGGAAGACTTCTTAAAATGCACGCTATCAAAAGAGAAGAGGTTTCTGAACTTTATGCTGGTGAGATTGGTGCTGTTGTTGGTCTTAAAAATACAATCACAGGTGATACACTTGCAAGTGAAAAAGATCCTGTTGTTCTTGAAAGAATGGACTTCCCAGAACCAGTTATCTCTGTTGCAGTTGAGCCAAAAACAAAAGCTGACCAAGAAAAAATGGGTATTGCTCTAGGTAAACTAGCTCAAGAAGATCCATCTTTTAGAGTTGAGACAGATGAAGAGTCTGGTCAAACTATTATCTCTGGTATGGGTGAGTTACACCTTGAGATTCTTGTAGATAGAATGAAAAGAGAGTTCGGTGTTGATGCTGAAGTTGGTGCTCCACAAGTTGCATACAGAGAAACAATCAAAAATGCAGTTAACCAAGAGTACAAATATGCTAAACAATCTGGTGGTAAAGGTCAATATGGTCATGTTTACCTTAAAATTGAGCCTATGTCTGCAGAAGAAACAAACGAAGAAGGTTTTGAGTTTGTATCTGAGATCAAAGGTGGAGCGATACCAAAAGAGTATATCCCTGCAGTTGAAAAAGGTTGTAGAGAGACTATGGTTGGTGGTGTTCTTGCTGGTTATCCACTTGTTGATATTAGAGTTACTGTTTATGACGGTTCTTACCATGATGTTGATTCATCTGAGATGGCATTTAAACTTGCTGCTTCTATGGGATTTAAAGCTGGTTGTAGACAAGCAGCGGCAGAAGCATGTATTCTTGAGCCAATGATGAGAGTTGAGATCGAAACACCTGAAGATTATATGGGTGATGTTATTGGAGATTGTAACAAAAGAAGAGGATTAGTTCAATCTATGGATGATAGAGCTGGTGTTAAATTAGTTGTTGCTCTTGTACCATTAGCTGAGATGTTCGGTTACTCTACAGATCTTAGATCTATGTCTCAAGGTAGAGCTACATACTCTATGATTTTTGATCAATATATGGAAGTTCCAAAAAATGTTGCTGACGAGATCATGAAAAAGAGAAATGGTTAAAAGCGTAAAAAGAGTGAAAAGTTTCACTCTTTTAGCTTTTAACGAGATTTTCTATATTTGAGCGAATGCGAGAATAGAAAATGTCCGTTCTTTTCAACCGAAGGTTGACCCAAGGTTTTAACGAGATTTCTGATGTTTACACGATAGTGTGAACCAGAAATGTCCGTTCCTTTCGCCTTATGGCGACCTTAAGAGAGTGAATTTCTTCACTCTCTTTTACCTTCTATAAATAATTTCCTCTAATTTTCTCATAATATTATCTATACTATATCTATTTGAATATGGTAGTAACTTTTTATATAAAACTTTTTTATTTTTACTATTTTTCATAACCTCATCGATTGTTTTATCTTTTTTATTTAACTCTATTTTATCTTTTATGTAATATAAAATATACCCTAAAAATAGACCTATAACTAAAAATATATATTTTAGATAACTATCATCTTTAGACTCAAGATCCTCATCCACCTTTACCTCTATATCTAGTGGCTTACTCTCTATAATCACTTTAGAATCTATTGTTGTGTTGAAATATTTTAGTTTAAAAGATGGTATTGTATAGTTCTTTGAAGCTACTATTGAAAACTTTTGAATATATCTATTTTCTTTTATAATTGGTTTTGAACTATATACAAAGCAATCTTTTATATCAAGTTTAAATACCCTTATATCATCTATATTCCCTTTTCCTACTATAGTTAAAGTAAGATTTAAAGGCTTATTGCTATTTATAGTTCTACTATCTACTTTTAGATCTATTTTATACTCACCCACTATATCTATACCTTTAGGAAGGGGTTTTACTTCTATAATCTTTTGTGGTGTATAACTATCTTTCCATAGTATTAGATTTGTTTTCTTCTCTCTTTGTGCCACCCTTAAAAGTTGAGGAGGTATCACCAATCTACCAGCTATTTGAGGATATATTGTGAAGTTGTATTGACTTTTATTACTATCTTTCTCTTTTACCCAAAAATTTGGGATAATAAGTTCATCGAAATCTGTTTTATATATAGTACTATTTTTATCATTGTTTACTACTATAGATATATCTATAGGCTCTTTTAGATATAGATTCTTTTTAGACAACTGCATATCTACACTATAGTTTGCTTCTAATGATACAGCTATAAGTGTACTAAAAATTGTATGTATTGTTAAACTATTCATAGTTTTACTCCTTATCAAACATAGGTATTAGCAATGTTCTTATCTTTTTATCTTTAAGCAATTTACTATATTTTCTCTCTTGATCTGTAGTAAGAGTTGTTTGTTGCTCTTTTGATATTTTTATATCTTCTTTTAAATCTATTTGGTTTTTTATTTTATTGTTTATATGTTTTGTTATATTGTTTGTGATATTATCTTTTTTTATAGCAATAACTTTTTTATCACTCTTGCTATTATTAAATCTATTCTTACCTTTATTACTATCTTTATCCATCATACTACTACCCAATCTATCCATAAAACTAAAAAGCTTATTATCTCTATCTTCTAACTCTTTTTGTTTCTCTTTCTCCTTTAGATCTTTCTGTTTTGCTAAAACTATATTTAGATTCTCTTTTGTGTCAGTATCATCTTTAAATCTTAGTGCCGATCTATAGTATATTATCGCATCATTATACCTATTTAACATAGCATAACAATTTGCCATATTGTATTGTTTTTCAAAATTTAATTTTGCATCACTAATATATCTATAACTCATAAGTGCTTTTTCATACTTTTTCAATCTATAGTATATATTTCCTATATTGTAATATATACTATCATCTTTATCTTCTATTTTATTATAATATAAAAGTGCATCATGATAATCTTTATCTTCATATTGCTTGTGTGCTTCAATAATAAAATAATGATCCAATATATTACTAAAAAGTAGTGTTACAAAAGATATAGTAAAAAATATAATCTTCATATAAAAAATAACAACCCAATAGCTAAAGGTATATAATAAAGCTCATAACTATTAGGTATACCCTCTATAGTTTTATTTTGAATTTTACTATTCTCCTCTATATCATCTAATAATTTTTTCATATCACTATTATCTAAGCTATATTTTAAATATTTCCCATCTGTTTCATTTGCCAATACCTTTATCTTCTCATTGATTTGAGTTATTACTATATCTCCTTTTTTATCTTTTAAAACAATATTATCCTTATATATCACAGCACCTTGTTTTGTACCTACATTGTATATATATACTTTTATATGATTCTTTTTGGCATATTCTATCTCATTTGTAAAACTACTACTATCCATCCCATCTGTAAAGATCAATACAACTTTTTCATCTTCATCTGTTGTGTACAAACTTTTCACACCTTTTAGAAGATTTAAGATATTGGTTTTATCTCTATTGATATTGTTAAGATCTATATTAGATACCAAATATTTAAGATTTTCATAATCATCTATAAAACCAGATACTAAATATGGTATATCACTAAAAACTACAACAGCTACTTTTTGTTTATCTAACATATCTAACATATTGTTAAACTTCACATTTACAAACTTTAATCTACTAGGTGATATATCTTTTGCATCCATAGAATATGATATATCAAATGCAACCACAGATTTTGAAGATGAACTATTTTTTAGTTTTGTATCTGTTTGGATTGTTGGTCTATAAAGTGCTAATAACAAAAATAATATAGATACTAAAAGAGATCTCTTTTTGTTTTTAAAATATAGTATTATCATCAAAAATATAGCCAAAGCTAATGGATACTGATAATAATGCTCTATTTTAGTATATTTTATAGTTGTGATTTTTCCTTTTTCAAGTTGATCTATTTTTGCATATATTTTATCAAGATTTTTTGGTGTAGTTGTTTGAAAAAACTCTGCTCCAGTTTGTTTGGCAATTGTTTGTAAAACTTTGATATTGTAACTATCTTTTTGACCTATACCTATTGTATATACTTTTATATTATATTTTTTTATCCTATTTAATGCAACTTGAAGAGGGATAGTGTTTATAGTATTTAATCCATCTGTTAAAAGTATCACAACTCTATTTTTACTATCACTTTTTTTAAAAAGATCACAAGAGAGATATAAAGCTTCATACAAAGATGTATCTCTACTACCAGCCACACCTATTTTTATATACTCAAGTAGTTTTAAAATAGAGTTTTTATCATAAGTTAAAGGGGATGCTATATAACTAAAATCAGCAAACACCTCTAATGCTATCTTATCATTTTTTCTATTTCTTATAAACTCTTTTAG